>JGI994J12354_10000900_pt1 | contig 30426 bp, 22 predicted proteins | sample IntmicLarv3ML3BL_FD_12354 | JGI IMG/M metagenome (IMG submission 12354) | reverse complement strand
TGATATATGGACTATCAAGGCAAAAAGGCACTGGTACTGGGGCTCGGGGAATCGGGTCTGGCGATGGCACGCTGGTTGGTGCGCTGCGGTGCGTTTGTGTGCGTGGCGGATACGCGGGAAGCGCCGGAAAAGCTGTCTGTCCTACAACAGGAAATACCCTCAGCGGAATTTAAGAGTGGTCCGTTTTCCGCAAACCTTGTAGATGGCATGGATATGATTGTGATCAGTCCAGGTCTTATGCCGAAGACGGATCTGGCCGCGATTCTGCCTGCGGCAAAAGCCCGGGATATGGTGCTGTGGAGTGAAATCGAGCTTTTTGCCCAAGCGCTTTCTGCCTTGAAGGTAAACCGGGATTATCAACCCAAGGTAATTGCCATAACGGGTACCAATGGCAAAACGACGGTAACTAGCCTGACCGGGCTGATGTGTGCGAGAGCCGGCAAATCCGTGAAGGTCGCCGGCAATATCAGTCCGGCGGTGCTGGATGTGCTGCGCGAGTCACTGGATGAAAATGCCCTGCCTGAAATCTGGGTGCTGGAGTTATCGAGCTTCCAGTTGTGGAGTACGTACAGCCTGAATGCGGATGTGGCAACGGTGCTGAACGTGACACAGGATCATCTGGACTGGCATGGAGACATCCGTGATTATGCCGATGCCAAAAAGCGGATATTCGGTGCATCAACCATCCGGCTGCTGAACAGGGATGATGCAATGGTGATGGCTATGGCGTTGCCGGACAGGCCGCCCCTGACATTTGGTCTGGATGAGCCGCTTACGGCGGGCGATTCTGGTATTCACAATAACCGGGGTATGGAATGGCTTTGTGTCATGAATACGCGAGAGGCCGGTATGCCGGAAGGCAAAAAAAATGCTGCGCTTCCGCTTGAATTGCTGCTCCAGGATCTGATGCCGGCTGGTGCCCTGCATATTCGCGGGAAACATAATGCCAGCAATGCGCTGGCGGCACTGGCCTTGTGCCGTGCCATCGGTTTGTCCATGGCATCGCTGCTGCATACGCTCAAGGCATATCGTGGTGAGCCGCATCGGGTTGAAGAGGTGATGAACGTTTCCGGTGTCTGTTATATCGATGACAGCAAGGGGACAAATGTGGGCGCAACGGTTGCTGCCGTGGAAGGGCTGGGAGCGGAAAAAGGAGCTGACCGCAAACGACTTGTCCTGATTGCCGGTGGTGATGGAAAGGAACAGGATTTCAGTCCCCTGACGGCACCGATCGCGAAGTATGTTCATACTGTTTTGCTGATTGGAAAAGATGCGCGGGTGATTGAAAAGGCGCTGGAGCAAAGCGGAGCGGAACAGGTTTTGTGTGATTCGCTGGAAATGGCGGTGATCCGGGCGGCAGAGGTGGCCGGGGAAGGTGATATTGTGCTGCTTTCTCCTGCTTGCGCCAGTATGGATATGTTCAGAAATTATGCCCATCGGGCAGAGGTTTTTGTGTCAACGGTCAGGGAAATTGCATTATCCCGGGGTGAGGTGGTGACATGAGCAGGGCAAAGGCACTGTTTGCAAGATTTCCCGGGTTCAGCATGAAGCCGGTATCTTTCGAGCAGCGTTCGAAAATGATGCGTTTTGACCGGCACCTGCTGGGCGTTGTACTCGCCTTGGTTCTGCTGGGGTTGGTCATGGTGTATTCCGCTTCGATTGCCTTGCCGGATTCACCCAAGTATGCCAATTATCAGCCGACCCATTTCCTGTTCCGGCAAAGTATTTTTATTGTGATGGGTCTTATTGCCGGTCTGGTTGTCTCACGCATTCCAATCGGGTTCTGGCAGAAATATGCGCCGTACTTTTTCGTCTTTACGTTGTTTCTTCTGGTGCTGGTACTGATTCCGGGTATTGGAAAGGGCGTTAATGGCGCCCGTCGCTGGATACCGTTCAAAATATTCAATCTTCAGCCGTCAGAGTTGATGAAACTTTTCATTGTGTTGTACGCCGCAGACTATACGGTGCGCAAGCAGAACGTCATGAAAAAACTGAGCAAAGGCTTTTTGCCGATGGCGAGTGCACTAGGACTTATTGGGCTGCTACTGCTTCTGGAACCGGATCTGGGTGCGCTTGTGGTTATTGTTGCTATTGCTATGGGAATTCTTTTCCTTGGTGGATTCAACGCGGTGTGGTTTTTCGGAATTATTGCCACGCTGTGCGGGATATTCAGTGCAGTTATCATGCTGTCGCCATGGAGAAGGGAGCGCATCTTCGCCTATCTTGATCCATGGGATGGTGCGCATGTGCTGGGCAAGGCCTACCAGCTTTCCCATTCGCTGATCGCATTTGGGCGGGGAGAACTTCTCGGCGTGGGGTTGGGTGGCAGTGTTGAAAAACTGCATTATCTTCCAGAGGCACATACGGATTTTCTGATGGCGGTAATCGGAGAAGAGTTCGGGTTTGTTGGTGTTATTGTTGTTGTGATGCTTTTTTACTGGTTGGTCAAGCGCGCCTTTGATATCGGTCGTCAGGCACTCACGATGGATCGGACTTTTGCCGGACTGGTGGCGCAGGGAATTGCTGTCTGGATTGGTGTTCAGGCATTCATCAATATGGGAGTGAATCTTGGTCTTCTGCCAACAAAGGGACTGACACTGCCGTTGATGAGTTATGGCGGAACAGGGATGCTGATCAATTGCGTTGCTTTGGCGATTCTTTTCAGGGTGGATTATGAAAATCGCCTGATCATGCGGGGAGGTCGCTCTCCCGAGAGTGTGCGCTCATATGAAAGTGTGTGCATCAGTGAGGGGGGGGCATGAACCGGCAAAAACGTCTCATGATCATGGCGGCGGGTACTGGCGGGCATATTTTTCCGGGGCTTGCCATTGCGCGAACCATGCGGGAAAGAGGCTGGCATGTCACTTGGCTTGGAACACGTCACGGTATGGAGAAAACGCTGGTGCCGGCGCAGGGTATTGAACTGGACAGTATCGATTTTGCCGGTATGCGCGGCAAAGGGGTGGTGCATATGATGACAGGCGGCATCAAGCTGATGAGCAGTATGCTTTCCTGCCTGAGTATCATGCGTCATCGTAAACCTGATCTGGTGGTTGGTATGGGTGGATATGTGACGGTTCCCGGTGGTTTTACCTGTCGGACGATGGGTGTGCCGCTGGTTCTGGTTAATGCGGATGCCGGATTGCTGCTTTCCAACAAAACACTGTTGCCAGCCGCTCGGCGAATTTTGTTCGGGTTTCCTGCCGCCCCGGATGTCATGACGGAAAAAGGTGTCTTGACTGGTAACCCTGTCAGGCATGAGATTGCCACTTTGCCGGAGCCAAAAAATCGTTACGAAGAAAGAAGCGGGCAGTTGAATCTGCTGGTGATTGGGGGCAGTCTTGGTGCGCGGCCACTGAACGAATGCGTTCCTTATGCCCTAGCAAAACTGCCAGTAGAAAATCGCCCGAAAGTGATACATCAGACAGGCAAGGAGCATTCTGCCAGTGTTCGCCAAGCGTATATGGCGGCACAGGTTGAGGCGGAAGTGGTTGAGTTTATTGATGACATGGCATCCCGCTATGCCGGTACCGATCTGGTGGTATGCCGGGCGGGGGCCATTACTGTTTCCGAACTTGCCGCCGCTGGTCTCGCCAGCATACTGGTACCGTTTATCGCCTCCAGCACATCACACCAGCGTGACAATGCCACGCACATGGCGGCTTACCGGGCAGCGATTCACCTGCCGCAGAGTGAACTGACGCCGGAACATCTGGCATCGTTGCTTCGGGGTATGACGCGCGAACGATGTCTGATGATGGCCGAAGCCGCTTATGCGCTTGGCAGAAGGCAGGCCAATGAACAGATTGCCGATGAGTTGGAGCGTGCGGCGAATGAAAAGGGTTGATTGAGGGAATATGAAACATAAGGTCAGAAATATTCATTTTGTCGGGATTGGCGGTAGCGGGATGAGCGGTATTGCAGAAGTGCTGCTCAATCAGGGATACCACATTTCCGGTTCGGATCTTGCCAGCAATGCGGCAACACGGCGTTTGCAAAGTCTGGGTGCGCGTGTCGTGCAGGGCCATGCTCCGGAAAATATCGATAATGCGGATGCTATCGTGATTTCGTCTGCGGTGAAGCAGGATAATCCCGAGGTGCTGGCTGCGCGTAAAAAGTGTATTCCGATAGTGCCGCGGGCGGTTATGCTGGCAGAACTGATGCGCCTGAAACGCGGTATTGCCATTGCTGGGACACACGGAAAAACCACCACCACCAGCTTGGTTGCCAGTGTGCTGGCGGAAGGCGGCTTTGATCCGACCTTCGTGATCGGGGGGCGCCTTAACAGCGTGGATGCCAATGCTGCACTGGGTACTGGTGATTTTATTGTTGCCGAGGCGGATGAGTCAGATGCCTCATTTCTGAATCTTTTCCCGGTGATTGAAGTGATCACAAATATTGATGCGGATCACATGGATACCTACGGGCATGACTTTACGCGGCTCAAGCAGGCCTTTATCGAATTTACCCAGCGTCTGCCTTTTTACGGGCGTGCCATGCTCTGCATTGATGACAGCAATGTCCGTGAAATCAAACCCTTTATCTCAAAACCGGTAACAACATATGGTTTTCATGAAAATGCGGATGTGAGAGCGGTTGATGCCGAAGCGCGTGGCACCATGATGATCTTTACGGTTTTGCAGCAGGGATATCCCGAGATGAAGGTAAGGCTCAATCAGCCCGGTATGCACAATGTACAAAATGCCTGCGCAACAATTGCCATTGCCCGCGAGCTGGGAATTTCGGATCAGGCAACCCAGAAGGCGCTTGAGGAGTTCACAGGGGTTAACCGCCGCTTTACCCGCTTGGGGCAGATGGTGTTGCCACAGACGGAGGAAAAAACCGGTGGCACTGCCGATCTGATTGACGATTATGGCCACCATCCAGCGGAAGTTGCGGCAACGATTGCGGCGGCACGGGGAGCTTATCCGGATCGCCGTCTTGTGCTGGCATTTCAGCCGCATCGCTATACCAGGACGCGCGACCTTTTTGAGGATTTTGTCAAAGCGCTGTCAGGTGCGGACGTACTGTTGCTTTCGGAGGTGCATCCGGCAGGTGAACAGCCTATCGTGGCAGCTGACGGACGCTCTCTTTCCCGTGCCATTCGTGTTGCGGGCAAGGTGGATCCGGTTTTTGTTGAGGATATGGAGGAAATGTCGACGTCGATTCTCAATGTCGCCAGAGATGGTGATGTGGTTGTTGTTATGGGGGCGGGCGCGATCAGTCGCGTTCCTGCAAAATTGGTTGATATGTCGGCAGGTAACAAATCATGAGTGATAAAAAAAGAGCGAGTCAACTGGGCAAGGTTGGTGTTCTTCTGGGTGGACAGTCCGGGGAGCGTGACATTTCCCTGAAATCAGGAGCCGGTGTACTAAGTGCGCTGCTGAGCAGGGGGGTGGATACACATCTATTTGATACGGGAGAGCGATCGCTGGCTGAGCTGGCGGCTGCGAATTTTGATCGGGTTTTCATTGCACTGCATGGCCCTTATGGTGAAGATGGCACGATGCAGGGGGTGCTGGAGCAACTGGGCATTCCCTATACCGGCTCGGGTGTGATGGCTTCTGCACTGGCGATGGACAAGGTCATGACAAAGCGCATCTGGCTGTCGAAAAACCTGTCAACGCCACGCTACATGGAGTTGACGCCGCAATCAGACTGGAGTGCTGTCACTGCAGAGCTTGGTTTGCCATTGATCGTCAAGCCGGCGCATGAGGGATCCACTCTGGGAATAACTCGCGTTATGGCAACAGATGACTTGTCAGCAGCTTATGCGTTGGCTGCTCGGTATGATAAATCGGTGCTGGCCGAAGAATTTATTAGCGGGATGGAACTGACTTGTCCTGTTTTGGACGAGGATGGCGAGCCGCGTGCGTTACCGCTGGTCCGAATTATTGCTCCAGATGCTAATTACGACTATGAGAACAAATATTTCAGTGGCAAAACACAGTACCTGTGTCCGTGTGGATTGGATGAGCGCCTGGAAAAGCAGATACAGGCACTGACGGTTGAGGCATACAAAATGCTGGGTTGTCGCGGATGGGGGAGGGCTGACATCATGTTGCGCGCCTCGGATGAAAAGCCTTATTTGCTGGAAATGAACACATCGCCTGGCATGACGGACCAGTCATTGGTGCCGCGCTCGGCGCGTGCGGCAGGAATTGATTATGAGGAATTGTGTATGAGGATTCTAGAGGCGGCAACGCTGGATCGCGAGAAAACAAGGGTATAGAACGAGGCCGGATGTTTTATGTGGCATGACGTCAGATTATTGAATGCGATCACCAATGTACTGTTGACACTATTTGTTGTCACGGTACTGGCGGGATGTTTTTTATGGTTTTCCCAGCAGCCGTTTTTTTCACTGAAGGTTATACAGGTGCAGGAGGCAGAAGGAAATACGCTAAAACATGTGAATACATTGACGGTAAGAGGGGTCGCATTGCCTCGCATCAAGGGTAATTTTTTTACGGTGGATCTGGATGCGGTTCGGGAGGCTTTCAAGGTGGTTCCTTGGGTAAGGGATGCCACAGTACGCCGCAAATGGCCCAACGGGCTGGTTGTCGCCCTTGAAGAGCATCGGCCGCTGGGAACCTGGGGGGAAGATGGTCTGCTGCTTTCGGTGAAGGGCGATGTGTTTACGGCCAATCTGGCAGAAGCGGAAGAGGACGTGACTCTGTTGCGGTTTTACGGGCCGGAAGGAAGCGAAAAAGAGGTTGTCATGCGGTATGACGAGTTAAAAAAGGGATTTGCCACCATCCGGCTGGAGCCGGTTCTTCTGGAGTTGTCTGAGCGTTATGCTTGGCAGACAAAACTGAATAATGGTATGACCGTGCGTTTCGGACGGGAGGAAGGGCATTCGTCAATGCGCAGGCAAATGGCGCGTCTGCTGGCAGTTTATCCGCGGCTGGCAGCGCAATTGAAAAACGGGATTAGGGGAATTGATTTGCGTTATCCGAATGGACTGGCACTGAAAGCGGATGGGATAGTGCCTGATATTGGTGGACAGTAAAGGGAATAAGCGAACAACTATGACTAAAGACCTGAAAAACCTGAAAAACCTGATAGTTGGTCTGGATATAGGAACGTCCAAGGTGGTGGCTCTTGTTGCGGAAGTCTTGCCTGATGGTCGGCATGAAATTATTGGTTTAGGGCAGCATGAGTCAAGAGGCCTGAAAAAAGGCGTTGTTGTCAATATTGAGGCAACGGTGGAATCCATTCAGCGTGCGTTGGAGGAGGCTGAGCTTATGGCGGACTGCAAGATTCGGAATGTCTATACCGGCATTGCGGGAAGTCATATCCGCAGCTTCAACTCGCGCGGCATGGTTGCTATCAAGGACAAGGAAGTCACAGCGGCAGATGTCAGTCGGGTGATTGAGACAGCGCGTGCGGTCAATATTCCGAATGACCAGCAGTTTCTGCATACTGTTTCGCAGGAATTTATTGTTGACAGCCAGGAAGATGTGCGCGAGCCGATCGGGATGAGTGGCATTCGCCTTGAAGTCAAGGTTCATATTGTGACAGGCGCCGTTTCTGCCGTTCAGAATATTGTGAAGTGCGTGCGTCGATGCGGGCTGGAGGTGTCCGACCTGATGCTGCAGCCAATGGCATCAGCAGATGCGGTTCTGACAGCCGATGAAAAGGAACTGGGCGTTGTGCTGATTGATATTGGTGGCGGTACAACGGATATTGCCGTTTTTACCGAGGGCGCCATCCGCCATACAGCGGTTATTCCGATTGCAGGCGACCAGATTACTAACGATATTGCGATGGCCTTGCGTACACCAACGCTTGAGGCGGAGGAAATCAAGCGCCGTTACGGTATTGCCAAGCAGGTGCTGGTTGATCCATCCGAAACGATAGAAGTGCCGGGGTTGGGTGACAGAGGGCCGCGGACGCTATCTCGGCAGATGCTGGCAGCTGTGATTGAGCCGCGGGTGGAAGAACTTTTTGCTCTCGCTCTGCAGGTGGTGCGCGAATCGGAATACGAGGAGGTGCTTTCATCCGGGGTGGTATTAACGGGCGGTTCTGCTCTGATGCCGGGTATGGCCGAGCTGGCCGAGGATGTTTTTCTGAAGCCGGCAAGGGTTGGTTTGCCCGGATATAACGGACAACTGGCCGACATGGTTCGCAGTCCGCGCTATTCCACGGCACATGGTTTGCTGCATGAAGCCCGGAAGCAGTATTTGCGTGGAACAGTTGTGACCCAGCAGCAGGGGTCGGCCAAAGCCATCTGGCAGCGGATGAAGGAATGGTTTGCAGGAAATTTTTAGTATCAGCAGTTTTGAATTGATGTTTTTTTATGACAGGGCCCGTTTCCAGTTGGAAGTCATTACACCGCGTGAAGACTTTTATTTGGGAACCGCATTCAGACAGGGAGTGTAATTATGAAATTTGATATGGTTGATAATACAGTGCTAGGAACCGTCATCAAGGTGGTTGGTGTTGGTGGTGCGGGAGGAAATGCTATCCAGCACATGATCAACAAGGGTGTTTCCGGCGTTGAGTTTATCGCGGCCAATACGGACGCGCAGGCATTGTCGCATTCCAGTGCGCACAACATTATCCAGATCGGAGATACCGGGCTGGGCGCGGGGATGAAACCGGATGTTGGGCGGCGTTTGGCAGAAGAGTCACGCGAGCGTATTGAGGATGCATTGCGCGGTGCACATATGGTCTTCATCGCGGCCGGAATGGGCGGTGGTACAGGTACAGGTGCTTCTCCCATTGTGGCGGAAGTAGCCAAGTCACTGGGGGCGCTGACGGTTGCTGTTGTGTCAAAGCCTTTTTCCTATGAGGGGCAGCGTTGTCTGGACATGGCTGATGAGGGGCTTGAAGCATTGGAGGAGCATGTTGATTCGTTGATTGTGATTCTCAATGAAAAGTTGGAAGACATCTACGAAGATGCCAGCATGATGGAATGGCTTCAGCATGCGGATGATGTGTTGAATAATGCAGTTGCTGGTATTGCCGAGATTATTAACGTGCGTGGTCACATCAATGTAGATTTCAATGATGTCAAAACCATTATGGGTGAGCAGGGCAAGGCTATGATGGGAACCGCTGCTGCTTCTGGCATTGACCGCGCGCGAATCGCAGCAGAACAGGCCGTTGCTTCCCCGCTTCTGGATGGAGTTGACTTGTCTGGTGCACGGGGCGTTCTGGTCAATGTGACTGCTAGCCGTAATCTCAAAGGCAAGGAAATCAAAGAGGTAATGGCAACAGTACGAGCGTTTGCCTCAGCGGGAGCCACGATTGTGCAGGGTATTGCCTATGATGACACGATGGAAGATGACATTCGTGTTACCGTGGTGGCAACTGGGCTTGGGCGTAACAAGAATTCGATACGGATTGTTGAAAAGCCGAGGCTTACCGGCACAGATAATGCGCCGATAAGGGGCGATAGTGCAGACCAGGTTCAGGGGCCACTGACTTCCACGACGCAGTTTGGCGAACTGGATAAGCCTGCTGTATGGCGTCAACGTGATTCTGCTACTGATACGGTGCGTGCGCTGGAAAAGAATGGAATGGAAACTTACGATATTCCTGCTTTCCTGCGCCGGCAGGCAGACTGATCCGGCTTTTCCCATGTCTGATGCAGGAAACGGTGTTTGTCAACACATATCGCAAGATTCCGTTTCCTGCCCGGTTTGCTGGAGGTGGCCTGCAGATGCGGAAAAAATATGCGATCATGTTAACAAGCATGTAAAATGGCTGCCGATAGAAAAGAAACTGAACACAACATCCCTGTCCAAATAATGATGCTGAAACAACGTACTATCAAATATCTGACACGCACGGTAGGCATTGGCCTGCATTCGGGATTCAAGGTCGAACTGGTACTCCGGCCTGCAGCACCCGATACAGGCATCGTTTTCCATCGCACTGACCTGAATCCACCTGTCTCGATTCCTGTCAGCGCCGAAGCGATCGGGGATACTCGTATGGCTTCAACGCTTGTCAGAGATGGAGTACGTGTTTCAACCATCGAACACATCATGTCGGCCTGCGCGGGTCTGGGTATCGATAATCTCCATATTGATGTCAATGCGGAAGAAATTCCGATCATGGACGGTTCGGCCTCTTCTTTTGTTTTTCTTTTGCAGCAGGCGGGTCTTGAAGAACAGGATGTACCAAAGAAATATATCCGTGTCATCAAGCCGGTGGAGGTACATGAAGGTGAGGGCAGCGAAGAAAAATGGGCGAAGTTGGAACCATACAATGGTTTCCGCCTAGATTTCTTTATTGAATTCAATCATCCCGCCATTGATTCCACACACCAGCGTGCTGTGCTGGATATGGCAGAGGTTTCCTACGTAAGGGACGTCTCGCGCGCCAGAACTTTTGGTTTTGTCCGCGATGTGGAGACCCTGCGTGGCATGGGGCTGGCCCGGGGCGGTTCTCTTGAAAATGCGATTGTGATGGACGAATATCGTATCCTGAATCCGCATGCGCTTCGTTACGAAGATGAGTTTGTCCGCCACAAAATTCTGGATGCAATCGGGGATCTTTATATTGTCGGCTATCCTATTCTTGGCTCCTATACTGCTCATAAATCCGGCCATGCGCTGAATAACCAGTTGTTAAGAGAGCTTCTTTCCCAGCCGCAGGCCTATGAGGTCGTGAGTTTTGAGACCCCGGATGCTGCACCCAACTCTTGGTTTTCCCAGAGCGCTCGTGAATGGCTTCCGGCATAAACCGGCGTTTGGACTATTTCTTCTCTTTTTGGTGCCGTTCCATCATGGTACGAACCGCCTTTTCCAGCGCAGGATGAGTGCCTGATTGCGTTAGCCATGCTTCCAGTTTTTCCAGTTCGAGCACCGCTTCTGACGGAAGCGTTTTTTTTTGTGGTGTTTCCTTTGGGCGGTTTTGCCTTTTGAGTCTGACCTTGATTCGGATGGAATCGAGTGACCATCCGGTCTTTTCCAGCCCGCTTTTCAGTTGCGGCAGTTTCTGCCGGAGTCTGGCGGCTGCCGCTTGGCTTGGTGCGCCGATGGTAAGCAGTGCCTTTTCCATCTGCAACACATCACAGGCAGCAAAGTGTTCCGGGAGAATGTCTTCGCAGGCTTTTTGCAAGGCAATTAGGCGATTGGCGTTGGGCAACATGCCCGATACCTTGTCGTGCATCTGCAAAAAGGTGCTGACCGGAGCGCAGGTGTTTTTTCTGCCGGCGTCGGTTGCTGTCGGGTTCAGAATAGATGATAAAAATTTGTGCATGGTGCCGATTTCAGGATAAATGCCTGAATATCTGTTCATGATAACGGATAAAACGGTGAACGTTATGCGGAAAACGCTGGTTTATACAGCTTGAAATCATGCAGGATCGCCCCATCTGTTGTTTTTATGCTGAAGATAAAGAGGAAGTTGGATAATGGTTTCAAGGCATATCTCGCGCATGATAAAATTCCCTCTTTAAATGGCAGGTTTTGATGCAGCATCAAAACTTTGAGCATGGCAGTGATAACTGCCTCAATTTCAAGAATGTAACATGTCCATACTGACCCGTATTTTTGGTAGCCGCAACCATCGCCTGCTGAAGCAATACAATAAAACCGTTTCGCAAATCAATGCGCTTGAATCATCAATGGGAAAACTCTCGGACGATGAGTTGAAAGCAAAAACACTCGAATTCAGGGAAAGACTGGCAAAAGGGGCCTCGCTGGATGATCTTCTGGTTGAGGCATTTGCTGTTTGTCGGGAAGCTAGCAAAAGGGTGCTGCGAATGCGTCCTTTCGATGTGCAACTGGTTGGCGGTATTGCGCTGCATCAGGGAAAAATTGCTGAAATGGGAACCGGTGAAGGTAAAACACTGGTAGCAACACTTCCTGCTTATCTGAATGCGTTGGCTGGAAAGGGTGTTCATGTTGTGACGGTGAACGATTATCTCGCGCAGCGTGATGCGGAGTGGATGGGGCGTCTTTATTCTTGGCTTGGTCTGACAACAGGGATCAATCTTTCGCATATGGAGCATGAGGAGAAGCAGGAGGCCTATGCGTCAGACATCACTTACGGTACAAATAACGAATATGGATTCGATTACCTGCGTGACAACATGGTTTACGAAGTGGGTGACCGGGTTCAGCGCCGCTTGAGCTTTGCGATTGTTGATGAGGTGGATTCTATCCTGATCGATGAGGCAAGAACGCCGCTTATTATTTCCGGTCAGGCGGAAAACAGTACGGATCTGTATTACAAGATGAATGAGGTGCCATCGCTTTTGACCGAGCAGATCGGGGAGGATTCTCCGGATGGCAAGAGCAAAATCGAGGTGCATGGCGATTATACGAAGGATGAAAAATCACATCAGGTTCTACTGACTGAGGCCGGTTTTGAAAAGGCGGAAAGAATTCTGACCGGGATGGGACTGCTACCGGAAGGGGCATCGCTTTATGATGCTGCTAACATCATGCTGATCCACCATCTGTATGCGGCACTTCGTGCCAATGTGTTGTATCACCGTGACCAGCACTATGTGGTGCAGAATGACGAAGTTATCATTGTTGATGAATTTACCGGTCGCCTCATGACGGGGCGCCGCTGGTCCGATGGCCTGCATCAGGCGGTTGAGGCCAAGGAGGGTGTCCGGATTCAGAACGAAAACAAAACACTGGCGTCCATCACCTTCCAGAACTATTTCCGGATGTATGAGAAGCTGTCCGGCATGACGGGGACGGCGGATACGGAAGCATACGAATTCCAGGAAATTTATGGCTTGGAAACGGTAGTTATTCCCCACAATCGCGCCAACCAGCGCCAAGATCGCCATGATCAGGTGTTCCGAACAGAAAAAGAAAAATATGATGTCATGCTGAAGGACATCAAGGACTGTTATGAGCGTGGGCAGCCGGTGCTTGTCGGCACCACATCCATTGAAAATTCTGAACTCCTGTCGAAGTTTCTGACAAAGGCTGGGTTGCCGCACAATGTCCTGAATGCCAAGCAGCATGCTCGTGAGGCAGAGATTATTGCCCAGGCAGGCAGACCAAAAATGATCACAATTGCCACCAACATGGCGGGTCGCGGTACAGATATTGTCCTTGGTGGCAATGTGGAAAAACAGGTCGAATTTATTGAAGCGAATGAATCGCTGCCTGAAGAGCAAAAGCAGGAGCAGATTAAAAAGCTGCAGGATGAATGGCAATCACTCCATGACCATGTGGTTAAAGTGGGAGGGTTGCATATTGTCGGAACAGAGCGCCATGAATCAAGGCGTGTTGACAACCAGTTGCGTGGGCGCTCCGCTCGCCAGGGCGATCCGGGTTCTTCCCGTTTCTATCTGTCCATGGATGATCCGCTTCTCCGGATTTTTGCCGGTGAACGTATGCGTGTCATTATGGACAAGCTCAAGTTACCGGAAGGCGAGGCTATCGAGGCCGGCATCGTCAATCGCTCAATCGAATCGGCTCAGAGAAAAGTGGAAGGCCGCAACTTTGATATTCGCAAACAGCTGCTGGAATATGATGATGTTGCCAATGACCAGCGTAAGGTAGTGTACCAGCAGCGCAATGAACTTCTGGAGGCGGAAGAGACAGCAGATCTGGTGACATCATTGCGCCACGGTGTCTTTGTTGATCTTTTCCGTAACTATGTGCCGGAAGAATCTGTTGAGGAACAATGGGATATCCCGGGGCTAGAGCGTGAACTGGCGGCTGAATGGCGACTAGATATCCCGCTTGTCGGAATGCTTGAAAAGCACAAGAACATGTCGGATGAGGATATCCTGGAACATATCCTCCAAGTGGTGGATGATACCTACAATGCCAAAGTGGAGATGGTTGGCAGAGAGCTTTTCTCAGGCTATGAGCGCAACATTGTTTTGCAGAGTATGGATACGCACTGGCGTGAGCACCTTGCTGCACTGGATCATTTGCGTCAGGGTATTCATCTGCGTGGTTATGCCCAGAAGAATCCGAAACAGGAATACAAGCGAGAGGCATTTGATCTGTTTTCCATGATGCTGGAACTAATCAAGAATGATGTTACCCGCAAGCTCATACTGGTGCGCATCCAGTCTCAGGATGAAGTAGAGATGGCAGAGCAACAGCTGATGCAGCCCGCTGTTTCCAATATCAGTTACACGCATCAGGAATTTCAGGGGGAATCCCCGGAGGACGAGGAATTGGAGGCAGAGGCAGATCAGGCGGAAAAGAAACAGCAACCGCTGGTCAATGCTGTGCCGAAGGTGGGCCGCAATGATATTTGTCCCTGCCAGAGTGGCAGGAAATACAAGCACTGTCACGGCAAACTGAAATAAATAGCAGATAGCGTGGTGTTACAGTCAGGAGAGTTCTATGGCCGTTAATCTTTTTTCTCCCGCAGCTGATGATCTCAAGCCGGTTTCCGGTGTCAGGCTCGGTGTTGCCAAAGCCAATATCCGGAAGCCGGATCGCAAGGATTTGTTGATTATTGCTTTTGGACATGATGCAACGGTATCCGGCGTTTTTACAAAAAACCGGTTTTGCGCTGCCCCCGTTCAGATCTGCAGGGAGCATCTGGAACAGACACGAAAGGACAACCTGCCTGTTCGGGCGCTTCTGGTCAATACCGGCAATGCTAACGCAGGAACAGGTGAGCGAGGTTATGAAGATGCCATGTCGACCTGTATGATGCTTGCCGCACTGTTAAGTTGCAAGGCAGAGCAGGTGATGCCCTTTTCCACCGGTGTTATTCTGGAGCCATTGCCGGTTGACCGAATTATTGCTGGTATGCCGTTTGCCATGGATGATCTGGATGAAAACAATTGGCTGAATGCGGCGGAAGCCATCATGACAACAGATACCCTTCCCAAGGCAGCTTCCCGCACGGTTCAGATTGATGGGAAAACCATCACGATTACCGGTATGAGCAAGGGGGCAGGTATGATCAAGCCCAATATGGCTACCATGCTGGGGTTTATGGCAACAGATGCAAAGGTGCCGCAGGATCTGCTGGATGTCATGCTGAAAAAAGCGGCAGATGCCTCCTTTAATTGCATCACGGTGGATGGCGATACCTCTACGAATGATTCATTTGTGCTGATTGCATCCGGTGCTGTGGATGTTGGTATCAAAAATGCGCAGTCTTCGGCTCTGGCTGTATTGCAGGACGCCATTACCAGTTTGGCGCAGGAACTGGCTCAGAAAATCGTGCGCGATGGTGAAGGGGCAACAAAGTTCATGACCATCACGGTTGACGGGGGCGCCAGTGTTGAGGATTGTCGGACCATTGCCTATTCGGTTGCGCATTCTCCCCTAGTCAAGACGGCCTTTTATGCCTCTGATCCCAATCTGGGGCGCATTCTCGCCGCGATTGGTTATGCCGATATCGAAGACCTGGATGTCAGCCAACTGAATCTTTACCTGGATGATGTGTGGGTGGCAAAAGATGGTGGACGTAACCCGGACTACAGGGAGGAAGACGGACAGCGCGTGATGCAGCAAAGTGAAATCACGATTCGCATCAGTCTGGCGCATGGTGATGCCACGGCAACTGTCTGGACATGCGATTTTTCGCATGATTATGTCTCTATCAATGCTGATTACCGTTCGTAATGACCTCGCTTGAGCAATTTCTGGTACGGGCAGAAGCTGTCATTTCTCGGCTGGAAAACCTGTTGCCGCCGGCTGTTGACGTAATAGATTGGGATGCACCATTTGTTGCCTATCGCTGGCGTAGCCGAAGCGGACGGGGCACACTTCGTCCCATTACTCACTCCACCCGGATCGTTTTGCCGGATCTATATTTTGTAGAGCGTCAGAAAGAGTTGTTGGAACAAAATACGCGTCAGTTCATTGAAGGAAAGCTGGCAAATAATGTCCTTTTGACCGGAGCTCGTGGAACTGGGAAATCTTCATTGATTCGGGCTTGTTTGAACCAGTTTTCGGACAAGGGACTACGTTTGATTGAGGTGGACAAAAACGACTTGGGAGATCTGATTGATATTGGTGAATTGATTGCATCTCGTCCTGAGCGTTTTATTCTCTATTGCGATGATCTCTCCTTTGATGAGGGTGATAGCAGTTACAAAGCACTGAAGTCTGCACTGGATGGTAGTGTAGCAGCCCAGCCGGACAATATGTTGATCTATGCTACTTCTAATCGACGGCACCTTTTGTCCGAACGTATCTCGGACAATCTAGGTTATTCACAGGGCAGGGATGGTGATATTCATCCGGGTGAAACCGTTGAGGAAAAAATTTCCTTTTCTGACCGTTTCGGGCTGTGGTTGTCCTTTTATCCTTTCAGTCAGGATGAATACCTGATGATAGCAGCGCATTGGCTACGTTCGTTTGGTTGTTCGGATCAGCAGATTCAGGGGGCGCGAGACAAAGCGCTGCAATGGGCTCTCCACCGAGGGTCCCGCTCCGGGCGAACAGCCTGGCAGTTTGCGCGGGATTTTTCCGGCAAACATTTGTAGAATCCATTTCATGAGTCAGCCTGAATGAGATCGTTATTCAGTCGGTTGATTGATTTGTGAAAACGGTAAGTAACCTGGAAAGATAGTAAGAGCAATTTGCAGACGAACAATGGGCGAGCCTATCTGATCGTTTTTGCATTTGCTATGTATGCGGATTCTGCTTTGCCGCATGAAGTCCTCTTTATCGAAAAACGCTCCATGAGATTGTCTCCTGCCGGCGACTTGTGGAGATCGTGTCTGACAGGAAGAGCGTGCATTACGCCGTTACAAAAGACGCTGAAAAATAGAACGCCTGTTTGCATGGTTCAGCAAATACAAACGTGTCATAACCAGATGGGGCATGATGCCCAAGCGATTTACCGTTTTCCTTCACCTTGCATTCTCAATGCCCCTTATGCGAAAACTAACCCGGTTTATGAAATGAGTTCATATAAAGTCGAGTCTCAATGACGAAGTTGAACAGGATATGTTTTTCGAAACGGTTTGTGTCGTATATTGTCGCTTGCTGTGTGTACAACCATCCTCAGGCTTTTTTCAGTGATTTTTAGTCGTGTTTGGAGAGATGAAAAGCGATGCGGGAAAAACATAAAACATCGAAACTTTGCCTTGTCGCGATCGAGCAGACTGGCAATGTACTTCGATATGCACCAGAAAAGCTCAAGGAGCCAGAGCCTTTTTATTTTGCCTTTTGGTCAGCTACATGCCGAAAATGACTCAAGCTGATCTGACATTACATGTTTTTCCAAGCCAAAACTACCACCATGTCGTCAGACGCTGTCTAACGACATGGTGGTATGTTCAATGCAGTGATGTTTTTGTAAGAATGATCAGGCAGCAGTCAGTTTTTCATACTGCTCTACGACTTTTTTATGCGTTAGAGTGAAGTTCTGTAGCCGCTCGCGCTCTAGGGCAACGACTTTCTCTGGTGCGCGAGAAACGAAGTTTTCATTGCCGAGTTTTGCATTGATCTTTTCGATTTCCCCTTGCAGGCGAGCAATTTCTTTTTCCAAACGTTCGCGTTCGGCAGCAACATCAATTTCCACTTTCAACATTAGCTTGCATTGGCCAACAACTGAAACCGGAGCAGGTGAGGTTGGCAGTGCTTCCAGCACGTCAATTTCTGACAGTCGGCATAGTGCTTGTAAATGAGGAATGAATGATTCCAGCCGTTCCTTTTCTGACAGCGATGCTGGTTCAATAATGGCAGGAACCTTTTTTGCAGGAGATAACTGCATTTCGCCCCGGAGATTGCGTGATGCATCAACAAGAGCCTTTAACTGAGCCATCCAGTTTTCTGCTTCATCATCGATTTTGTCCATTTGCGGCAGAGGATAATCTTGCAGCATGACGGTGTCGCCTTCCGCTTTCAGGGTAATGCCTGCAAGAGGGGCTACTTTTTGCCAGAGTTCCTCTGTGATGAAAGGGATAACAGGGTGAGCGAGGCGCAGTGTTGCTTCAAGTATCACGAGCAGAGTCTGGCGGGTGGCACGCTGTTGGGCTGCATTGCCTTCCGCTATTAGAACTTTAGCGATTTCCACATACCAGTCACAATATTCATCCCAGACAAAACGATAAATGGCTGAAGCGATGTTGTCAAAACGGTATTCAGCAAATCCACGCTCAATATCCCGTGCCGTACGCTGGAATTGGGAAATGATCCAGCGATCTGCAGGTGAAAAGGACAGCTCAGCATTCGGGGATTGCCCATTGTCCTGACCTTCTGTGTTCATCAGTACAAAACGGGTCGCATTCCAGAGTTTGTTACAGAAGTTACGGTAGCCTTCGCAGCGATTCAGATCAAAATTGATGTTGCGTCCAAGACTGGCATAGCTGGCCATGGTAAAGCGTAGGGCATCTGTTCCGAAGGCAGGAATGCCTTTGGCGTAATTTTTGCGTGTTGCCTTGGTAATTGCATCAGCCTGCTTCGGATTCATTAGGCCGGTTGTGCGTTGTTTGATGAGCGATTCTAGGTCAATGCCTTCTATCAGGTCGATCGGGTCGAGTGTGTTGCCCTTGGACTTGGACATTTTTTCGCCGTTGGCATCACGTACTAACCCATGGATATAAACCGTATGGAAAGGAATTTTGCCGGTGAAATGTGTTGTCATCATCACCATGCGGGCAACCCAAAAGAAGATGATGTCAAAACCTGTCACAAGAACCGACGAGGGCAAAAACATGCTGTATTCCGACGTGTCTTCATTTGGCCAGCCTAGCGTGGAGAAGGGAACCATCGCCGATGAAAACCAAGTGTCGAGGACATCCTCATCTCTGTGGATATATTTAGCGCCAGCTTGTGCGCGGGCTTCTTCCTCGGTACGGGCAACATAAATATTGCCATCTTCGTCATACCAGGCGGGAATCTGATGCCCCCACCACAGTTGACGGGAAATACACCAGTCCTGAATATTGTTGAGCCACTGGTTGTAAGTCGTTGTCCAGTTTTCCGGAACGAAGCGGACATCCCCACTGGCGACTTTTTCTAGCGCAACTTCAGCGATGGATTTGTTCGGGAAATACGCATTGTTTTCATGCGGTTTGCTCATGGCAACAAACCACTGATCTGTCAGCATTGGTTCCAGGATCACATTAGTCCTGTCTCCACGCGGCACCATCAGTTTGTGCGGTTTGGTGGCATCCAGAAGTCCCAGTGCATCAAGATCAGCCACAATTTGTTTTCTGGCATCAAAGCGATCCATGCCCTGATAAGGTGCTGGTGCATTTTCATTGATTTTTGCATCCAACGTCAGGATGTTTATTGTCTCCAAGTGGTGGCGCTGTCCGACAGCGTAGTCATTGAAGTCATGCGCCGGAGTGATTTTTACACAGCCGGTGCCGAATTCCTTGTCAACATATTCATCCGCGATGATAGGAATTTTCCTGCCTGTCAATGGCAGAAGCAGCTCTTTGCCAACGAGGTGGATATAGCGCTCATCTGTCGGATCAATCGCAACAGCTGTATCCCCCAGCATCGTTTCTGGGCGCGTGGTGGCGACTGTCAGATAACCGGAATTATCAGCGAGTGGATAACGGATATGCCACATGAAACCGTCTTCTTCTTCGGATACTACCTCCAGATCGGAAAGCGCTGTGCCCAAAACCGGGTCCCAATTTACTAGGCGTTTCCCACGATAGATCAGACCTTCTTCATACAGTCGGACAAAAGCTTCAGTAACAATCTTTGAGCGGGGTTCGTCCATAGTGAAATATTCACGATCCCAGTCCGTTGACGCAGCAAGGTGACGCATCTGGCTTGTAATGGTCGAACCGGATTGCTCTTTCCACTCCCAGACTTTTTCAATGAATTTCTCACGTCCTAGATCGTGTCGGGAAATTTTCTGCATGTCCAACTGCCGTTCCACCACAATCTGCGTTGCGATGCCTGCATGGTCGGTTCCAGGAATCCATGCCGTGTTGTAGCCACGCATCCGGTGATATCTAGTCAAGCCATCCATGATGGTTTGATTAAAGGCGTGTCCCATGTGCAGGGTGCCTGTTACATTGGGTGGCGGCAACTGGATAGAAAAGGCAGGCCTGTTTCCATCCATTGATGCGCGAAAGTAACCGCGTTCTTCCCACGTTTTCCGCCAGTGTTTTTCAACTTCTGCTGGTTCGAACGATTTGGCTGATTCCATGATGAAAAATATCTTTTACTAAAAAAACATGATTATACGGGAGCTTTACTGGGATTAGGCGCTATAATAGGCTGATATGCATTATTGAAAATGCCATAGCTAGGGGTTCTGGCTGAAAAGCCGGGCGAGATACACCCTCTGAACCTGATCTGGATAATGCCAGCGTAGGGAAGCTTGAAAGACATTGTGGTTAGAAAACCACATCCTTTCCATAGATTCCTTTGTTGGCTTTGAATTGACAAAGGAATAAGTATGAATGCCAATCCCAAGTTTCTGTCGGCTACTGCAACTGTTGATGAAGCCGCAGTACAACCGTTTCCCAATTCCCGCAAAATTTATGTGGAAGGTTCGCGTCCTGATATTCGTGTGCCTATGCGAGAAATCACACTTTCTGATACGCCAGTGATGTTTGGCGAGGAAAAAAACCCGCCGATTTATGTCTACGATACTTCTGGTCCTTACACCGACCCGGATGCAAAGATTGATATCCGCTCCGGTTTGGAGCCTTTCCGTAACACATGGATTGAGGAAAGGGGTGATACAGAGGAGCTGGATGGTCCCACTTCTGAATATGGCCGACAGCGGCTGGCGGACCCGGAGCTTGACCAGTTGCGCTTTAATCTGACAAGAAAACCTCGCCGCGCCCAAAAAGGCAAACAGATCACACAGATGTATTATGCAAGGCAAGGCATTATCACGCCGGAAATGGAATACGTTGCTATCCGTGAAAACCTGCGTCGTAAGGAATACCTTGAAAGCTTGAAAGCTTCAGGGCCAAAGGGCGAAAAAATGGCAAAAATCATGATGCGCCAACATCCCGGGCATTCTTTTGGAGCGAACATCCCTGAAGAAATTACACCGGAATTTGTGCGGGATGAAATTGCACGGGGTCGGGCTATTATCCCAGCCAACATCAACCATCCAGAAGTTGAGCCGATGATTATCGGTCGCAATTTCCTCGTGAAAATCAATGCAAATATCGGTAACTCAGCACTTTCATCAGGTATCGCAGAAGAAGTCGAAAAAATGACTTGGGCAATTCGCTGGGGTGGTGACAATGTCATGGATCTTTCAACAGGAAAACATATCCATGAAACACGCGAATGGATTGTTCGTAATGCCCCTGTTCCAATTGGCACGGTGCCGATTTATCAGGCGCTGGAAAAGGTTAACGGCGTCGCTGAAGATCTAACATGGGAAATTTTCAAGGACACGCTGATTGAGCAGGCTGAGCAGGGGGTCGATTACTTCACGATTCACGCTGGTCTTCTGCTGCGCCATGTCCCGATGACTGCAGAACGTATGACTGGCGTGGTTTCCCGTGGCGGTTCCATCATGGCGAAATGGTGTCTCGCACATCATACCGAAAGCTTCCTTTACACTCATTTTGAAGAAATCTGTGAGATTCTCGCCGCCTACGATGTTGCCATTTCTCTCGGGGATGGGCTGCGTCCGGGGTCAATTTATGATGCAAATGATGATGCGCAGTTGGGTGAATTGGCAGTGCTGGGTGAGCTTACTACGATTGCGTGGAAGCATAACGTGCAGGTGCTGATCGAAGGCCCGGGCCACGTGCCAATGCACATGATCAAGGAAAACATGGATATCCAGTTGGAGCAGTGCCATGAAGCGCCGTTTTACACCCTTGGCCCTTTGGTGACGGATATTGCACCTGGATATGACCACATTACCTCAGCTATGGGAGCGGCGATGATAGGTTGGTATGGCACTGCCATGCTTTGCTACGTGACACCCAAAGAACATCTTGGTTTGCCGAACAAGGATGATGTCAAAGAAGGCATTATCGTATACAAGCTGGCGGCCCATGCGGCAGATCTGGCTAAAGGACATCCAGGTGCACAGATTCGTGACAATGCAATGTCAAAGGCGCGTTTTGAATTCCGCTGGGAAGATCAGTTCAATATTGGGCTAGATCCAGATCGTGCTAAGTCATACCATGATGAGACCTTGCCAAAGGATTCCGCCAAAGTGGCCCATTTCTGCTCTATGTGTGGCCCGAAATTCTGCTCAATGAAAATCACGCAGGAAGTTCGTGAATATGCGGCGAAAAAAGGGCTTTCCGAGGTGGCAGCGCTGAAAGAGGGTATGCAGGAAAGGTCAGTCGAATTCGTGAAGTCAGGTTCGGAAATTTATCATAAACAATAAATTATGACGATAAAAATAGAATTGAATGGCGAAACTCGCAGTGTTGACAGAGGGTATACCCTGCAGAATTTAATTGATTCGCTGCAACTGGCCTGCCAGGCGCTGGCAGTTGCGGTCAACCGTCAGGTTGTCTCACGACAGAAATGGGGAGAACGCACATTAGAGGCAGATGATCGTGTTGATGTTGTAAGAGCAATTGGTGGGGGGTAGCGAGTTTACTGAACAGAAACGTACTCATGGCGATTGTTTCCGTTGTGAGAAAGCAACAATGTAAGAGAGGAAATCATGAACAAGGATCATATTCTGACAATTGCAGGAAAGGATTATCGTTCGCGTCTTCTTGTTGGTAGCGGAAAATACCGCGATCTGGAGCAGACGCGGGCTGCGACTGAGGCGAGCGGTTCGGAAATTATTACTGTTGCAATTCGGCGGGTCAATATTGGTCAAAACCCCAATGAGCCTAGTTTGCTGGATGTCGTGCCGCCAACCAAATACACTATTCTGCCTAACACAGCGGGCTGCTATAACGCGGAAGATGCTGTTTATACGCTGCAACTGGCACGTGAACTTCTGAATGGCCACAAGCTAGTCAAGCTAGAAGTGTTGGGTGACGAAAAAACGCTTTTCCCGAATATGCCTGAAACATTGAAGGCGGCGGATATCTTGGTTAAAGACGGATTTGATGTGATGGTGTACTGTAGTGACGATCCCATTCAGGCAAAAATGCTGGAAGATATCGGTTGCTGCGCTGTTATGCCACTTGCATCGTTAATTGGATCCGGAATGGGAATTCTCAATCCTTGGAATCTTTCGCTGATTATCGAACAGGCTCGTGTACCGATTATCGTTGACGCTGGTGTAGGTACTGCATCTGATGCGGCAATTGCCATGGAGCTTGGATGTGATGGTGTGCTTATGAATACAGCAATTGCTGGTGCACAGGACCCGATTCGCATGGCGCGAGCCATGAAGCTGGCAATCGAAGCTGGACGAGATGCTTATCTGGCGGGGCGTATTCCAAGGCGCTTCGAGGCCTCACCATCATCACCGATGGTAGGCCGGGTTGTATGATGACGCCGGTCAAAACGAATGGAATGTTAGTGCCTCCAGTTCGTCCCTGTGTGATGATTTTTGCTGGACTAGACAGCAGCGGTGGTGCCGGTATTCAGGCGGATGTGGAAGCGGTTGGTGCAGTTGGTTCGCATCCCCTGCCGATTGCAACAGCACTAACAGTGCAAGACAATGATCGTGTCTCCGCCGTCAATCCGGTTGAGTCAACGATATGGCGACACCAGGTTGATGTGCTGATTGAAAAGATGCCTATTGCGGCTATCAAGATCGGTGCAATAGGCAACCGGGCTAATGCAGAAGCACTGGCATCCCTGATTACTCAACTCAGGAAGAAGCAGCCGGAATTGTCGGTTGTGCTTGATACGGTTTTGGGAAGTGGGCACGGCGATTTGTTAACAGAAGGGCGAGCAGAGTATGTGTTGGCTCCTCTGATTCCGTTGGCAACCCTAGTAACACCAAATTTGCCAGAGGCTGCTCGTCTGAGTCCAGCGGCTACTTCAATTGAGGCTCGGGCAGAAGATCTGCTAGCAAGAGGTTGCCAACATATACTGGTCAAGGGCGGGCATAGTGATGACGCAAAGCAGGTTGTGAACTACTGGTTTACCAATGGTATGACAAAAAGCTGGACATGGAAAAGACTGGATGGCGCTTTTCATGGTAGTGGTTGTACCTTGGCGTCGCTCGTTGCTGGTTTTCTTGCGCAGGGGGTGGAAATGGAGACGGCGTTGGATAGAGGTCAAAATGCCTGCCAAAAGATGCTGGCGGCGTCATATGCTATTGCCGAAGGTCAGCGCATACCGAATCGACATGTAACACTGGACAGTATCTGATTCGCAAAAATGGGGCGTGATCGGAAAATCGAAAAAACAGAGGAAAGCATGAAAGAATTAAGGGGACTTTATATCGTTACGCCTGACTGGGATGATACGAGCAAATTGTTGGATATTACCGAAAAGGCACTAAAGGGGGGGGCTGCACTGGTGCAGTATCGCCACAAGACGGCAGGAACAGAGCAGCGGCTGGAACAGGCAAAGGCTTTGCAGGCGCTCTGCCAGCGTTATGATGTGCCGTTTATCATTAATGATTACGTAGATTTGTGCTTGGAACTGGATGCCGATGGCATTCACGTTGGTGGAACCGATGAATCTGTTGCTGACGTACGAGCAAAAGTAGGTCCAGATAAAATTGTTGGCGCTTCCTGTTACGGCGAGATGGACTTGGTTCGTCAGGCAACAAAAGAGGGGGCAGACTATGTGGCTTTTGGTGGTTTTTATCCTTCCCGTATCAAAAAATATGAGGTGACAACACCTATCAGTATTGTTGGCGATGCCAAAAAGGAATTGCCTGACGTGCCAAGTTGCGCGATTGGCGGCATCACTCTTGAAAATGCCGTGCCCCTTGTCAGGCAGGGTGTGGACATGATTTCCGTTATTAGCAGTGTCTATATGGTTAATGATCCGGAGGCTGCTGCGCGGGCCTTTGCGGATATGTACAAGTAAGCAGTGCAGTGTGTAGTAAGCCGGTGCCTTTGGGCACCGGCTTTTTTTATCTGTTTCGTAACGGATCGCCTAAAGAAGTGGGGAGAGTAGTCTGGCTGTGGCTTCAAGGAGACGAGCTGAAAAGTTGAGTTGTCGTTTCTGGGGAACACTTTCCGAAGCAAGAAGATCAACTTTGAACTGGTGGGCCATTTCTTGATTCATTGTCGGTCCATAAATAGCAACACAGACTTCAAAGTTGAGGCGGAAACTACGGGCATCAAAATTGGCGGTGCCGATCATGCAGAAACTGTTATCAATGACAATAGTTTTTGAGTGCAGCATTCGGTTCGTATATTCCCATACTTTTGCTCCTGCATGTATTAACTCATCAAAGTAAGAGCGTGCCGCCGCTGTCACGAGCTTTGAATCACTCTGGCGTGGTACTAGCAGGCGAACGTCAACGCCGCGAAGCGCAGCGGATATGAGTGCAAGGAGTGTCGCTTCAGTTGGAACAAAATAGGGTGTTGTCAGCCATATCCGTTCCTTGGCTGAATGAATGGCATCCAGATTCAGACGATGGATAATTTCCCATTCATTATCCGGTCCGCAAGCGACAATCTGTACTGGATAATCGCCGGATGCTCCAGAAGGAAAATAGCTCTGGGGATCAAAAAATTCCGGCTGGCCGGTGGCATACAGCCAGTCCTCCAGAAAAACCAACTGCAGGGAATGCACGGCGTTACCGGTTAGCCTGATATGTGTGTCATGGTAAGCACGATCAAGCGTACGTTCATCTTCTTCATCTGTGATATTGAGTCCGCCAGTAAAGCCGGTATGTCCGTCGCAAATTACGATTTTTCTGTGCGTGCGCAGGTTCACCAAGGGTTTGAAAAGCTGTGAAAAATGAAGATGATGGAAACGAGCAAATTCACCACCTGCTGCGAGCAGGGGGGAAATGAATTTTTTTTCCAGGCGGGAAGAACCCATGCCATCAACCAGCAGTCGCACGTGGACGCCTTCCTGTGCTTTTTCTATCAGCAGATCGCGAAGTGCAGTTCCGATATTATCCGGTTCAAAAATATAGTATTCCAGATGAACATGGTGCGCGGCATTGCGGATGGCATCGAAGATCGCATTGTAAGTGGCTTCGCCATCCACCAGGAGCTGCAGCGATGTGGCTGTTGTGACCGGAAAGCCGGACGCGTTGTTAATCAGTTTGCTCAACTGTACCAGTGAAGGGGGCGGAGTGATGCCGACTAGAAGAGCCTGTTCGCGCAGATGAAGAAGGTGATTCTGTTCCTGCAGTGCGGTTTTTGCCAGCAATCGGCGGTAGTGCTGTCGTTTCAGTTTTTGCGGGCCGATAAAATGATAAATAACAAAGCCCAGATAGGGGATGAATGCTAGCGAGACGATCCAGCTCAGGGTGGAGATGGGAGAGCGTTTCTGCAGGATAATCCAACCACTCAGTATGATGATGTGAATACCCCAGGCAATGCCCAGAATTTTCCCCCAGGGCAGGCTTGACCATGCAATACCGGAAAGGGTGGCAGATGAAAGCATAGGGCTGTCTCGGGTAATCTCCATTGTTTAGTAAGCCGGGGGCAATGCCTCGGCCCAAAGGTTTATGATACTGTCAATCGACAGGCATTGCGGCGAATTTGTTTTTCCGTATGCATGGAAGATATCGCTGAGTTGGGATTTTTTTCTCTTGGATGATGCTTGCCTCCCCCCGTTTTTATCGTGTTTGCGGGATAATGGCAATATGCAGAAACTTCTTGAAAACCTCAATCTGGAGCAACTGGCGGCGGTCACACTTCCGGCACAATCCGCACTGATTCTTGCCGGAGCCGGTTCCGGAAAAACCCGTGTCCTGACTACCCGTATAGCCTGGCTGTTGAAAACAGGCCAGATTTCCACACAGGGCGTGTTGGCGGTTACTTTCACCAATAAAGCCGCCCGCGAAATGACAGCCCGTCTGTCCGGTATGATTTCCGCCAACACACGGGGGATGTGGATAGGAACTTTCCACGGGCTTTGCAACCGGCTTTTGCGGGCGCATTACCATGATGCCGCTCTGCCGCAGTCATTCCAGATACTGGACAGTCAGGACCAGCTTTCGTCAATAAGACGGCTGCTCAGGGCAAATAATGTGGATGATGAACAATATCCGCCACGTGCGCTGGCTTATTATATAAACAATGCCAAGGAGCGGGGTTTGCGTGCCGTCAATGTCGAGGCATTTGATGAGCATGAACAGCGCATGGTTGAGCTCTACGGGTTATATGAAGAGCAGTGCCAGCGCGAGGGGGTGGTGGATTTTGCCGAGCTTTTACTGCGCAGCTATGAGCTGCTTTCCCGCAACGTTTTATTGCGCGAGCATTATCAGGCCCGTTTTCGTCACATTCTGGTGGATGAATTCCAAGATACCAATGATCTGCAGTACCAGTGGCTCAGGCTGATGGCAGGAGGTGGGGCGGTGGTTTTTGCTGTGGGCGATGATGACCAGAGTATTTATGCATTTCGTGGTGCGAATGTCGGCAACATGACAGCCTTTCAGCGCGATTTTCAGGTTCAGAACCTGATTCGCCTTGAGCAGAATTACCGTTCGCATGGCAATATCCTGGAAGCGGCCAATGCGCTGATTGCCAACAACAGCCGACGTCTGGGAAAAAATCTCCGTACAGAGGCAGGCCATGGGGAGCCGGTACGGGTTTTTGAGGCAACATCCGATTTAAATGAGGCGCAGTATCTGGTTGAAGAGGCAAAGAGCCTCGTCGCCGAAGGGCGCTTGCGCAGTGAAATCGCCATCCTGTATCGTTCCAATGCACAGTCTCGCGTGATTGAACACGCCCTTTTCAGCGCAGGGATTCCCTATCGTGTTTACGGCGGGCTACGCTTTTTCGAGCGGGCTGAAATCAAGCATGCGATGGCCTACCTCCAGTTGATGGACAATCCGCACAATGATTCGGCATTTTTGCGTGTGGTCAATTTTCCAACAAGGGGGATTGGCGCGCGGTCTCTCGAACAGTTGCAGAATATGGCGCGTCAGCATGACGTCTCACTTTATGCTGCTATCCCGTATATGAGCGGCAAGGCGGGAACCTCGCTGGCTGCCTTTGTTCGGCTGGTTGAGGGGGCGCGTTTCGAAACGCAGCAGATGTCTTTGCCGGAAATGGTAAAGATGGTGATTGAGCGTAGTGGACTGATTGCACACTACCAAAAGGAAAAGGAAGGCGCAGACCGTATCGAAAATTTGGGAGAACTGGTCAATGCGGCACTCGCTTTTCTTCATATGGAAGGTATCCCGCAGGATATGCCGGCACTTTATGCTTCGCAGGTGTTTCAGGGAACGCCTATTCTTCCGACTGAATCAGGTGTTGAGGTGCTTGAGGGAGAACCGGTTGTGGAAATGACACCGCTGGTTGCTTTCCTGACGCATGCCTCGCTTGAGGCGGGCGAAAGCCAAGCACAGGAGGGGCAGGATGCCCTGCAGTTGATGACCGTGCATGCAGCTAAGGGACTGGAGTTTGACGCTGTTTTTATTACCGGACTGGAAGAGGGACTTTTCCCGCATGAAAACAGCACACAGGAAGTCGATGGGCTGGAAGAGGAGCGGCGACTCATGTATGTGGCGATCACGCGGGCAAAGCAGCGTCTTTATCTAAGTTGTTCCCAGACACGTATGCTGCATGGACGGACAAAATATAACATCCAGTCCCGTTTTCTGGATGAACTGCCGGAGGGAATCCTGAAATGGATCACCCCGAAAAAACAGGTATACTGGTCCGGTAGTACATCTTCAGGGGCGAGTCATGCGTTTGTTGTGCCTGCTGTAGCACCGCTGGCAGCGACCCGCAGTACCGGAGGTGCGACGTGGCGCATCGGCGAAGCCATTTTTCACAAAAAATTTGGTGATGGTGTTATTGTCAGTCTGGAGGGTGAGGGTGCACAGGTACGGGCGCATATCAATTTTGGTCGTGAAGGCATGAAGCTGCTGGATTTGAGCATTGCCAAACTGGAACGGCTGGCCTGATAACAGAACTGCTGGTGATTATCCAAACAATTCTGCTGGTGTGACAGTGGCGGTTCCCAATTTGCCAACGACAATGCCAGCCGCACGGTTTGCCATGGTAACGGCTTCCTCAATGGAGGTGCCAGTTCCCATCATCGCTGCCAGCGTGGCAATGACTGTATCGCCAGCGCCGGAAACATCAAAGACTTCGCGGGCAATGGCCGGGACATGGATGACCCGCTCTTCGCCATACAGGGACATCCCTTCTTCGGATCGGGTCAAAAGCAGATAGTTCAGTTGCAGTTCTTGGCGAAGCTGCTGGGCTCTCTCTGTCAGTTGTTCTTCGCTGGTCCATGTGCCGACGATCTGGCGGAGTTCGCCCTTGTTTGGCGTCAGAAGTGTCGCTCCCGTGTAACGGGAAAAATCCTCCCCCTTGGGGTCAACCAAGACTGTTTTGCCAGCTTTTCTTGCTTCTTTTATCATGTCTGCAACATTGAGCAAAGCACCTTTTGCATAGTCAGACAGGATGACAATATCATGTTCCGGCAAAAGCGAACGGTATTGCATCATTTTTCGGTTGATGACGTCTGGTGTTGGCGCTTTTTCGAAATCCACACGAAGCAATTGCTGCTGGCGACCAATGACCCGCAGTTTGATAATGGTGGAAATGATCGGGTCACGATGAAGGTACGGGGAAATGCCGGTTTCTTTCAGGAGATGCTGAATGATGTCGCCTGCTTCATCGTCGCCTGTGATGCCCAGCAGGCTGGAACGCACCCCCAGCATGGCGGTATTTCTCGCTACATTGGCCGCACCACCCAGTCGGGCTTCTTCCCGCTCAACCCGTACAACAGGAACGGGCGCTTCGGGTGAAATACGATTGACATCGCCAAACCAGTAACGGTCAAGCATGACATCACCGGCGACGAGGATACGGACTTTGCTGAGATCGGGCTTCATATTGGCATCAGACAGAGAGATTGAGTTCTTCAGTTCTTCTTGGCGGATAGGTTTCCCAGAGATGGCAACCCGGACATTGCCAGTAAAACTGCCTTGCCTGGAAACCACAATGTGAGCACTGGTATCTGGCGAGTTTTGATGCATAGCTCTGCACTAGGTTTTTTACCATGGACAGATCCTGTCTTGCTTCCGGAGACGCAATCATGATGCGGGCTTCAAGGAGTTTGTTCAGGCCAATCAGTGTCGGCGTGCGCTTCAGTTCATCCAGCACGAGTGCGTTTGCGGCCTCAACGTTTTCATGTTTGACGAGTGTCTGGAACACGACTTCCAGCAGGTCGATCGAGGAAGCTTCTGCAAGATAGGATTTCAGGAGGGAAATCCCTTCTTTTGAGCGATTCATTTGCTGATAGGCATCCATCAGTCTTTGTGCTACCAGCACAATATGGGGCATACTTTGTTTTTCAATCCTGCGCCACATGGCAATCGCTTCTTCAGCCTTGCCTTGAGCCATCAGCGCATCGCCAGTCAGGATAGTTGCGCGGACATTCATGCGATCGACCTGCAGGGCACGTTCTAAAAGCGGCAGGGCTTTTTCCGGATGGGTGCTGACAAGCTGATCCTGAGCTATTTCGCAATAAAACTGGGCGATTTCTTTCTGTCGCCCACCCGCACCGGAATGCTGTAACGCTTCTGCGGCTCGGATAGCCT
>JGI994J12354_10000899_pt1 | contig 30432 bp, 26 predicted proteins | sample IntmicLarv3ML3BL_FD_12354 | JGI IMG/M metagenome (IMG submission 12354) | reverse complement strand
CGGCCTGAAGGTGGTTTTCGCTCATCAGTTCCGGGGCAATGGAGGCAAGGGCGCGGGCCGAGAGGCCCGCGTCGTCAATAAGAATGGTGGCGTTGCCGCCGGGTATGACCTTGGCAAAGGGCAGAAAGGCCATGGCTATTTGGCAAAGCCCACGGCCCGGCGTTCCCGGATGACCGTAACGCGAATCTGCCCCGGATAGGTCAGGTTCCGTTCGATGCGTTCGGAAATATCCTTGCAGAGCAGGTAGGTCATGTCGTCGTTGACATTGTCGGCATCAACCATGACCCGTATTTCACGGCCTGCCTGAATGGCATAGGCCTTGGCAACACCGGTAAAGGCTGTGGCAATGTTTTCAAGGTCTTCCAGCCGCTTCACATAGTTTTCAAGCAGTTCCTTGCGCGCGCCGGGCCGGGCGCCCGAAAGGCTGTCTGCGGCCTGCACCAGCACGGCCAGGGCTGTTTTGGGCGGCGTATCTTCATGGTGGGCGGCAATGGCGTGGATGATGCTGGCGTGCTCGCCGTATTTTTTGGCCACATCGGCCCCGATGGTGGCGTGCGAGCCCTCTATTTCATGGTCAATGGCCTTGCCGAGGTCGTGCAGCAGCCCGGCCCTTTTGGCCCTTTTCACATCAAGGTTCAGCTCTGCGGCCATGATGCCGCACAGGGAAGAAACTTCCAGTGAATGCTGAAGCACATTCTGGGAAAAGCTGGTGCGGAATTTCAACTGGCCCAGCAGCCGTACAATATCGGGGTGAATGCCATGCACCCCGGAGTCAAAGGTGGCCTGTTCGCCCACCTCGCGCACATGCACGTCCAGTTCCTGTTCCACCTTTTTCACAATGTCCTCAATGCGGGCCGGGTGGATGCGCCCGTCCTGGATAAGCCGCTCTATGGCCATTTTCGCCACCTGCCGGCGCAAGGGGCTGTAGGCCGAAAGGATGACCGTTTCCGGGGTGTCGTCAATGATGAGGTCAACGCCCGTGGCCGCTTCAATGGCCCGGATGTTGCGGCCCTCGCGCCCGATGATGCGGCCCTTCATGTCTTCGCTGGGAAGGCTGACCGTGGTGACGGTCTGCTCGGCAACATAGTCGCCCGCATAGCGCTGAATGGCTGTGGCGAGAATTTCCTTGGCCTTTCTGTCTGCGGTTTCTTTGGCCTCGGTTTCAATAACCCGCATCATGCGGGCCGCCTCGTGGCGGGTGCGCGCTTCCACCTCTTCAAAAAGCCGGGCCTTGGCCTGCTCTGCCGTGAGGCCGGAAACCTCCTCAAGCCGGGCTTCATGCTCGTTCATGCGCTGGTTCAGAAGGTATTCAGCCTCTTCAAGTTCTTTTTCCTTGTGGGCGAATTCCTTTTCCTGGGTCAAGAAGTCCAGTTCCTTCTGGCGTACACTCCCCAGCTTTTCGTCCAGCCTGTCGCCCTGTTCTTCCAGCTTCTTTTCCCTGGCCTTCAATTCCTTTTCCAGGTCTTTCAGCTCAAGCTCTGTGGTGCGCTTGTACTCCAGAACCTCGTCTTTGCCCTGAAGGATAAGCTCCTTTTTCTGGGCCGAAGCTTCTTTTCTGGCCTCTTCCACAATTCTGAGGGCCAGATCCTGCGCATCGTTCACGCGCTTGGTGCTGATGATACGGAGCAGGGCGAAGGCCCCGCCACAACCAGCGATAATTCCTATACAAATGAACAGTAAGGACGTGAGATCCATGGTACCCTCAAAGTAAGACACAGCCCTCAAGGGGGGGGTGCCGGTTTTGGTTTGTGGTGCCGCATTCACGGCGACATACTGCGTTATCAGTGTAAAATGCAAAGAGATGTCCGGCGAAATGGCCTCGGGGCGCTTGTATGGAGGCACCCTGCACAGGGGCAACCCACAAGCCAGAGCAGACCAGACAGCCAGCGCATGGCCGCCTTTTCAGGTTGACCTGCCCCAAAACCGCCAGCCGCAAGACATACCTTTCAAACAGTGAAAACCAGAGGGAAAACAGACCTCCCGAAGGAGTGGAGAGGAGTGGCGCTAAGAAAGGGCCGGGTATGAACCCGGAAAGAACAGAAAGAAACAGACACCCCGGATGTGCCGTGCAATTGCCTTCCCGCAGGACCTACAGACCTACGGCGGGATAATTGGGCACCCTTCAGGCTTCCCGCAAGCGGGCATGCACAACAGANCAACCGGCAAATCCCTTGTTATATACTTGTGAGGCCAGCGACGACAACAGTCACGAGCACCCCAGGGTCTCTGTTTCAGGTGTATTATCCACCTGCTTTTCTATTCTTGAGCGAAGGTCCGACAATCTTTCTTCCAAACTGTCCCTGTCGTCCTGCAGAATAAGGTAATCGTCCGCAAGGGTAAGGGCCAGAAAGGTCAGCAGCTTCTCTTTACTTAAATGCGCGCCATGCTCTTGCAGTCTGGCAAATCTTTCTTCAAGAAGAACCTGTGCCCTTTCAACCCTTTGGGGGTCGGCCTCGGCCTTGAAGGAAATTTCAAGGCCCAGCACATTCAATGTGTGGCTGCGCATGGGTTACTCTTGAAGAGTCCGCTCCTTGAGACGCTGTATAATGGCGTCAACCTTTTCAAGTGCGGCACCAGTTCGTTGTTTTTCCTGTTCAAGCTCTGCTTTCAGTAGAGTATTTTCTTCATTTAGTCTTGTAGCTATGTGATCTTGTTCATTTTTCAATGCCTGGTTTTCGTCGCGCAAAATATCCATCTGTGCAAGAAGGGCATCAACGCAATGTTCCAGCTGATCAAGTATTTCCATGGCTCTACTCTAAAGATAATTGCCCCATTACGCAAGAGGATAAATCCTGACTTCCGGGTGGGCATTTTCCGGGAAGTGCGCCTTGCGGGCGGTTATTCGTTGGCATTCCTTGAATTTTCTATTGCATCCCTTCTGAAAAAGATAAAAAAAATCATTTTCTCTTCCTTGCCGAAGGCTGAGTTCCGCGAAAAAAGAGTGTTCCGCCGGGTCAGGGCCCCTTCTTTTTCCGCGGCAGGTTGGTCTGCCTGCCCCTGGCGACAGCCAGGTCGCCATCGGGAACATCCTTGGTAATGACGGAACCGGCCCCGATCAGGGCCCCGTCGCCAATGGTCACCGGGGCGACAAGGGCCGAATTTGAGCCGATGAAAACCCCGGCGCCAATGCGGGTGAGGTGCTTGTTTTTTCCGTCATAGTTGCAGGTGATGGTGCCTGCGCCGATGTTGGCCCCAGGGCCGATTTCCGCATCGCCGATGTAGGTGAGGTGGTTGACCTTGGCCCCCTGGCCGATACGCGATTTTTTTACTTCCACAAAGTTGCCGATATGGGCGTCCGCCTCAAGCAGGGCACCGGGGCGCAGGCGGGAAAATGGCCCGGCAGTGCAGTTTTCGCCAAGCACGGCATCCACGAAAAGGGAAAAGCTCTGCACCACGGTGCCCTTGCCCACCACGGTGTTCACCATCTTGCAGTGGGAATCGACCCGCACCCCGGCCCCGATAACCGTGGCCCCGTAAAGCTCGCACGGCCCGGTAAGTTCCACTCCGGGGGCAATGCGCACATGGGGGCCAATACGCACGCTGTCCGGCTGGCGAATGATGACCCCGGCGGCCAGAAATTCGTTGACGATACGCGAGCGGGCCTCTTCTTCGGCGAAAATCAGTTCCTGCGGGGTGTTCACCCCAAGCAGGCGCGAATCGTTGCCCGCGCTGAACCCCTGTACGACAAGGCCGCTTTCAACGCCAAAGCCGATGAGGTCGGTGATATAGTATTCGTTGCTCTTGTTGTTGTTGCCAAGCCGGGACAGAAGGGGGGCCACGGCCCCAAGGCGCAGGCAGTAAATGCCCAGGTTTATTTCCCGGGGCAGGGGGCCGTGAATGTCGGGGGTGAAGTCTTTGGCCTCGACAATGGCCCGTACCTGACCCTTGGTGCGCAGCACACGGCCAAAGGTGTTCGGCCCCTGGGGTTCGGCGGTCATAAGGCCGATATCCGGCCCCCCGTGCTTCAGGCATTCCGCCAGAAAGCCGGAAAGGGCCTCTGCGGAAAGCTGCGGAGTATCGCCATTCACCACCAGCACATGGGAAAGGCCAGCCCCGGCCAGATGGGGCCAGGCTGTTTGCAGGGCGTGGCCCGTGCCGAGTTGCCTTTCCTGCAACACCGCCCTGCCCGCGCAGGCGGGAAAGGTTTTTTTCACCAGTTCGGCCTCATGCCCCACAATGGTCCACACCCTTTCCCCGCACAGGGCGGAAACCGCCTCATGCACATAGCGGAGCATGGGTTCTTCAAGAAGACATTTGAGCACCTTTGGTGTATCGGAATGCATACGCGTGCCCTTGCCTCCGGCAAGAACCAGCGCACCGACAGTTGATAAGGGCATTGGCAAAACTCCTCTTTCATGCAAGAAAGAAACGGGAATGGCGGGCTTTTGGCTCGCGTTCTTTCCCGTATACTATACGCTTCCCTGAAAGGAAAGGCATGACCCCCGCAAAACCGGATGCGCCGAAAACCTGCCTTGTGCCGCAGGAAGGGCAGGGCAGCCGCATAGACGCCCTGCTCGGTCTTCTTGTGCCGGGCATGGGCCTGCGCGGCAGAAGGCGCTTGCTGGCGGAAAAGAGGGTACTGGTCAACGGGCGGCCCGCGAGAGCCGGGCAGCTGGCCCTGGCCGGAGATACGCTTGCCCTGCTGCCCCCGGAGGGCTGCCCGGAAAAGGCAGGCAGCGCGGCAAGGTATACAGTGACTGACACGGCAGCGGGCATGGAAACGGGCGCAGCAATCGGGGCCGGGGATCTTGTTGCGGCCGCGAACGGGTTTTTCGCCCTGTATAAACCCTGGGGCCTGAACACCGCAGCCCTTGCCGGGGGAACAGGCCAAAGCCTTGAAGCCATGCTTGAAAACGGCCTGGCCCGCCAGAAGGGCCTGAAAGGCGCCCCCATTTTACTGACACGGCTGGACAGGCACACCTCGGGCCTTGTGCTGGCCTGCGAAAGCCCCGAGCGCGAGCAGTGGTTCCGGGCAGCCGAAGCGGCCTGCGGGGTGCGGAAAAGCTATCTGGCCCTTGTGCGGGGCAGGCCGGAAAATGATATGGTTATCGATAACCTTATTGATATGGCCGACAGGAAAAAAAGCCTGGTGCGCGCCCAATCTACCCCTGATGCAAGCCGTCACACCCTGGTGCGCCGGGTGTCCGAGGGAGAAGTTCTTGCGGAATTACAGGCAGAGGCGGCCCCCCGGCGCCGTGAGGGGGGCAACACGGTTCACAACCGGAGAGTGACGGGCCATGCCCCTGGGGGAGAGTGCTGTCTGGTGCGGGTGGATATTGCGCGGGGGGCGCGGCATCAGGTGCGCGCCCATCTGGCTCATGCCGGGTTTCCCCTTGCCGGAGACAGCCTGTACGGCGGGGGAGAGCCCCTGTCGCAGGCAGGGGGCGAGGGGGCATCGCATGGCGGGCCGCCCTTTTACCTGCACCATGCGCTTGTGAAAATGGAAGGGTTTTCCGCCTTTGTGGCCCCTTCGGGCGGCTTGTGGGAGTGGGTGTTCTGAGGCGGCAGGGGAAAGCGGATAGTCCCGGGGCGTCAGAAATTGTTGTGGGAAAGGTTTATCTGGTGCAGGGTTTCGAGGTCGTCCTGCAGTTCCGGGGTCTTCAGTATCTCCTTGATCTGCTCCAGATGCTGCTCAAAGATGTCGAAAAGCTCCGGGTCAAACTTGGTGCCGCGCTCGTTGCGCATGATGGAAAGCACGGTTTCCTCGCTCAGTCCGCGCCTGTATACCCGTTCGGAGCGGAGGGCGTCGTACACATCCACAATGGAAACAATACGCGCTTCCACGGGAATGTCTGTTCCGGCCACGCCGTCAGGGTAGCCTGAACCATCCCAGTTTTCGTGGTGGCTCATGGCAATGCTTGCGGCCATCTGGATGAGTTTGCTTGTGGAATTATTCAGTATTTTAAAGCCGATAGATGTGTGCCTCTGGATAATGGTCCGCTCGGAAACCGTGAGTGCGCCGGGTTTCAGCAGTATGGAATCGGCAACGCCAATCTTTCCCACATCATGCAGGGGGGCCGCGCCACGGATATGGTCGATGCTGTGCAGAGACCAGCCGAGCACCTCGGCCATGAAGGCGCTCATCACCCCGATACGCCTCACATGGGAACCTGTTTCCGCATGGCGGGTTTGCAGAGCGTTGAAAAGGCGGGAAATGATTTCGTTCTGCGCTTCGCGTATGGCCCCGGTCTGTTTCTGTACAATGCGCTCAAGCCCCTGGGAATAGTGGCGCAGGGAATGCTCGGCCTGCATGAGCCGTATGCCGACCTGAATGCGCAGTTTCAGTTCGTTTATTTCAAAGGGTTTCACAACATAGTCATCCACCCCGCCCTCGGCAAAGCCCTTGAGTCTGTCGTAGGAATCGCTCTTTCCGGTGAGAAGGATGATGTACAGGTACTTTTCGCCCATCAGGTGTCTGGCGCGTATGGCAAGGTCAAGCCCGTTCATGGCTGGCATGTCCCAGTCGGTGATGAGCATGGCGATGTCTTCCTGTTCGTCGTCGCGCAGATTGTGCATGAGCATTTCAAGGGCTTCCTGCCCGTCGGAGGCCTCGGTGACAACATGCCCCATGGCCCGCAGGTGCGAGGTCAGAAAGAACCGGGAAAGCTCCTGATCTTCGGCGAAAAGTATGTGCATCAGGTGTCCTTGTTTCCGTCCCTGTTTTTCAGATAGGTGTCCATTTCCGCAATCATGGCTGCCAGCATGGCGGCAAGCCGCGCCACTTCCTGTTCAAGGAACTCCTGTTGTTCTGGTATGGCTCCGGCTGTACCGGCCTTTTCAATGGCTAGGCAAAGCTCGTACAGAGCGCCTCGGGTAAAGTAGCCGGTTATGCCCTTCAAGGCATGGGCCCCAAGATACAGGCCCCGGTTGTCTCCGGTTTTCAGCGCCTCTTCAATTCTTCCCAGCAGTTTTGGGGCGTCCCGCAGGTAAATGTGGACACTGTCCGTGAAAAGCGAAGTATCGTAGGCAAAGTTGTTCTCCACCACCACCCAGTCAATCAGCGGGCCTTGGGGCAGAGGGGTATCCGGAGAGGGGGGCGCTTCATTGTCAACAGGGGGCCGGGTTTCGGCCTCCTCGGGCCGGGTTTCGGCCTCCTCTGCCTTTACCTTGCCAGCGGTCAGGTTTTTGAGGGCATCGGCAACGGGGGCAACCGTTATGGGCGCGGGCTGCACATCGCGCAGCCAGGTCTGTTTGCCATTTTCCCGAATGAAAAAGTCTTTCTGGGTCGTACTCCAGGCAAGGTCCATCTGCGTTGCCGTTATGGCCCTGTTGGTGCGCGACTCTCCGGTAATGTCGGCAAGGGCGCGTTCCAGGGTCTCCAGCAGAAGGGGCTTGGCAAGGTAACCGTCCATTCCGGCGGAAAGGTACTTTGCCTTGTCGCCTTTCAGGGCATGGGCGGTCATGGCGATAATGCGGGTGTGCTTTTTGATAACCCTGCGCGCCTCAAGCTCGCGTATTTTCTGTGTGGCCTCCACCCCGTCCATGACAGGCATCTGGATATCCATGAGCACAAGGTCGAAATCTTCCTGCAAGAGCGTGTTCACAGCCTGCTGCCCGTCGCCCGCAATGGTTGCGGTGTGGCCCAGGGTCTTCAGCATACGGGCGGCCACCATCTGGTTCATTTCCACATCTTCGACCAGCAATACTTTCAGCGGTTGCACGGCAGCCTCTATCTGCTCGTCTTCCGGCGTATCGCTGATGGCGTAGTTCTCCCATATATTGAGGGCAGAGGCAATGGCCCGCATGAGCATTTCCGGGCGCACGGGTTTGTCTATTATGGCGGAAAAGCCCTTGTCCGCGCCCACCTGGCCGGTAATTTCCCCTGAAAGGTTGCCGGAAGAAAGCAGAATGAAGGGAAGGGAGGCGAGGTTGGGGTTGGCCTTGAAGGTTTCGAGCAGGTCGCTGCCCGTGAAGGAGGGCATCTGGAAGTCGGAAATGACAAAGTCGTAGGGGCGACCTTCCCGAATGGCGCCCAGGGCCGTGCGGGTGGCCTCTGTCATGGACGAGCAGGTCGATGATTCCACGCCCCACTGGGCCAGAGATTCGCCAAGCACAAAGAGGTTGGTTTCGTTGTCGTCCACAATAAGGGCGCGGCGGCCATTCAGCAGGTCAAAGCGCACAACAGACTTGCCCGGCTGGGCCGCTGTGTCAATGGGCAGTTCCAGATCAAACCAGAAGGTGGAGCCGTAGTTTTCCGAGCTTTTCAGTTCCAGCCTGGAACCCATAATCTCGGTGAGGCGCGAGCAGATGGCAAGGCCAAGGCCCGACCCCCCGTATTTCCGGGTGGTGGAAGGGTCTACCTGCTCAAATTCGTTCAGAATGGCCCGCTGTTTGGCCTCGGGTATGCCAATGCCCGTATCGCTGACGGAAATGCGAAGCCGCGCAGAGCCTTCGCTCAGGGAAATGGGCTGCACCGTAACCACCACCTCGCCTTCTTCCGTGAACTTCAGGGCATTGCTCACCAGATTGAGAATGATCTGGCGCAGGCGGGCCGCATCGCCCACAAGCTGTTCCGGCACCTGGGGGGAAATATGCAGGATAAGCTCCAGAGACTTGGAATAGGCCAGGGGGGTGAGGCTTTTGGCCGCGTTATAGAGCATTTCCCGCAGGTTGAAGGGCATTTTTTCCAGTACGAGCTTGCCTGCGGCAACCTTGGAAATGTCCAGAATGTCGTTGAGCACAACAAGCAGACTGTCGCCGCTGGTCTTGATGGCCGCCGCCATGGAGGCCTGATCGGCCGTGAGCTGGGTGCGCAGGAGCAGGTCGGCCATGCCTATGAGCCCGTTCAGGGGGGTGCGTATTTCATGGCTCATGTTGGCAAGGAAATTGGACTTGGCCTTGTTGGCCGCCTCTGCCGCGTCACGCGCCTTGCGCAGGGCTGTTTCGGCCTGTTCACGCTCGGTCATGTCCACCAGCAGGCCGCCAAGGGCCACAACCTCGCCATTTTCCAGCACCGGGAAGCTGAAACAACTGTAACGGATGCCCCGGTGGGTGATGAGGGCGTTTTTCAATTCGGCGGCCGTGCGCGTTTCCATGACCGAAATTTCGTGGCTGGAAAGGGTGTCTGCCAGTTTTGGTTCAAGCAGCTCGTAGTTTTGCCGCCCGATGACGAGATCAAGGGGCCGGTCAAAGATCTGGGCGAAGCGTTCGTTGGCAATAAGGTACATGCCGGTCACGTCTTTCATGTAGACGCCGGCGTTGGCGTTGTCGATAAGGGCGTTCAGCTCGTGCTGGCGGCGGTTCAGGTCGGTGGTGCGTTCATGCACGCGCTGCTCCAGCTCCACTGTGAGATGCCTGAGCTGCTGCTCGGCCATGTCTCTTTCGCGCTGGCGGCTGGCGGTGGTGACCATGGCAATGCCCACAGCCACCGCGCCAAGGAGCCATAATAGGGCGTGGGTGGTGAAAAGTTGGGTCATCTGCTCGGCAAGACCCTCTTCAAAGGCCGACATGGGCACGGAAACACTCACCCCGCCCCGTATGTCGCCAACCTTGTAGCCCTGATAGGCATGGCAGGTGAGGCAGTTTTCCCGCACCTCAAGGGCCCCCATGAAGCGCAGGTAGTCCTTGTCGTCCATGGTCTGCACTTCGCGCACTTCGCGGATATTCTCCTTCTCGATGCGTTCAAGGGCCACGCTTTCCCACGGGTCGGGGCTGTTCAGCGGGCGCAGGGGGTTCTGGCTGGTGAGGTGGCTGTTTACCCCGGAATTGAGCGAACCGCCTTCATGCAGCAGACGGATGAGGTAGGGGGGAATGAGTCTGGTCAGTTGCTGGTTGCCAATATCCACGTCACGGTCTTTCAGGGAAAGGTAGCCAAGGTAGGTGTTGGGCTTTACCGCGTCGGAGGTCAGGGCGTACAGCACCTGCGCTGTATCGCCCCAGGCAAAGAGGGCAAGGTCTTTTTCAAAGGCTGTGCGGGCCTGTATGGTGGCAGAATCAAGGGCGTGTTTTTGGGCAACCTTGACGTTGTGGTAAAGGGAAAGGGCGATTACGGCAGTCCAGGTGAGGATGAGCAAAACGTAATAGAAGCGGAAAGAGAGTTTTTCTCTTGTTTGAGGCGGAAAAACTGCCTCAGAAAGGGGACCGCTATTGGCTGCCATTCCCGGAAACTCGCTTTGTAAAGCAGATCAATCGTGAACAAAGACTCGCTATTTTCATGCGCCCTTGGGGCGGGTTATATTTTTCCTGTTATTCCGGAAGAATACCTGAAGATAGGTGCCCTTGTGTCAGGGGGTATTTCCTGGCGGCGGACAAATTTTTTCATTCGTAGGCGTCGCCTGAACTGATGTTAGCAAACAAGTCCGGGTTATAAAAGAAAAAATTGATGATGACGATGAAAGGTGTCGGGGGAAAGGGGAAAGAGCGGCAGGAGACAGGGGGCGCGGCCGTGGGGGGAAGGCATCAATAGCGCCTGAATCACAGGCGTTTGAGTTCAATATCCAGACGCGGGCCGGGGTGTGCAGGGGTTTGCCACAACAGGGCGTAGCCGCCCTCGGCAAAGGCGCCGGGGTTGGCAATGGTGGTGCGGCCAAGGGTGTCCAGGGCCGCAGATTCATGAATATGCCCGCACAGGCAGAGATCAGGCTGGTGCCGCAAAATGAAGGCCCGCACGGCCGCGCTGCCCACATGGGGGCCGCTGCTGATGCGGTCGCACAGGGTATTGTGGGGCGGGGTGTGGCTGACCAGCACCCAGGGGCCAGAGTCCCCGCCCAGGGCGTCAGCATGGGCGGCCCGGTCTTCGTCAAGCCACTGGCCGAGGGTGGCATCGGGAAATTCGCCCGGCGTGCCAAAGGGGGTTGGCGGGGAAAAACCAAGACCAAGGCAGGCAAGGCCCGAGGGCAGCCTGCGCATTTTTCGGTGCAGGCCAAGGTTTTGTTCGTCAAGCCAGCCCGCCACGGCAGGGGAATCCATGTTGCCGGGCAGGGCAAGCAGGGGCTTGCCAAGCGCCTTCAGGGCTTCCACCACGGGCGTGGCCTCTGGAATGCCCCCGGCAAAGGTGAGGTCGCCGGTAACGAGAATGCCTTCGGCCTCGGGCAGTTCGGGTATATGGGCAAGGCGGGCCACCTTGTCGTGTATGTCGCCAAGAACAATCCAGCAGGTGCGGTCAGACATGGGTACTCCAATATTCAGCCCCGGGGGGTGTTGTTCTATGACTTTGCGGTCTTCGGGGTGCGCTGTTTCGCAGGCTTTGTTGCGGTCTCTTTCGCGCCCGTGGGTTTTTTCACCGTTTTTTCCGCGCTCGCAGGGGCTTTTCCGGTTTTTTTGAAGACCAGGTCCAGCACATCGGCCAGGGTATCGGCCGGAAGAATGGTGATGCGGCTCAGTAAATCTTCGGGAATGTCTTCCAGGTCGCGCATGTTGCGGCGGGGAATAATGGCGGTTTTAAGCCCCTGGGTAACAGCGGCCAGAATCTTTTCCTTGATGCCGCCAACAGGCATGACCCGGCCCCGAAGGGTTATTTCCCCGGTCATGCAGACTCGTGGAACCACAGGCTTGTCGGTAAGTGCCGATATAAGGGCGCTTGCCATGGTCACCCCGGCAGAGGGGCCGTCTTTGGGGGTTGCCCCGGCAGGCACATGGACGTGAATATCGCGCTTGGAGAGAAATTCCGGGTCAATGCCCAGTTCCTTCGCATGGGTGCGGGCATAGCTGACCGCAGCCTGGGCGCTTTCCTTCATCACTTCGCCAAGCTGTCCGGTCAGGGTGATGCCGCCCTTGCCCTGCATGGTGGAAACCTCCACATGCAGAACCTCGCCCCCGTAGGGTGTCCAGGCCAGGCCGAGGGCCACGCCGGGAATGGTCTTCTTTTCCAGTTCCTCGTCCGTGTATTTGGGCTGGCCGAGGTAGCCTGCAAGGTCGCTCACGCCCACGGGGAAGGGGCCTTTTTCGCCTTCGGCCTTTTTCCGGGCCAGCTTGCGGCACAAAGAGCCGAGGGTGCGCTCAAGGGAGCGAACGCCCGCTTCCTTGGTGTATTCATTGATAATGGTATCTACCACCGCATCGGGAATGGCGCAGTCGCCCTTTTTCAGGCCGTTGTCCTTCTGCTGGCGCGGCACAAGGAAGCGGCGGGCTATTTCCCGTTTTTCCCGCGCTGTGTAGCCAGCTATTTCAATGATTTCCATGCGGTCAAGCAGAGGGCGCGGTATGGTGCCAAGCTGGTTGGCCGTGCAGATGAACATGACCTTTGACAGATCAAAGGGCACGTTCAGGTAATGGTCGCTGAAATTGACGTTCTGTTCCGGGTCGAGCACCTCCAGCAGGGCGGAAGAGGGGTCGCCGCGAAAATCGGCCCCCAGCTTGTCCACTTCGTCCAGCATGATGACCGGGTTGCGGGTTTCGGCGTGTTTCAGGCAGTGGACTATCCTGCCGGGCAGGGCGCCCACATAGGTGCGCCGGTGGCCGCGAATTTCCGCCTCGTCGCGCATGCCGCCAAGGGAGATGCGCTCGAACTTGCGCCCGATGGAGCGGGCAATGGAGCGGCCAAGGGAGGTTTTCCCCACGCCCGGAGGGCCGGAAAAGCATAAAATGGGGCTTTTGGCCCCCCTGTTGAGCTTGCGAACCGAAAGAAATTCAAGAATGCGGTCTTTCACCTTTTCAAGGCCGTGGTGGTCTTCATCAAGTATGGCAGCGGCCCGGTGAATGTCTATGCGGTCTCTGGACAGTTTGCTCCAGGGCAGTTCCGACAGCCATTCAAGGTAGGTGCGGACAACCCCGGCTTCGGAAGAGTCGGAGTGCATGGTCAGCAGGCGTTTGAGCTGCTTGTCAGCCTCCTTTTGTACATCGGGCGGCAGTTTGGCCTCTTGCAGGGCCTCGCGCAGAGAGTCTTCGTTTTCATCGGCCGCGCTGTGGTCGCCAAGCTCCTTGCGAATGGCCTTCAACTGTTCGCGCAGGTAGTATTCCCGCTGGGCCTTGTCCATGCCTTCGCGGGCCGATTCCTGAATCTGGGCCTGCATGGTGGCTACTTCCGCCTCCTTGGCGAGAAAGGTATTGATGATTCTCAGGCGGTCAACCGGGTTTATGCACTCGAGCAGTTCCTGGGCCTCGTTCACCCGCAGGCGCAAGTTCGAGGCAATGAGGTCGGCAAGTCTGCCGGGGTGCTCGATGCTCGAAAGAACGGTCATGATGTCATTGGAAACCATGCCGCGCAGGTTCAGAATATGTTCGCTCTGCTCGCGCACGGTGCGCATCATGGCCTCGGTTTCCACGTTGTGCGGAAAAACCTCCATCTCGGGCAGGGGCAGTATCTCGGCTTCAAGGAAGTTGTTTTTCTGCGAAATGGAAAGGGCCTTTGCCCGGCTGACACCCTGCACAAGCAGCTTCAGCCTTCCGTCTGGCAGTTTCAGCATACGCATGATCATGACCACGGTGCCAATGGCGTGCAGGTCGTCGGGGCCGGGGTTTTCCACCTGCTCGTCTTTCTGGGTCAGAACATAGAGGTGGCGGCTGCCGTTCAGGGCGGCGGTAACAGCGCGCACAGAGGCTTCTCTGCCCACAAAGAGGGGAAGGATGGTGTAGTTGAAAATAACAACGTCGCGCACGGGCAGAATGGGCAGATGGGAAGGTATTTCCTGCTTGCCCTCGTCACTGTCGGGGGCGAGAAGGGCGTCTTCGTGCGGAAGAGGGGTGGGAGCTTCCTGCTCCGGGGCGTCTTTTTGCGGGTCGTCTATCATTGGGTCCTCGTATTTCCTGCGGCGCGGCAGACAGGGTCAGCCCCCTGCGGGGCCGCAGACTGTATTTGGGTACAAGCATACAATAATACTTCGACACGCATTGTCAAAGGCAAAGGGCGCTTTTTCATCCGCAGGGGGGCAGGCTCCGCAGGCAGGCCCTATTTCTCGAGGACAAGATTGAGAAGCTCCAGAAGATCGGTGGGGTCAAGGGGTTTCGCAAGGTGCCTGTCCATTCCGGCACTGATGCAGGCGTCAATATCCTCTTTGAAGGCATTGGCGCTCATGGCCACAATGGGAATATGGCGGCCTGAGTCCATGCCGCGAATCTTCCGGGTGGCGGTAAGGCCGTCCATTTCGGGCATCTGGATATCCATGAAAATAAGGTCGTAGCGGTCTGGGTTGTCGGCAAATTTTTTGCAGGCAATAAGGCCGTTTTCGGCGTAATCAATGGATATTTCCGTTGGTTCAAGGAAGGCGGTGACAATTTCCCGGTTGATTTCCACATCTTCCACCAGAAGAAGGCGCTTTCCCTTGAACGAGCGTTTTTCGTGCTCGGGGCGGGTGCTCTTGACGCTCTCTTCCTTGCCGGAGGTTTCGGCAACAATGGTAAAAATGAAGCTGCTGCCCTTGTCTTCGTTCCTTTTGAACCAGATGGTTCCGCCAAGCAGTTCCGCAAGGCGCTTGCTTATGGAAAGGCCAAGCCCGGTTCCGCCGTATTTTCGGGAAATGCTGCTGTCGGCCTGCTCAAAGGAACGGAAGAGCTTGGCCTCGGCTTCGGGGGAAATGCCGATACCCGAATCTTTCACCGAGGTTTGTATGGTTACCGTGGTTTCGGTTTTTTCCGTGAGGTCGGCAATGATTTCTATGGTGCCGCCATCGGGCGTGAACTTCATGGCGTTGCCAAGCATGTTGGTCACTATCTGGGAATAGCGGAAGGCGTCGGACCACAGGTGTTCCGGTATGGCGCTGTCCACCTTCGTGGAAAGGACAAGGTGCTTTTCCTCGGCCTTGTAGGTGAAAATGTCGGTTATGCCTTCGAGGACAACGCGAAGGGAGAAACGCTGAATTTCCATCTCTATCTTGTTGGCCTCTATTTTCGCCATGTCCAGAACATCGTTGATGAGCATGAGCAGGCTTTTGGAGGCATAGCTGATCTTGTCCAGACAGGTTTGAATGCGACCGGTATCTTCGGTTTGCTGGGCGATATTCACCATGCCGAGGATGGCGTTCATGGGCGTGCGCATTTCATGGCTCATGTTGGAAAGGAAGTCTGTTTTCGCCCGGTTGGCCGCCTGCGCATCAGCCAGCATCTTGCGGGACTGATCGCTTATTTCCGCCATATTGTTCATCATGGCGTTGAGGGTTTCTTCCATTGTGCCGAATTCGTCATGCTCGGTAATCACAATCCGTTCGCTCAAATCGCCGGAAGCCGCCTTTATGGCAAAGCGGTTTACCTTGTCTGCAACCCTGGTGAGGCTGCGCGTGACCAGAATGATGCTGGCAATGATAATGAGCAGCCCGCCCACGGCCACAACGGCCAGAGGAATGACAAGCTCGTTGATGGATTCGCCAAGCTCCTGGTTCTCTATCATGGCAACAACGTGCCATGTGGATTCGCTGATGAAATCGAAAAATGCCAGGAATTTTTTTCCTTCCCAGAAAAGGCCGGAAGATCCGGAAGTGCTGAGCAGCACCTTCTTGCCCAGGGCGGCCAGTTCGGAATTGCTGTCCATGGTTACGAGGTTGCCGATGGAGCGGCTTTCGTCCAGAAAGGAGATGAATTCGCCATTGGCGCCAAGAATGAAGGCCTTGCCCGTTTCTCCCACCACAATGGACGAGGAAATGTTCTTGATGTTGGTAAGGGCCATGTCAGCGGTGGTAACCCCGAGGAATTTTCCATCGCGGCCATAAAAGGGCATGGTCGCCGTTACCATGGTCACATCGGCTACCGGGTCGTAGTAGACGTTTGACCAGACAATTTCCCCGGCAGACCTCTTGCCGTTGATGTACCAGGGCTCGTGGTGGTAATCCACCTCATTGGAATATTCCGAAACAAGAAAGACCTCTCCGTCCTTGACATAGACATAGGGGCCGAAATACTGCCTTTCCGGGTACAGGGAATGCGGTTCAAACCATATGCCCCCGCCCACGGTGTTCTTGTTGCCGGAAATGGCCTTGAGCAGAAACTGGTTGAGTTCACCGGCCTCAATGGAGGCAAGGCTGGCGGTTTCGGCATATATGGCAAGGTGCCTTGCCACATCGGCATTGGCGTAAAGTTCCGCGTTGATGCTGAGCTTTGCGGCGCGCAGATTTTCAAGCATGCGCTCGTTTATCTGAACATCTATCTGCCGGCCCATGGCGGAGTATATCATGACCACGTACACCAGGGTGAACAGGGCCACAACAGGCACGACAGACAGGATGATTCTGGAGGAGATGCTGCGGAATTTCATGTCCAACAGATTCCAGGGCAGGTCGTTCTGCCGGTTTCGATTGTTCCGGGCAAAGCAGGGGGGCGAGGGTCGCCTGCATCGCGCATCAAAAGGCAAGACAAACGGGCGCGCTGTTTTTCCGAAATTTCGTTGAGGACAGCGCACTGGCGTTGCCCGGTGCGAGTATTCTTCTGGAAAACTTGATAGAGATTATCACGGCTTGAGGGTAATTACCATACTTATTTGTCTGTATATTTGGCAATACAGGGGAATATTCCATAAATGCATTGAAGGCAGCAAGTTATACCCTTGTAGTCCGCATAGGGCGCAAAGGGCAGAATGGGAACGGGGGGCCGCCAGTGGCCGCCCCGCAGGCGCAGTGCAGCTTTCCACTTGCCAAGCCGGGGGTTGCGTTCTATTTTGAGCGCCTCGGGGCTGTCCCCAACGAGTTCTTTTGTTCATTAGCTGCGTTATCCGGCCCTTTTTCCTCAGGTCGAGTACGAGAAGAGTACACTCCCTTCGCCAAAAGGGCCGGATGCCTTGCTTCTGGAACAAAACGCCTTATTTGGAAACAGCCCCGCGAGCGAAGCGCGGCGTGGCATTGCTGCTCCCTGCGCCTGGTTCACCGCCAACCCCGTTCATTCAGCAAATTGTCTAATCCAAGGAGAGTCAACATGATGCGTAGTTGCGCCGCGACAAAGGGCAGCCAGCGGGCCGCCCACCGTTCGCTTTTTTACGCAATGGGATATACGAACGAAGATTTGCAAAAGCCCCTCATCGGCATCTGCAACGCCTTTAGCGAAATTGTACCGGGTCACATGGGCCTTGGCGAGCTTGTGGCCGCCGCGAAGCTGGGCGTGGCCGCGGCTGGCGGCACCCCGGTGGAATTTCCCGCCATTGGCGTGTGCGACGGCATTGCCATGGGCCATGAGGGTATGCGCTATTCCCTGCCCAGCCGCGAACTGGTGGCTGATTCCATAGAGGCCATGCTGGCGGGCCATGCCCTTGACGGGGTTATTCTTGTGCCCAACTGCGACAAGATTGTGCCGGGAATGATCATGGGCGCGGCCCGTGTGAACATTCCCGCCGTGCTTGTTTCCGGCGGCCCCATGCTCGCCGGGAGGCACAGGGGCCGAAATATCAGTGTGAGCACCATGTTTGAGGCCTCCGGGGCCTTTGAGGCCGGGCGCATAGACGCAGCCGAGCTTGATGCCCTCGAGCATGCCGCCTGCCCCGGCTGCGGCTCCTGCGCCGGGCTGTTCACGGCAAATTCCATGAACTGTCTCGCAGAGGCCATGGGCATTGCCCTGCCGGGCAACGGCGCCATTCCGGCAGCCCACTCCGGGGCGCGAAAAACCCTTGCCAAGCAGGCGGGCCGCATCATCCTCGACCTGGTGGCAAAAGACATACGCCCTCGGGACATTATTACGGAAAAATCGCTGAAAAACGCCATTGCCGTGGACATGGCCATTGGCGGTTCCACCAACACGGTTCTGCACCTGCCCGCCATAGCCCACGAGGCAGGGGTGAACCTGCCCCTGGCCCTGTTTGACGCCATCAGCGCGAAAACCCCCTATCTTTCCAAGCTGAGCCCCGCCGGGGTTTACCATATGCAGGATTTGAACGAGGCGGGCGGCATTTCCGCCGTGATGAAAGAGCTTGCCGCCGCAGGGGTGGTGGATGAAACCGCCCTGACCGTCACAGGCAGCCTGGGCGAGCGGCTGGCAGGGGCCGAGGTGCTGATGCCCGAGGTTATTCACAGCGCCAAAGACCCCATTCGCCCCACCGGGGGCATAGCCATTCTTACGGGCAACCTTGCGCCCGACGGGGCTGTGGTCAAGGCCAGCGCGGTGAGTGAGGATATGCAGGTTTTTGAAGGTCCGGCCCGCGTGTTCGATTCGGAACAGGCTGCCGTGGCCGCCATTTCCGGCAGGCAGATCAAGGATGGCGATGTGGTGGTCATTCGCTACGAGGGGCCGAGGGGCGGGCCGGGTATGCGGGAAATGCTCTCTCCCACCGCTCTTATCACCGGCATGGGGCTGAAGGTGGCCCTGTTGACCGATGGCCGTTTTTCCGGGGCCACCCAGGGGGCCTGCATAGGGCATGTGGGGCCGGAAGCGGCTGTGGGAGGCCCCATAGGCCTTCTGCGAGAAGGCGATAGCATACGGGTTGACATTCCGGCGAGAAAGTTGGAAACAGGCTTGTCCGAAGAAGAATTCGCCCGCCGCAGGGCTGCCTGGGTCGCACCGCAACCAAGGGTAAAAAGCGGATACCTTTCACGCTATGCGCGCCTCGTTTCCGACGCGAAATCTGGCGCGGTATTACTGTAACATGCTCCGCCCCGTGCAAAAGGCCCGTGAACGGGCCTACCGGAGATACCATGAAAATCGCCCTGAGCAAGACGACCCTGCTTCAGCGGCTATTGCGGCCGAACCCGCTGATGCGCATCATCTCGCACCGGCACATTCACCTGCCCTTTTCCGATACAATCCGCCTGCACGCGGGCTTTATCAGCAATTTTGTGCGCTCCCCCCGCCAGACCGGCTCCATCTGCCCGAGCAGCCGCTATCTGGTGGACGGCCTGCTTCGCGCCCTGCCCAAAAAGAAGGAGGGGCTGGTTGTTGACCTGGGCTCGGGTACGGGCATTGTGACAGACGGGCTGCTGAAAAGAGGGGTGGCCCCGGGGCAGATTCTCGCGGTGGAACGCTGCGAGAATTTCGCTTGCGCCATCAGGCAAAAGCACCCTGATGTCTATGTGTTTGCCGACGATGCCAGCAAGCTGGGCCAGCTTATCAACCAGCAGTATCAAGACGCGCCCGTGCGGGCCATTGTCTCTTCCCTTCCCTTCCGCTCCATTCCGCACGAGGTGCGCAAGGCCATTGCCGCAGAGATAATAGGCATTCTGCAAACCCACGGGGGCAGGCTTATCCAGTATTCCTATGCCTGGTGGTCGCAATTCCCCCTGGTCGAATACGGCTTTATTCCCCTTGGCCGCTACTTTGTGTCGCGCAATGTGCCGCCCGCCATTATCGAGGTGTACAGGGCTCCTTCAGTATTATGCCCGCTCCGTAGACACTAAAGCACCGAGACGGTGCCGCCCAGCCCCTCAAACGCACCTTCCGCAAGCTCAAGGGCGAGAAGGTAGCGCGTGGGTATGCCATTGGTGTTTTCAATGGAAAATTCCTCGGCGGCCCTGAAACCGAAACGCGCATAAAAGGCCGGGTCGCCCACCACAAAGACCCGTTTGTGCCCAAGGGTTCTGGCCTTGTTCAGGGCTGCCCGCGTCAGCATGGAGCCGAATTTCCGTCCCCGGCAGGCCGCATGAACGCAGAGCGGGGCCAGAAGGAGGGCGGGCTGGGGTTCGCCTTTTTCCGGGTTGAAAAAAATCTGGCTGAGCATGATGAAGCCCGCTATCTGCCCGTTGTTTTCCGCCACAAGGGCAATGCCGGGAATGTACCCCTTCGAGCGGCGCAACTGACGCACAAAGTCCTGCTCCTTGCCATCGGAAACAGAGGATGTGGCAAAGGCTTCCTGCACAAAGGCGTGGATGGCGTCAAAATCTTCCTGTTTTTCCGAGCGGATGTGTAACATACCATTCCTCTGGCGCGTTTCGGGCGTTTCTGTTCCAGGCGGACACCCCCCATGCCCGAGGCAGGGTACAGGCAGGATATCCGTGTGGCACTATACTTGAAGCCGGCCTTTCTTGCAACGCCGCTCTCGGTTGGGTGTTGGGGTCTTTTGCCGTGATGCTGCGTCACCCTGCACTCACTAGGTCGCCGATGGATTATACGCCCGGAACAGCGCTCGGGCCAAGTGAGTGCAGGGTTCCTTGCCTGACGGCAAAATCCTTCCAACACCTTCGATGCAAAATAGCCCAACACGTCGGGTGTTGACGGGGGCCGGGAAAACTATATACTTAAAAAAGGTTACGGTTGCCCGCATCATGCGGGATGAAAAGGGAAACAGGTGAAAAACCTGTGCAGTCCCCGCTGCTGTAACATGGAACCCCTGTTTTTTCGGACAGCCCAAAGGTACAAGGAAGGCTGTCCGGGCCACTGGAGGCATTCTCCGGGAAGGCAAGACAGGGCGTGGGTCTTTCACAGCCCGGCCATGGAGCCAGAATACCTGCCGTATCCTGCGGGAAACACTGATTCATAGTCTTTTTGCCCTCTATCAGCCTTTCCCGAGGTACGATTCTGCGTGGAGACAGGATACGGTTGCCGGATTTTTTCCGCCTGCATGGCCCCTTTCGCCCCTGAGGCAAGCCGTTTCGCGAAACGCGCTGCCTGTTCAGCCTGCGATGTGGCCGGGCAAACAACCATCCTCTGGAGCCGCTACGCATGTTCGTGGCGGCTTTTTTTTCTGAAAACCGAAGCATTCCGTTGTTTTCAGAACACTTTTTACAGAAGAGGATACCCCCATGAACAGGCTTCGCCTGATAGTCGCCTTCCTTCTGCTCTGCCTGCTGGCAGGCACAGCCCTTGGCGCGGAGAGCAAAAAGGCTTTCATGCTCGCCGCCTTTGGCACAAGCACCGAGGCTTCGGTCACCTTTGACGAAATGGTTCCCCTGGTGAAAAAGGCCTTTCCGGACAGGAACGTGGTCATTCCCTACACCTCGTCCATAATCAGGGAAAAACTGAACAAGGACATTGCCGACCCCGCGCAAAAGATTCTTTCGCCCGCAGAAATGCTGGCGCGGCTGAAGGAACAGGGGTACACGGACATAGCCGTGGCAAGCACCATTGTTTTTCCCGGCGTGGAACATCAGAAACTCAAACAGGCCGTAAAAGAATTTGCGGCAAAAAACAGGGATGTGAAGGTCACCTACCTGCCCCCCATGCTTGAGATTCCCGCCCTGCTGAAGCCTGTGGTCAACAGCCTGAAAGAGTCTGTCGCCAATGACGCCTTTACTGTGGTGGTTACCCACGGCACCCACCAGGGGCACCCGGTGGAAAAGAATTACAGGGCTCTGGCAAAGGCGGTTGCCGAAACCTACCCCAACACGGTTGTGGCGAGCCTTGAGGGCCTTCCGAGCATGGAAGAGGCCATGAAGCGGGTGGCGCGGCAGCCGCTGAAGGAGGTGCGCTTTGTGGTCTTCATGTTTGTGGCGGGCGACCATGCGGAAAACGATATTGCGGGCGAAGAGGAAGACAGCCTTTTCTCTCAGGTGAAGAAGATGGGGAAGACCCCCTCCATCCGCTACACAGAAACCCTGGCAGGCACCCGATTCCACTCCCTGGGGCTTGATCAGGGCTACCGCACCCTGTTATTGAACCATTACAAGAGCAACATAGACCGATAAACCATTATGACCATACCCCTGATTCGTCTGGAAAACATCTGCAAAAGCTATCGCGGCGTCGCCGCCCTTGATGGCGTCTGCCTTGACGTGGAAAGGGGAAGCATTCTGGCCTTCATGGGGCCGAACGGCGCGGGCAAGACCACGGCAATCAAGATAATGACCGGGCTTTTGCGCCCCGACAGGGGTATGGTGTATTACAACGGCAAGCCCTTCAACCCCCGCAGCAGCGAGCAGAAACGCCTGATGGGCGTGGTGCCCCAGCACAACAATATCGACAGGGATTTGTCGGTGGAAGAAAACCTGCGGGTTCACGGCATGCTTTTCGGCCTGTATGGCCGCGTTCTGGGTGCAAAGATGGACGAGGTGCTGCATGCGGTTGACCTGGCCCCCATGAAGACGCAGATTTCGGGCAGGCTTTCGGGCGGCCTGCAACGGCGGCTGACCATAGCCCGCGCCCTTTTGCACGACCCGCAGATTCTTTTTCTGGACGAACCCTCGAACGGGCTTGACCCGGCCAACCGCAGGGCCATTCACGGGCTGGTGCGGCGCTTGAACAGGGAGGCCGGGGTTACGGTGTTTCTGACCACCCACGCCATTGACGAGGCCGAGGCCCTGAGTACCCGCGTGGCCTTCATAACCGGGGGCCGCCTCGCGGCAACGGGCCATTCGCAGGAAATGAAGGCGGCCATAGGGCGCTTTGCCCTTGATGTGATGGACGGGAGCGGCGAATTTTCCCTGGCCCATACCCGGTACTTTTCCCTGCGGGCCGAGGCGGTCAAGGCTGCCCAGCTTGCCACGGCCAATGTGAACATTCGCGAGGTCACCCTGGAAGATGTGTATGCCCGCGCCACGGGGAAACGGCTGACCGGAACTTCGGAAACCGCGGAAGACGCGGAACGGAGGAGAGGGTAGTGGGCTATTTTGAAGGGGTACGCGCGGTGGTCTACCGCGATCTGCGTGTGATGCGAACCCGCATTCGCCGCAGCATTCTCGCCTCCATGGTTTCGCCCGCCCTCTTTCTGGTGGCTTTTGGCTACGGGCTTGGGCGGGGGCAGGTGTTTGACGGCATGGCCTACCTCGACTTCCTTTTTCCCGGCCTGCTGGCAATGTCCACGGTGAACGCCTGCTACGGCATCGGCACGGACATCAACATTGCCCGTTTTTATTTCCGCGTGTACGACGAATACCTCATTGCCCCTGTCCCCCGCTGGCACCTGCCCGTGGGGGAAATGCTCTACGGCATTCTCCGGGGCATGATCACGGTGATCATCTTTTTTCTCTATGCCCTGCTGGCCGGGCTGAATATACAGGCAACCCCGCTTTTCGCTCTGGCGCTCTTCCTGCACATGGGCGTGTTTTCCCTGCTCGGCTTCATTGTGGCTCTCGCGGTGCGCAACCACGGCGACCAGTCTTCCATTTCCACCTTTCTGATCACCCCCATGATCTTCCTCTCGGGCGTGTTTTTCCCCCTTGAGCGCGCCCCCATGGTCTTGCAGTGGATAGTGGGCGTCTTTCCCCTTTCTCATTCCGTAAGCCTCATGCGGGCGACCCTGTGCGGCGCGCCCCTGGCCTTTGGCAACCTTGCGGCCCTGGCCGTCTTTTTCGCGGCGAGCCTTGGCGTGGCCATGTGGCTTTCGGAAAGAACCGAGGGCTGACATGGAAAAAACACCCCCGCCCCCCCGGTTTTCAGCAGGCAAAACCAGCGCCTGCCTTCTGGCCCTGCTTGGGGCGAGCGTGGCGGCAGCCCTGCTGTTCGGGCAGACAAGCCTTTTTCCCCTTAACGATGTGACGGTGGGCATCTTTCACAATTTCCGTCTGCCGCGTGTGCTTTTCGCTGCCGTGAACGGGGCGGCCCTTTCCCTTGCCGGGGCGCTGTACCAGATTGCCCTGCGAAACCCGCTGGCAGACGGCTTTACCACCGGGGCCGCCTCTTCCGCCGCCCTTGGGGGGTGTCTGGCCCTGGTGCTGTGGGGGAGCGGGGCCGGGGTTTCCCTGGGGGCCATGCTCTTCGCCCTTGCCGGAATAAGCGTGGTGCGGCTGGTGGCCCTGCGGGCCGGAGACGGCGGGCGCATTACCATTGTGCTGGCCGGTATCGGCCTTTCGGTGGTGGCGGGCGCGGGCATCAGCTTTCTGAAATACCTGTTTGAAGACTCGGTCAGCACCATGGTGTTCTGGCTTATGGGCGGGCTTCATGCGGCAACCGGCGCGAAAACCCTGGCCCTTCTGGCGGTATTGGGCGCGGTGGGGCTTTTTCTGCACAGGCGGCAGCGGCACCTGGCCCTGCTCTTTCTTGACGATGCCTCTGCCCAGACCTCGGGGGTGGATGTGCGACGCCTGCGCGCTGTCCTTTTTATCGCCACCACGGCCCTGGTTGCCGTAAGCGTGAGTTTTTGCGGGGTAATAGGTTTTATCGGCCTGCTCATTCCCCATGCGACCCGCGCCCTGTTCGGGCACAGCCTGCTGACCCAGCTCTGGGGCAGCACCCTGTTCGGGGCCTCGGCCCTGGTGCTCTTTGACCTCTGTTCGCGCACGGTTTTGCCCTACGGGGGGGAATTGCCCGTGGGCATTATCACCTCCCTCGCGGGCGGCCTCTTTTTCTTCATTCTGCTGGCGCGCAAGGGGCATGGGGTATGGACAGACTGACCTGCGAAAACGCCCGGTGCGTCCGTGGCAGTTTCACCCTGCGCCTTGCCTCGCTGCGCCTCGGGCCGGGCGAAAAGGTGGCCCTGCTGGGGGAAAACGGCTGCGGCAAATCCACCCTCCTGCACATGCTGGCGGGCCTTTTGCCGGCCTCGGGCCGGGTGACCCTGCACGGGCGGGCGGCCAGCGCGTATACGGTGGAAGAACGGGCGCGGCTTCTGGCCTTTCTACCCCAGGAAACAGGGGTTCTTTTCAATATTCCCGTTGACGAGCTACTCTCCATGGCCCTGAGCCCGGCCCATCTTCTGCCGGAAAGGGAACGGGCAGCGGCCATCGAGGCAACGGAAATGGGGAAATTTCTGGAAAAACCCGTGCAGGCCCTTTCCGGCGGGGAAATGCGGCGGGCCATGCTGGCGCGGGTGTGTTGCCGCAACGCGCCCTTCCTGCTGCTGGATGAACCGACCCTTTCCCTGGATATTCGCCATTCCGTGCGTTTTCTGGAATACCTTTCAACCCGCGGGGCCTGTGTGGTGGCTTCCATGCACGACATACCCCTTGCCACGCGGTATTTTCAGCGGTTTCTTCTTGTACGGAATGGAACAATAGTTGGCGACAAGCAACAACAGGAACTCCATGAAAACGATTTTACAGAGCTTTTTGGCCTGCCTTTTGTTCGCCACAGCGCCGGTTTTCTGCCCGCCCTGTGAGGCGGCAACCCCGGACGCGGGCCTGCGCATTGTCATTCTGGCCCCGGCGGCTGCGGATAGTGTACAGAAACTCGGTCTTGACGGGGCGGTGGTCGGGGTCACCAGCCGGGTGGAGGAATTTCCCCTGGCCGCCAGGGTGGGAACGCACAGAAACCCCGGCATCGAGAATATCGCGGCCTTACGCCCCACCCTGATCATCGCGCCCGCGCGTTTTGGCGGGGAAGGCCGCTTCGGGGCGGAAACCATAGTGTACGAGCCGCGCTCCCTGCAAGGCATTCTTGACGCCCTCCGCCAGATTGGCAAGGCCACAGGAAAGGAGGCAGAGGCGGAAAGCCTTGCGGCCTCCCTTGCGGGCGCAATTCCCCCCGGAACCGCCAGCGGCAAGGGGAACAAGGGGCCGACAGTGCTCTATGAAACCCGTTCCGCCCCCCTGGCCTTTGCCGCGCAGGGGAGCTTTCTCGCGAACCTGCTCGGCTCGGCCGGGTTTTCCTATGTATTCAGGGGAAGCGGGGGAGAGGCCTCGGCGGAGATGGTCATTGCCGAACCGCCCCAATTCTATATCTATCAGGTTGGCCCCATGAACAAAAACCCGGTGCCGCCAAAGGAACGGGCCGGGTGGGAACAGCTTGGCTCCTGCGTGTGGGAGGTGGATGAACTGGCCTTTGCCCGGCCCAATACCGCCTCCTTTGCCCTGGTGGAAGCGCTTCACGCCATTCTGAATGGCCCGGAGCCGTGCGAGGCGGGCAGGGCGTTTTTTGCAAGAAAGTGATATATAAACAGTTTATTGTCCAACACTGGGCAAAGCACTGAGGTTCTCATGGTGTATTTTCTGGGTATCGGGCCGGGTGATCCGGGTCTGGTGACTATCAAGGCGGCAGCCATCATGCGGGCTGCGGACCTCATCTTTGTTCCGCAGAGCAATTACGAGGGCCGGAGCGTGGCCGAGGCCATCATTGCCCCCCATGCTCCGGCAGACCGCATCAGGTACATGGTGGTGCCCATGACCCGCGACAGGGAGGTGCTGCGCAGGGTATACGCAGCCATAGCCGATGCCATTGAAGAGGAGAGCAGGGCGGGCAAAGAGGTTGCCTGCGTTACCCTTGGCGATTCCATGCTGTACAGCACGGCGGAACATATTGGCGAGCGTCTGGCCGAACGCGCCATTGCCCACGAGTATGTGGCGGGCATACCCTCCTTTGTGGAGGCTGCCAACCGCTTTGGTTTCTGCCTGGCCCTTGGGCGCGAGAACACCCTGACCGCGCCCATGCCCGAAACAGTGGAAGAGGTGGAAGCCCTTGTGAAAACGCACGATACCGTGGTTTTTATGAAGATTAACAAGCGGTTGCCCGTGCTGCTGGACTATGTGCGCCGCCATGGCCCGGCAAGGGCCGTGCTGGCCTGCCGCATGGGCCTGCCGGACGAGAAGATGATTGACCTGACCGGGGACGCTCCTCCCGAAGAGGTGGGGTATCTTTCCCTGGCCCTCATAGGTCAGCAAGGGCCGGGCGAGCCTTCCCCCTGAGGGCAATATCCCTGAACGAGGCAATCACAAGAGGGCAAAAGCCACTTCGTGATCAAATGGGCATGGTTTTCAGGTCAGGGGAAATGGCGTAGTGCGCCGTGGTCTGCTGCCTGACCGTTTCCTCGCTGACCCCGGGGGCCAGTTCCGTCAGGGTGAGGGCGGGCAGAAATTTGAACACCGCAAGGTTGGTCACTATCATGTGTACCGCCCTTGTGGCTGTCAGGGGCAGGGTGCAGCGGGGCACAATTTTGGCCTCCCCCCGCGCCGTATGCTCCATGGCGATGATCACACGTTTGGCCCCTGCCACGAGGTCCATGGCCCCGCCCATGCCGGGCACCTTCTTCCCCGGCACAATCCAGTTGGCGAGGTTGGCCTCTTCATCCACCTGCAGGGCCCCAAGCACGGTAATATCAAGGTGCCCGCCCCGGATAATGGCAAAGGACATGGCGCTGTCAAAGGTGGCCCCGCCCGGAAGAATGCTCACCGGCATACCCCCGGCGTTGACTATGTCGCGGTCTTCGCTGCCCTTTTCCGGCGCGGGCCCTATGCCCAGAAAGCCGTTTTCCGAATGGAAGGTCACATTGACCCCGGGCGGCAGGTGGTTGGCAATGAGGGTTGGAATGCCAATGCCGAGGTTGACGTGGTTGCCAGTGGCAAATTCCTGCCCGGCGCGTATTGCGATAACAGTTTTGGCATCCATGGGTTACTCCTGAACCTGCACGAGGTAGTCTACCAGAAGCGAGGGCGTGTGTACCTGATCCGGGTCAATGGCACCCACAGGCACAATTTCTTCGACTTCCGCAATCACCAGTTTTGCCGCCATGGCCATCAGGGGGTTGAAGTTGCGGGCGGAACGGCGGAACACCAGGTTGCCCGCCTCGTCGGCCTTCCAGGCCCGCAACAGGGCAACGTCGGCAAAAAGGGGCAGTTCCAGCAGATAGGCTTTGCCGTTTACGGTAATGACCTCTTTGCCCTCTTCCACAACCGTGCCCACCCCGGTGGGGGTGAGAATGCCGCCAAGCCCGGCCCCGGCAGCGCGAACGCGCTCGGCAAGGGTGCCCTGGGGCACAAGCTCGATTTCCACAAATTTTTCGTTCATCTGTTCTGAAACATGGGGGTTTGTGCCCACATGCGAGGTGATGATGCGCTTGACGCGCCGCGCCACCACCAGCTTGCCGATGCCTATCGAGGGGAAGGCGCAGTCGTTGGCAATAAGGGTAATGCCGGTTGTTTCCCGCTCCAGAAGCGCGTTCACCATGTTGGTGGGGTTGCCGCACCCCATAAAGCCGCCAAACATGATCGTTGCGCCATCGCTGATCATGGCGACAGCCTCAGAAGCTGAAATTACGTCTTTCATCGCGTGTGTTCTCCTCTGGCAGTGGGGTAGGCACTTCAAGCAAAGGCCGCATAATGGCATTGAACGGCCATGGCCGCAAGAAAAAAGGCCGTGCCTTTTCTGGAAGGCCGGAACGGGCCTGCCTGACCGATTTTTGGGAAAGAAATGCGTTTTTCTCGAAAGACAGGGCAAGTCAGCCCTTTACGAAAGGGCGGGAGTCTTGTAGTACAAAGGGGGTAGCGTAGTCGGGTGCGCCCACGCAGGGCTATTGTATTTTCTGGCAGCGCAACCCGTGTGTTCATGATTGCAGTGGAAAAGGAGAATACCATGCGTCGTCACAGTTTGCTTGCCGTTTTTGCCGGTCTTCTTGTTGTGTTTGCTGTTTCCACAGCCTTTGCCGCTGAGTCGAGGCACCCGGAAACAGGGGCCGCCATGAAAAACGGCAAGGTTGTCTCTGTTCCCGGCCTTACGGCCAACGAACTGCTGAAAAAAATAGCCGACAACAAGGGCAAGGTCGTTCTGGTCAATATTTTCGCCTCATGGTGCCCCCCCTGCCGTGAAGAGGTTCCCACGCTTATCAGGCTGCGCAACAGTTTGCCCGCTGATAAAATTATCTTTATCGGCATTTCCGTTGACCAGCCCGAGCAGGCTCTTTTCACCTTCATGGACAAGAGCAGCATGAACTACCCGATATACCTTGCAAGCGGCAATTTTACGGAAACCGTGGGCGTTACCGCCATTCCGCAAACCCTTGTGTACGACCAGAAGGGTGAACTGGCCCTGAACGAACAGGGCCTGCTGCCAGAAAAAGAACTGACCACATTTTTGCAGAAAGTTTTGAAATAACATGGTTTCTGTTATCCTGCGCAAAGCCGCCACTGGCGATGTAAAGGGCATTCACGGGTTGCTCATGTCTGGTGCGGACAGTGGAGAACTTCTTCCCCGCTCCCTGGCGCAGATTTATACGCATATACGCGATTTTTATGTACTTGAAGGCGAGAACGGCAATATTCTCGGCTGCTGCGCCCTTTCTGTCATGTGGGAAGACGTGGCGGAAGTGCGTTCCCTGTTTGTCGATACCCCCCTGCGCGGGCAGGGTATGGGGCGTACCCTTGTGGAAGCGGGCATGGATGAACTGCGCAAGCTTGGTGTGCGCCGCGTGTTCACCCTCACCTATCAGACAGATTTTTTTCATGCCCTTGGGTTTGCGCTTACAGGAAAGGATACCCTGCCCCAAAAGGTATGGGCAGACTGTATAAACTGCCCCAAGTTTCCCGACTGTGACGAAATTGCCATGGACAGGATGATAGACTGAGCGCGTTTTTGTTGAAAACAGGGGCGTTCCGGTTCAAAGGGCTGAACCCCGTTTGTCTGTGTGGAGATCTTCATGGAAAAGCTGAGCGCTCCCATTATCACCAGAGAGGCCATTGACGCCCGCCTGGGAACCCTGGCCGCAGAAATAGACGCCGCATACAGGGGGCAGCCCCTGGTGCTTGTGTGTGTTTTGAAGGGCGCCTTCATTTTTTTTGCCGATCTGGCCCGCAGGCTTACGGTGTGCCCGGAAGTGGACTTTGTCCGGGTGGCGAGCTACGGTCAGACCAGCGAATCAAGCCGGGACATACGGTTTACCAAGGACATGGAAATTTCCATTGAGGGTAAACATGTTCTGCTTGTGGACGATATTGTAGACTCAGGCCACACCATGGAATTTTTGAAGGGCCAGTTTGCCGTGCGGGGTGCAGCCTCGTTGCGTGTCGCGGCCCTTGTGGACAAGGCGGCCCGCAGGGAAGCGCAGGTTCAGGTGGACTTTGCCGGTTTCCCGCTGGAAGACGGTTTCATCGTGGGCTATGGGCTGGATTATGCCGAAAAATACCGCACCCTGCCCGCAATTCACGAGCTGGCCTTTGAATAGCCCAACACCCTGTTTTCTCCTTCTGTCATCTGATGAGAGTACCGAGTTATGACCGTATCCTGCCCAAGGTGTGAAACCACTTTTTCGCTTCCCGCTGAAGCGTACAAGGCAGGGCGCAAGGCCCGTTGCTCCCAGTGCGGGCATATCTTTCCCCTGCCGGAACGGCCCTCGGCGGAAAAGCTCCTGCCCCCTCCTTCGAGCCCCGCTGCCGGGAAACAGAAGCCCAAAAAATCGCCCAAACTTCTGGGCATTGTGCTGGTGGCGCTCGTCATAAGCCTGGGCGGCCTTGGCTATGCCGGGTACATTCTCTATCAATACATTTCGACCCCATCCCCCACGGAAAAGGCCGCCCCCACAGCCGGAATGAACGAAGAGGAACGCCGCCAGTATGAAGCCCAGGAACTCCGCCTGCGGCAGATAACGCTTGAAGATATACGCCAGTTTGTGGTGAAGAACGACAAGCTCGGCAATATCGTTGTGGTACAGGGCCTTGCGGTGAACAAGTCAACCGAACCCAAAGACCTCATTGTTGTGGAAGCCCGCCTGCTTGACGCGGGCAACACCGTGCTCGCCTCGCGGCAGCAGCTTGCGGGCGTTACCCTTTCCCTTTTCCAGCTTCAGGTTCTGGGGGAAAAGGAGCTCACCGAGGCCCTGAGCAACAAGATTGAAATTCTGACAAACAATACCTCCATCCTGCCCGACACAAAGGTGCCCTTTGTCATTGTCTTCTTTTCCACGCCCGAAGCCCTGTCCTGGTTCGAGGTGCGGCCTGTTGATGTCAAGGAAGCGGTTCTGCGCTAGGGCCTGCCAACACAACGGTCTTTTTGCCCTCTGGCGGCGTTGGAAAGCATTTTTATTCCAGTCGAGTACCGCAAAAGTACACTCCTTCCATAAAAATGCTTTCCGCCTTGCCA
>JGI994J12354_10000898_pt1 | contig 30443 bp, 37 predicted proteins | sample IntmicLarv3ML3BL_FD_12354 | JGI IMG/M metagenome (IMG submission 12354) | reverse complement strand
ATAGTATTATCATACATACTATTGTTACCACCAATTTTACAAGTAATAACACACCAATCTGATAATATTGCATTTGGTTCTATTGATGTACTTCTAACATCATATGCTTCAGCTCTTTTAATTCTTTCAGGTGTTTCAGCTCTTTGTTTTGATAAAAGCTCTTTTCTAGTTTTTTCATCTAATCTTTTTAACCAAAACAATAAACTCACCTACCCTATCTTATATACTCCAAAACCATAATCTTCTGGTTTATTAAATGTTTTATAAACTTGAGTTCCTAACTTATTATATAATCTAGCAGAATTACTATCTGCAGCTGATATTAATAATGAACCATAAACTTTTGTTAATTCATTAATTAATTGAGTTCCTAATCCTTGATTTCTAAGTTTTTCATTTATATCTATTCTTTCAATAATAGAAAAATCTTTAATTAAATCTTTTGAAGTTAATACTACAGCTCTTCCTATTGATTGTCCATCTATAGATGCATAAGCTATATCATAATCTTCTGTTTTATCTATTTCTAAAGTAATAATATTTTCTTTTAATAACTGCAAATTTTCAAATAAGTTCAATGCAATTACCTCTTAATTCCAATTCATATTATATTTTTGTAAAATATCATAATCTGATAAACTATTATTATAATCTTGAAGAATATCATTAGCTAATTTATTAGCATCATCTTTCATATCAAAATCTACATAATCAGGATCATCAATGTTATCATTATAATCAGATTCTTTAAAAATTTTAGCAAATCTACTATCTTCAGTAGTAACTTGAACAACATATGCAGCATTATTGAAATAATTATCAAAATCATATTTAACTTCAATATATACTTCTCCATATTCGTTTGATAATGTAGCTACATATTCGTCACTATCAACTTGATCAAATTCTGAATTTAATTCTACTGATTCTTTAATATATTTTAAATTTTCAAACAATTCCATTATATGTCACCACCTTATTGAGCCCATTCTACATAATTTTCATAATTATTTTTTATAAATTCAACTAAAGAAATATAACTTTCATTAGTTTCAATTTCAGTTTTTATATTTTCAAATTCAGTACTCATATCATCTAAAGACCATCCAAGTTTACGATTATCAAAAACATATTGTTTAAAAACATTATTTTCTCTATCTTCTGACACATCAATTTGTAACATTGAATATGTTTCATTTTGTTGTATAGAAATAGTTATTCTTGGAATAATTTTTAAATCTCCATATCTTGTATTAACAGTTTCTTTTAATTCTTGATTTATTTGTGACGCCTTTGCTAAAGCTTCTCCTTCAATAGGAGAATCTGGAATATCTGGTTTATATGTAGTTTGTAAAGGTAATACTTTTACATATAATATATTATCAAGCATTTAATTTCACCTCATATCATTCCATATATTATCATAATTAGATACAAAACTAATTAATTTATAAAATACATCGTGGCTTATCATACAATTTCCACCGAAGTTATTATCTTCTTGCCATTTTTTTAAAGCACGTTTATAATGTTTATCTTCTAAAAAATTTTCATCTAAAGCATATCCTTGACAGTTTAATAATTTTTTGACAAATAAAACACGTACTTTCATAGGAGCTATTTGAAATTTTTCAAATGTTAATGTCATTTATTTAACTCCTCTTCAATGTCTATTTCATTAGAATCTATTGTTGCAAAAATTGCATACTCATTTATAATAAAATATTCTTCATCATAAATTTTATGTTTGAATTTTTTCTCCCAAATTGGTGATGCACCCATAACAACATATTGTCCTACATATAAACATGGAGTATTTAATTTTTCTTTTGGTAAAGCAATTATTTTTGCAAACATAACTTGATTAGCTGCAAATTGTTTTGGAAGAATTATTCCTTGGAATTTTTGCTTTTCTTTTACTTCTTTTAAGATAATATTTCCGTTGATTGGTAACATTATATTTTCTTACTCTCCTTTATTATACTTATATTTTTATTTTATTTATAATAGCTTTGCCTTTAACTTAAGTCATCTTCTGTTAATATTCTCTTTTTAATCCATCTAAAATTACTAATTGATTCAGGTTTACCAGATTCTGTCCATAAAAGTGGAATACTTGGTTCTTGAATAGTTATACTTTCTTTTAAGATAATATTATCATTATATTCAGTTAATATATATTTTGCAATATGAATATCTCCATCTATAGACAAAACTCTTGAACAAGTAAAAATATTATTTTCTAATAAATCTCCACTATTTGTATAAATTAATTCTCCTAAATCATTCATTACAACAGATGTAGCATTTTCATTATATAATGAAATTATTTGTATAACTGCTTGTGTAGTTGTTAATGGGCGAATTAATATATATGTTTTTACTAATTTGAATTCATTATCTATTTCTACCATTTTTTGACAAACAATATATGTTTTTACAATTTCTTTATTATTTAAAGGAGTATAATCTGGAAAAATAGTATTTACATTATTTTCTTTTTTAACAATATACATATCTCCATAGTTATTCCAATCTCCATAATAAAATGCTTCACCTGTTGTTGTTAACGTTCCATTTAATTGATGTATTGTATTATCTTCTTTAGTTACAGTAAGATGCAATGCTCCTAATGAAGTAGATAAATCATTATATGGTAAATGAGCATTTGGAATGAATAATAAACCATCATCTTGATATGAATTAATTCTAATCTGTTTGTATATATTATCAGATTTTATAATACCTCTAGCAATCCTATTTTCATCTCTAATTACTACTGAGCCATTACCTAATAAACCATTATTGTCAATTATTTTATCACCAGAAGAATTAGTAATAGAACTATCAATATTTATAACAGGAGATAATACTTCTTTATCATAAGAATAAGTATTATATTTACTTTTATCTCCAATCTTTAAAAGCCATCTTGTATCATATAACCATAAACTATTTGTTTCAATAACATAATAAAATTTACCTAACTCAGGTCTAACAGAATTAACACGTTCATTATCAGAATTTAATATAATTGCATTAAATCGTAATCTTTGTTCCTTATTTGGTCCAAAATCTTTATATAAACTTTGAGAGTCTACACAAAAATATAATTGTCCAATTTTTGGTTTTAATATAATCATATCATATTGAACACATTTTAATATGGAAGCCATTAAAGTCACCAACTTTCTAATTATACTTTATATTTTTATTTTAATAGATAAAAAGATTAATCACACAAAAGCATGATTAATCTTTTTACTGTCTTCATTATGAGTAACTTAAAAACCACCAACCATATAATTATAATCACGATTCTTCACTATTATTATTTACTTGACTGATAATATTTAATGCATCTAAGACTTTTTGTTTAGACATTTGAGACTGATAAAAATTAATACTTTGTGAATTATCTACATGTCTTATCATTAATTGATCTGTAATTTCTTGATTTAATCCAAGTCGCAAAATAATATTATTGCATTTATCTATTGAACTATTTACAGTATTGATTATTTTTTCAAGTAAAAATACATTAGCATCATCATTATCTAACATTTCATTTACTTGTTCATAATATTTATCTAAACATTTTGTTTGAAGTTCATATAATTTAATAATAGTTGGTAATTGAGAATATGCTTGAGATAACATAAAACTATTAAAATTATTTAATAAAATTTGTTTATCTACATCTAATTCAATATTAACACCTTTTGAAATAGCATCTAATATTTTTTTTGCTTTATCTGGAGAAGACAGTGATACTATTTCTTTATTTTCTTCAGTAGGTATTAATGCAGTAACTTCATCTTTATTTTTTTTTGGTCTACCCATTATTTATATCACTTTCTCTCTTACGTCTATTTTGTTGAGCTTCTTTCATTTTATTTCTTGTACTTCTAGAACGTTTCAAATGTTTATAATATGTTTTATTATATTGACCGTTAGATTTATTTACTATATTACTTATCCTTTTCTGGTGAGCATCTAGCAATTCACCAGGATGAGATAAACCATACTTTTCTTGACAAGTTTCATATGTTGTTTGTAATATCTTTTGTTTTTTCAATTCAGCATCTTTAATTATATGATATTTCTTAATGTAATAATAAATTGTAGATGATGAAATTCCTAACTCAAAACCTATTTCAGTTTTTGTCTTATTTAGAATAATATAATGATAAAATAAATATCTTGAAAAATTAAAATCAAAAATAGATTTTGCTATAGATTTACAACTTTTTTCAAAAGCATTATTAATTTGTTCAAAAGAAGTAGATAAAGACATTATAGAATTATCTTTTTCTATTCGTTGATTTAAGTTTTCTAAATCTTTTTCATTCAAATATATCAGTCCTTAACATTTACAAGGTTGATGACCACAAACTAAACATAATAATTCATTTTTATCATAAGTTAAATTTGTTATCTTTTTAACAAAATCTTTTGCAATAGTTTTTAAATCATCTAAAGAACCATCATTTTTAATATATTCATCATATTTAAATTTATCTACATTTTCATCAGCCATATTGCTAGTTATTTTTTCAACTCTATTACTTGTAATTAATATAGTTTTAGCGCCAAATTCATTAACAGCTCTTTTAATTTCAACTGGTTCTCGTATATCTATAAACAATAAACTATTATTATAGTTATTATTAAAAAAAGTTACATATTCTTTAATATCAACAAAAGACATATCACAATAATCTGTTGTAAGTAATTTTAAATCACTTAAAAACTTTCTATCTTTTTCTGTTTTTCCGCCAGACCAACCAATTTGATTAGCAATTAGTTTAACTTTTGTTACAGAAGAATAATGATATGAACTAATAAATTCTTTAATAAAATCTACAAAAGTATCTTTTCCAACACCACCAGAGCCATTTAATATAAATATTTTATTATTCATTAAATTTATCTCCTTTTTAAATTTAATTTGTAATTTCTCCTACTTGAGTTAAAATAGTTCCATCAGTAGTAATAGTATTAAGTGTTAAATATCTTTCTTTCCACATCTGAATATCTTTTTCTAAAAACTTAATAACTGAATTATATCGTTTTTCTAATTCTATAAGTTCATTATCTTTTAAAATTATGTCACTATTATATTTTTCTGACATACTTTTTATAGTATTATTATGTTCATGAATTTGTTCTGCTTTTTTCTGAGTATCATCAATATACCAATCAATGTCAGTATTTAACTTTTTAATTTGATCATGCTGATTATTACTTTGTAAAATTAATTCATCAACTCTATCAGCATTTGCTTGAATTAATTTTTTCATTTCTCTATCTTTTGTTTCTACACCAACTCTAAACATTGTTAATTCACCATAAGTAGCTTTGGCTGCATTAAAATATTCAACATCTGTAGTATTATCAAATACTTTACCATTTAATTCTACTTCTCCATTTGGTAATTGTTTAAGAATTATATTTCCATTAGATTCTGCAATTTCTATAAGCTGAATTTCTAATTCTTTTATTCGTTGTTCTAATACAGAAGTATCTTCTTTTTTATTCCGCATTATTAATTCCTCCAGTTTCTACATTATTTGTTGTAGTAACACAGTTGGTTAATAAATCTTCATACTCTTTTTCTTTCTTTTCTCTTTCAGCTTGCATTTCTTTTTGAACTTTTAATGGAATATCCACTAAAGGTTTGTTTAATGCCCATGTTGCAGGAATAGATTCATATTTTTTAATAATATCTAAAATATAATCAAATTCTGCTTTCATTACAGCATCAACAATAGATTTTCTATTTTCACAAAAATCTCTAATTTTACTTAACTTGTACTGAAAAATTTTAGCTTCTGCTTGAGCTGCAAGTAATAAATCTCCCATAGTTAATCTCCTTCTTCTATAATAGTTGCTTGTTCTAATAAATCATTAGATGTAATTTGAATGTTTTCAGAAATAATATAATCTTGTAAATTAATAGGATAATCACAATTACGACAAACATATTGTTCAGATAAAATTGCATCTTCATCTTCTAAAAATTTATTACCTGTATAAATTACTTTATCGTAATTAATTGAACCACATTTTTTACATCTAAAATTATTAATTAAAGTAAAATTCATATCTGTAGACAAATATAACACCTCTATAAATTATAATCCATTTTTACCTTTATTTTTATTTTATAAAGAAACAAAACAAGTTCTTTTATAAATAAAGAAAAAAGGAGTATATTTGTATATACTCCTTTTAAAATTACACATTAATTATCATTATTTCTTGTATCTTCAAAAATAACACCAGATTCACAAATTTGTTGAATATTAGACCATAAGTTCTGAATATAATTACTTGACATCATTGAATGATTAATATTATTAACTGGACCTAATCCAGAATCACTATTTGTTTTATTACCAATTAATAATTTTCTACTTCTATAAAAATCTAAAGTATCTCTAAATTTCGGAATTACAAAATTATTTCCAATTCGCCAATCACTAATACAATGATTTCCAGTAAAAGCTTCATTTCTAATGAATGTTACTAAATCTTCTAAATGTCTATTTAACTCATCAAAATCTTGTTTACTAATAATTTTACGATAATATTTATTTCTATTCCATTTATTACGATTAGTAATAGTTCCAGCAGTTATAGCATTTGGTCCTAATGTTCTTAAACCATTAATTCCAGGTGATGAAGCTTTTTCATTATGATCTTTATTTTGAGTAGTTGAAGTAAAATTACTAACATCTCCATTTTTTTCAAACAATTGGTATTCCATATCATCCCAAGCCCAAGTTCTATAATCTAATACTCTATTACATTTATCTTTAAGAGATAAATCAAAATCAGCTTGTTTTGGAACTGGCAATAACTTATCAAATGGTTTATAATATAATTTACTCATATTTCTAATAATAAAATCAATATATAACATTTCCCACATATGTTGATGCCAAGTTGTTATATTTGTTGGAATAGTAAATTTAGTATCATGAGTAGTTTTATAATTTATATCAGTATTATAAGGATCATCTGTATTACCTTTCCAATCAATTGTTGTAGGTCCTATATCTGGAACTGTTAGTGATGAATTATCATTTCCTGTTCCAATATGATGATATCTTGGAGGAGTTGCATTATTAGGATTAGGTTTTGCAGACACAATAGAATCTCCATAAATTGATTGAGTACCTTTACCAACTTCTGCATTATTTATTAAAGCTCCAGGGAATGATTCTTTGATATGATTTCTAAACTCAGTATGAATATCATTATAATTTCTAACTGGTATTCTATAATGAATACCTTTATGACTTTTTTCTACACCCCACCAAGATTGTCCACCATCAACAGAACCACCATGCCAACGACTCCATTGTACATTACTTATTCCAACACTATATGCCGTTTTTACTCTAAATTGTATATAATATCCTTCAGGAGTAAAAGATTCTGAAATAGGCTTATAAATAACTTCTGGAATACCATTTTTTATTATTGTTTTTTTATAATATGCATTAGATAAATTAACTTCAATAAATCTATTTGAGTAATGATTTTTTCCATCAATATCAGTATATGTTGGACTTAAAGAACCGGCTGTTGCAACACTTCTATTATCAACAATATCTTCATAATTACTATTAAGTGTTTTACTAAATACATCTTTATCAAAAAAGTCTTTATATGATATGATATGAAGATCTGCTAGTTTTTCTTGATCTGTAATTGCATTTAATTTTATATTCATTTGATCATCATCAGGATAACCAACAGATTCTAATTCACTAATTTTTCCAATGTGTATTTGTATATCTTCAAACATAAAATTATTTGCAGAATCTGTAATTATACCACCTGATTGATAGTCAATAGTATTAGTTGTTCCAGCAGGTGTACTTGAATCACCTTTTTTATAATAAGATGGCATTCTTAAAATTAATTTAAATGAATTATTAATCCAAAATCCAGGAGATTCTTTAATGTGTCCCATTGCTGAACTACCTATACCATCAACTGTTACATTATGATTATTTCCTTCATCATTATTGAACATATCATTATCTATATTTGGAAAAACTATTGTATGATCTGTTGGTTCAATATCATCACAAGTTAAACATGGTGGGCAACCTGTATCAGGATATTTTGTATAATCTTTTGGAGTCCCATCTTGACAATTATTTGGACAATCAGGACATTTTTCTGAAACCGGTATTTCACTACCATCACAACATTTTTTATATCCTGGTCTTGGTGGAGGACAATAGCAATCACAATTACCTTGACACCAGCTACCAGTAATTGGGCTTCCAACTGCTAAATAATTATAATAAATTAATGGATTAGATCCATAATAATTTATTGCTTTTGTAATATCTCCACCTTTTTTATTAGTGGCTCCGCCACCATAAGGCTGCCCATTTATTGTTCCAGCTCCATTTTCATAACAATAATCTTCAAGTCTATCTGTAGAATAAATAGGAATGATTACTAAATCATAAATTACACCAGATTTTACTGAATGATAATTTTCTTTTGTATTAGGATTGATATCTTTTGCTAATTTATCAAGTAATAATTTATCTTCAAAAGTTGTAGTAGTTTTATCATAATCTGAATCACTATTACAAATTTTAGCTTCACAAATTTTTGTAACATTAATTTTTAATGTAGCAAAAGCTCTACCTTTGTCTACCGGATTTGTTCCAATAATAATTTCTCCATCTTTTTGATAATTTGTAAATTGTGATGGCCTTACTTTATATCCAACTACAACTGTTTTAGCATCTGGTTGTTTTTTAGAAGTAATATCATATATATTATGAATATTTCCAGAACTAATATAGTGTTTATAATAATTTGCTGGTTGATTAAAATAATTCCATTTTCCATCAACGTTATACTTTGCTTCTTCAGTAGGTAATAATTTAGATAAATCAGGATCTGATGGAACTAATAAAACGTTATATGCATTACATATTCCATATCCACCAAAAAAATCTGTATTTTGATTTGCATTATCTCCTGCTTTTAAATCAGGATTTGAATCTTTATCTACATTATAATTATTATAAGATGTATTTCCATTACCACCATTAGCAAAATGAGTATAATATGTTTTATTTTCAGGTATAAACGGATAATATAAATTTAAATTAAATTCTTCTAATGAAGCTAAAGATGAGGAAATACCATCATCTCCAACAATAGTTAAATCAAAACGTCTATGAATGGTTCCACAATCACATTTACATTCACTTGGTGTAACACTCATTGAATTATTTGTAATAGCAACATCAGTACTACTAGTAGTTGGTTTATATGTTGTTGATGCTAATTTTGGTTGTAATAATGGTGTATATCTAACAAGTATTGGAATCTCAATACCACCAGAAGTATTATAATTAGAACTAATTGAACTAGGACCATATGTTTGTGTATCATATTTATCATATGGTGCAATTTGTCCATCACTATTTACTCTATTTCCTTCTTTATCTATTTTTTTAGCAGTTGAATCATCAGCAGATAAACATCTACCCCAATTATTATTATCTTCTCCATATACTTGAGATAATCCACCATCTCCAGAATAGTCATATGGTTTACTATCATCTACATCATAATTATCACTATCATCTTCAGTAGACCAATAAATAGTATACTTAAATTCTGTTCTAAATGACGTTCTTATCCATGATTTAAAAAATAAATAATGAGTTACTCTAACTAATGGTAATTCATTTATTAAACTTGATTTTGTTGAGCTAATTACTATCTGTTCATCTAAATCAGTCATTTTTGCAGCAGTATCAACAGTAACTGGTAATTTGGCATTTATACCAAATGCAGTAGTTGGTATTCCATTTTCACAATCTTGAAATAATGGAACTCTTTTAAATATCTGACCATAAGATTCTTCATCATTAGGATTTTGAGAAGTTTCATTAGCAACTGTTGTTCTTAAATCAAAAAATCTTGTATAAATATCTACTTGTGTTCTTGTACCATAACTTGGAGTAGCTGCATTTTTAGATTTGTTTGAACTACTTGTTGTATAAAATGCAGGCCATCCAGGGACTCCATGATTATTTTTACCAGTTACTCCACCTAATTCAAATATAGTAAAACGTCTGCTTGGATTAAATTCAATTGTATGTCCGTAACAACTCATATCAGGATTTACTGTATTTATATCTTTATAATAATAATAAGTTTGAACATCTCCACTATATGTTGAAATAGGAATATAATTTGATAAAACTGGTAAACCTACTAATGAAGAATCTGGAGCAGTAACTCCAGGAATTGGTAATGTTACTGATGGTGATGTTTGTGCGTTAATAACTACTTGCCATCTATAAGTATTACCTTTTGGATCTTGTGGATTACTTCCACTATTTCCATCACCTTCATTATAAACTTCTGAAATAATTTTAAATTCTGGCCATTTATAAGCACTACTATCAGTAGGAAGTGGACCAGACCAACCTGTCATTGTATTTGAACTATTTCCATTATTATAAATAGGACTATTATTACATAATTCTCCATATGTTACATAAATTAAATTTCCTTCTTCATCATAATCTTCATATCTAGATTCAGATGCATCTTCTGAACGTGGATTTAACCAAATTTTTAAATCCTTTAATACTGCTGTTTGTGAATATCCTTCTGTTGAATAAGTTAAACTACTCATAATAGCATCAATATCACTTTTAATTTTAGCAGTACATGCTCTATACATATTTCTAATACGAGTAATAGTATTATTTAATGCTTTTCCGTAAGGATTATTTGTTTGTCCAGGCATTCCATTAGTTGCATCAATAAATGATAAATTTTTATTTAAGTGTCTATAATTAAAAGTAATCCACTGATTAGCTGAAATTTCATTTGATGTTGGATGTTTAGTAACTAAATTACTTCTTGATGAATATGGAGCAATAGCTTCAAATATGGTATAATCTACTGTACTAAAACCAGGATAAGTTTTATTTATTTCTGTATTAAAACTACCATCTACATTCTGCATATTAATACCTGACGTTCCATCCTCAGGTCCATGCCAACCTTTATAAGGTGTAGAATTTCCATATTGCGGATCTGTTTGTGCATTAGCTGGACAATAATTATATAATTTTGAATGATCTGCTTCAGCTGGACAACCATAATTAACAGTCCATCTATAGTCATAATCTCCACTATTTTGATAAGTTCCAGTAAAACCATAACTTGCTTCAGCTAATGATTTTTTAGCTGGCGGATAAGTAGCTTTACCTAAAGCTCCAACTGAGGCTCCATGAAACATTCTTAATCTTAAAAGATATATATATCCAGCTCTAAATAATAATAATGGTGATGAAGATTGTTGAATAATTCCATTAGAATCAAATATATAACGAGTTCCATTATTTTTAATATAATCATCAACAGATTCTGGATTAGTTGGTGTAGGATTATATACATCGGGTGGACCAAAATGATCTTTTACATATTCACCAGTTTTACAAATAATGATACGATTTCCAGAATCATCAACCATAGGTATACCATGTTCATCTAATTTATATACAGTTTCTTCCCAAGCATTTGGAACAGTTGGATCATTAGTAACATAATTATCTGCTATTGTTCCCCATTCTCTATAAGACCATAATTTATGAGTAGATGCAACAGTACTCAAAGTATCATTATTTAATCTACCTGATAATAATATAGGTGCATTATCTGCTAATTGAATTCCTAATAAAGAATTTGTTATATATTTATGACTAGTACCATCTGTTTTTCGTCCATTAAGTAATTCAAATTTTTGTATATAATCTGCTTGAGTACCAGATTTAAATAAATCTATAGTTGTATCAAAGTTATCATTATCAAAAGCACTAGCATGAGTACCAATATCTCTACGACCAAACCTATTTTCTGTAAGATAAAATCTGATAAACATTGGCATATCAGATTCATCTGTAGGAGCTGATGCAAATAAAATTGTTAATGCATCTGAAACATATTTTACAGCTCTTACATTTCCTTCTCCATGAAAATTTGATGCTACATTATTACATATAATTTTAGCTCTTCTTGATTCTAATCCATTATCTCCAGTTGTAACACTGTTTCTTATTTTTTTAGGATAAGCTATATTAACTTTTGGTTTTTGATATGTTCTAAAAGCATATGTTACTTCTTCTGAATATTGAGGCGTTACACCACTTGTAGAATATGCTCTTCTAAAAGATATATAAAATATCATATTATCTAATACACCCTCATCTCGAGGACATATAACGATTTTAGCAGGGTTATTTAAATCTCTAGTAAATGTATCTGTTATATATGCATTTTTGAATAATGGTTTATTATTAGGTCCAACTACATTAGCTGCTAAATTAGTAGATACCTTATATTGAATTTTTATATTAGAGTTTCTTGTTAAATGTGGAAGTTCAAATAAAATACGTGAACGAGCAAAAACCCATCTATAAATAAATGGAGAATCATCAGCTTCTGTTTCTTTTGTTAAATTAGGAGATGCAAAAATAACATCTTGCAAACGTCCTTTAGGAATTCCATAACCATCAAAACCAGGTCTTATAAAAGCATTGTCATTATTATAAATATATTTATAAACAGTTGTTGGTCCAGGAGTTCCAGTATATGCTGGAGAATTATAAGGAGTAGCAATAGCAGTTCCATTTGATATAATTTCTCCACCATCTAACCAACCATCTTGTGCATATGTTTTTGGATCATCTCTATTAATTCCAGGTTCTGGATCGTGATAAAATTTATTTGAATGAGTTCTATAACTAATATTACTAAATTCAATTTTTGGCGGTATATTAGAACTACCAGGAACATTATCAGGATTAGTAATATTTACTTTATCAACAGTCATCATTAAAGATGCATTACTAGCAGGCATTAATCTATCAGCTATTGTTATATTAGGATTATTAGTAAAATATACACCACTTTTAATTGGAGCTTTTGTAGATTGAATAGGAACTGCTAATGAAGATTCTTTATAATCTACATAACCTAAACCCATACCACCATCATCATAGCAATTTACAAATCCAAAAAACATTCTAGTAGCATCAGTTATAAAACTAGTATTAAAAGTAAAAGTATACTCTGCTTCATCATTTGTAGAATCCATAGTATTTATCATATCAGTAATTACATATTTTCTACCATTTACTTCACCAGTAATTGAATTAGTATATGCATAATTATTTGGTGTTATATTTGTACACCAAATACTATTTGTATCATTTGCACTTATTTTAGTTTCATCAAAATCTTTGTTAACTATCCATAACTTAGCTCCAACAGTTCTTCCTTTTATTGTAGAAGACTGAGGTCTTATTCCTGCATGAGCTAAACTAGCTTTTATAAAATTAATTTTATCTCCACGTTCAATTGTAAAATAAGAACCTACTATACCTGTTTTACCTTGATCAAAAATTAATGGCTGCACGTATTCTTCACCTCTATTATCTTTAATTATGCTTAAATTCCTATATTTTTATTTTATTTATAAATAAAATAAAGGAAGTCCGAAGACTTCCTTTTATTAATTTAATAATATTTTTAATCAGTGTAAGGAGTTATATATTTACTCCAACCAGTATCAATAAAATTAAAAATAGCTTTATAAAATTCTACATATCCTGGATTATTTTCTTCATTTCTAAATTCTTTATAAAGTGTTTCTAATAAATCATTTATATCATTTGAATATCTTTCAGCTCTAAAACTTGGAGAATTAACTCTTTCATCAAACTCTTGATCCGTTTCTTCAGTTTCAGTTATTATACTATCATTTTCAATATCTTCATTTGTTACATCCATAATTTTATCAGAACCAACAATATATACGTTACCATTTTGTTTATTAGTAATTTCATATATTCCATCAGGTCTTATATTAGTTATAGTTCCTGTTGATGTATTATAAGTATCAACTTGAACTGTTACTTGTTGTCCTTTACTATAATTTTCATTTTCTTCTAATTTAAATAAATTTTCAAATAAATTCACTTAATTTCACCTCTTTTACCTTATATAACTATTGCATTAGATAATATACTAAATGCTTGTTCAATAGCTTGCTCTTGTTCTCTTGACCAACCTACTTCTTGTTTTAAATCTGTAGCCATATTAATAATTTGTTCAAGTCTATAAAGATTTTGATTATCTAATCCTTCAAATCTATTTTCTTCTAAAATTTTAATCATTATACAACACCTTCCTTAGGAACAGGAGTTTCTAAAAACTGTAAATAATATTCAATAATTTCTTTTGTTTTATCACTTAATATTATTTTATCTTTTTCTGCTTCATACCATTCTTGTGTTGTTTCAAAATCACGTTTTGGATTATATCTAAAACTATGCCAATCAGCTATCATACAAATTACATGTTCTTCTGGTATATCTAATGCTTCTACTTCATTACTATCTTGTTTCTTTAATAACCAATACTCCCAATGATGTGGATTATTATTTTTATGATGTAACCAAGCATATTTAAAGTTTTGCATTATAGTTTCTTCAGCTTCAGTTTTATAAGCATAAAACTTCTTTAAATATCCTTCCCACTCATCAATAGTATATTTAGATCTATCATGTAATTCTATTAAACTATCAATATAAGGAATTAAATTTACATCTCTTACATTTAATTTAAGATAATCTTCCCAAGCATTTTTAACATTATCTATATGAGTATGTAAATATTCATCATATTGTTTTTCACTTGAATTTAAATCTTCTAATACTTTTATCATTTAATTTCACCTATTATTTTCTTAAATAGTTTATATAATTAATTCCTTGCTGTAAATCAAAAAATGGAATTGTTTTATGTGTATTAGGAAATATAACTACACAAGGAATACCATATGCTCCAGAATAGCCGCCAATTTTTTGTCCGAACTCATCATACTGTTTATACGATCCTGTTCTTAAATAAATAACATCTTTACCTTGACGTTTTAACATTTGTAAATCTGGAAAATGTTTATGAGCTACTGCTGCAATATCAACATGACCTCTATCATTAATAATGTTTCTTTGAACATTAGTAGTATTTAATCCAGATTCATTTTTATATTTATGACGTATATATAATTTATATTCTTCATTTCCAAGTACTACATTTACAAATCCACCATGCCATAAATTTACAGCATTTACGTTATCACATAAAGTTTGAATAAAATCTTTATTAGCTACTTTATAATCCCAGTCATCATGACATCCTCTAACTAATACTTGAATTTTACCTTTTAATTTATTCATCATATCTTGAACTATTAAATCTTGCATTCCTGGTGGAATTTGATTTTCTTGAGCTGTAGATGGAATTACAAAAGCATTACCATTATCTTTATAATCTCCTAAACCAAATACATAGGCTCCATCTGTTTTTGATACTAATGCAATATCTTTATCTAATTGGTCGTAATCAACACCTTTAGCACCAACATGCCAATCTCCCCAAAATATTAATAATACTGGTTTATTATCATCAATATCAACAGTAGCTTCTGTTTGTTTAGTATCGAGCTTATTTGCTGCTTGATTTAAACTTTTTACTGCAGAATAATATTGTTTTATATCATTTATAGAATATGTCTTTTTATCTGTTTTAGAAACACTTGAAGAAGGTATCATTTCTTTTTTAATTAAATATCTAATTCTTTCTCCTATTTGATCTATTGTTTTATCTAATTTATATTTTTTCTTTAATGTCATAGCTATTGAGGTATACGTATTTGTAGAACTTTGTCTTAGTTTAATTCCTTCTTGTTCCCAATTATGCAATTGAGACCACCTCCTAAAGGATATTTAAATTGGATCCTTTAGTTTTATTTTAATAAACTAGTACATTTTAAAGCTTTTCAATAGTTAAATTTGTATAATTGTAAACTGTAATTTTATCATTATAATCATATGGCTTATCAACCTGATAATGGCCATGTTGTGTAGTTGGATCAAATTTATCTTCATAACCAACACCTGTAAAATGTACATCAAGAACTGGATTATCACTCTCAAATACATAATCTACAAGAGATTCACCTAAGTATTGATTATCTTCATAATCAGCAGCTAAAGTAATTATGTATGAAAAACCATCTTCAATTTGATCTCCTTCAATATTAATTACATTTATTGGAGTTGGATCATTTTCATTAAACCAATTTTGGAATTCATTAATTTTTTCAGGAGTTTTAAATATATCAAATAACATCATATCATCAACATCATCTATTTCTACGTTGCTATCATTATCATCTATTTCAGACATATCATATTTAAATGAAATTTTATATTTAACTTGACTCATACTATCATCTTCTTTCAAAAAATATTGTTGTAAATATTCTTTAATTGGTAATACTTTAACATATTTTTCAAATAAATCAAAACATTCCAAAAAGTCTCTATTCTTTTTTCGTTGTTCATCAAAAGATTTAAAAGATGAAAATATTTTTTCTAAAAATTCAGGAGATATTTCACTTCTTTTATTATCAATATCTTCATCAGAAAACCAAGCAATATTATCTGTTTTTACTTTTCCAGGTTCAAGACCTGGAATATCTGTTTCATTAAAATTAAAATTTTGAGACCAATCTTTTCCTGAATGACTAACTAAAACACCATGATATTTACCATTACGTCTACTTAAAATTATAAAAGGATGTACATCTTTACCTTTATGTTTTTCATTTTGAAAAACATCTGCTTTTAAATGTACTACATCACCAATATTATAATTATCTACTGACTCAATAATAGTTATCATTTATTATCACCACTCTATACCACGTTTTTTATTTTCTGCATAAGAATAATTTGAATCTTTATCATTTAACGCCATTAAGAGATAAGCTGGTTTTACAGCTCCACATTCAATCCATCTACTCTTATATGGTCCTTTTTCTAAATCCCAAACATATTGTAATTCTTCATCTGTATAACAATCACTGAATAAATCATAAAAGATTATACTTTCAGAAAAAGGTAATATATCATAAAATTTAAATAAAAGCTCGTCTAACATTGTTTTATTATTTTGATAAAATGTTTTGATAAGTTCTTTTAAATTATCATTTTGAACACATAACAACTTTTGTAAAACAATATAACCTTTTTGAATTTTAATATTAGTTGTATAACTTGTATAATCTTTTACATAAAGTTTCCAAGCTTCTTTAAATTGTTCTTTTAATAATTTCACAATAATTCTCCTTAGCTATTGTTTATTTGGTTATTTTCATAACCCCTCATAAATTTTGGATAATTATTTTTTAATTATATCACAAATTCTTATAAATGTAAATATATTTCTTTTATTTGTAATTATTTTGTAATACTTCTTTAGATTTCCATATATATTTACCACCAGAACTAGCATATCGTTTCAATTCATCTTCCCAAAATTTTTCAGCATCTCGTTCATAACACCATTTTCCACCAGTATGAGTTCGATAAAATCCACGACAATTTTTATCTAAAGTTCCATTAGCAAATATAACATATTGTTTTTTATGTGGTTTTTCTTTTATATTATCATCATAAAACGATAATTGTTTAGAAGCTGTTAATTTATCATTATAATCTTCACTACCTGGATTAAACACATCAGTGTCTATTCCATTATCGTCAATATTATATTCTTTTAATTTTTGAAGATTTTCAAATAAATTCATAAATACCACATCCTATAATAATTATAATAACTAAAACTTACAATTATTATTCATTTTTCTTCATTTATAACTAAATTATATCTGCATGTGAACTTATCCAACCACGATAGTTTTTAGTTAATGTACATAATGCTGTTCGTTCATCATCTTTAAAATGCTCAATATATTTTGAAAAACCACTATCATTTTTTTCTATATCTATTTGTCCTGAATGTCCAACAAGTATTACTTTACAATTATCATGAATCCTTGTTAATACCTTTTTAATTTCATCTAGAGTAAAGTTTTGACATTCATCTATAATTATTACACAGTTTTCAAAATTAGTGCCACGAAGAAAAGTATGAGTCATACACTGTATATATGCAGTTCCATATTTTAAATTCAAAATATCTGAAGTTAACGCAGTATTTATATTTACTCCTATTTTTGTTAATGCTTGATAAAATGGAGCAAAATATGGTTCTGATTTTTCTTCAAGTGATCCTTTTAAATAACCTTGTTTTTGTTCTTGAGTTGGAGCAGCAATATAAATAATTCCTTGATATCTTTTATATTTTACTAATAATTCTGCTACTCCTGCTGCTATTTGTGTTTTTCCTGTTCCAGCCATTGCATTACAAAAGATAATTAATTTATCTTCATCCCAAATAGCATCTCGAAACTGTTTTTGTTCTTCATCTAAATTTAATCCATAAAAAGATTGCCGTGATAATGTTTTAGGAATGTCTTTAACAACTTCAGTTTCAGAAAATGTAGGATGTTTAGCCACAAAATCACCTCATATATTAAATTATGTTCTATCATATGTTTCTTGTAATTGTTCTTCAAAACTATTATAACCACGTACAAACCAATCAGGAGGATCTTCAAATCCAGACCATTCATTTATTGTTATTAATAAATTTCCACAATAATTACAATATTTTATATCATCTTTTGATTGATATATTTTTAAACAATTTGTACATTTAAAATTTAACATTTTATCAAAACCTTTATAGAAACTATTTCATAGCTGTTATTAATTTACCTTTAATTGTAACATTACCAAATACTTGTTTAATTTCATCTACATAATATTTTGTTTTTTGATTCATTTGATAACCTGCTTTTGTTAATCCAGGAGCTCCATCGAGTTTTCCTTCATATACAGTAAAATAGCAATTAGCTCCAGATTTAGCAAATTTATAACAATTTTTAATAACTCCTAGTCTAGCTTCTTGTTCTTTAATTACATTAAGAACATTACTACAAGTAGTAGAATCTGCGCCGCCATTTTCTTTTATCTTTTGAAGCACTTCATTATTATGTTCAGCAGATCTATTATAAGGATCCCAAACTAAATTGATAGCACCAATTTTAGCTAATTCTTCTGCTACATTATCAAATCTTCCACCACCAACATCTAAGTTTACTTGTCCTTTTTGAAATTGTATCAATTTAAATATAGCTGGTAATTTAGATGAATTTATAGATGTAGCTGCAGAACTTATTTCTTGTTCAACTACTTCTGGTTCGAACTCATTTATTTCTTCATTTTCTTTTAACATACATAAATTTTCAAATAAATTCATTATCTTACTCCTCTCGTTCATATATATAATCTTGTAATTCTTCAATACAATCAAAATAATATACATCTTTTTTATTATAAAAGATTGTTATAAAAGCATTTAAACTATCAAATTTAGATAATATATTTTTATAATTATTTATTTCTTTACAAATTTCTAATAAATCTGTTTTATGATAAATATTAAATTCCCAACCATCATGACAATTAAACGCAAATCTAAAATTATTCATAACATCTATTCTATTTTTCATATCATCATGAATTATTTTTCCAGTCCAAGCAAATACAGTATTATCAATAATAATTCCTCTAATTGATTGAAAATTAAATTCTACATTTTTTATATCATCTATTTCTTTAGATGTTGGATTTTTAAAAATTTCATAATAATTATCATTATGTTTAAAACCATCATAAAATTCTTCTTGTATTTTCTGTAAATTTTCAAAAAGATTCATTATTAAATCACCTTACTTTTGTACTTTACTTTTAAAATATTCAATTAAGTTAGGTACTTCTTCTTCTATAGATGAATTTATAATTTCTTTCATTTCTTGTTCACTTGGTAAGTTTCTACCACCAAAATCTATATTATCCATATCAACATCATCGTCATCATAAGCATCTGAATAAAAACATTTAATATTACAACCTTCTTTTATTCCATCTTCAGGACCTTTAGCATTTGGAGGATAATAAATTACATCCATACAAAATGAAGTGCTTGTAAAATAAGTATCATCAAATTCAAAGTCTCCTCTAATTTTTGCTTGATTAAATGAATCTATCATTTTATCAAGTATATAGTCTTCCATATCTGGATAAACGTCTCCAATATATTCTTGATTTTCTGTTAATTTAGTTGATTCTGCAAAGCTAGAAAGTGGGAATCTATCCATAAGCCACTGTTGTAAAGCATCATGAGCAGCCATATCTCCACTTGGTGATTTAAACCTTTCAGGAACTTGTGCCCACATTTTTACTGCAATATCAAAAGCAGCTGTTTTAGATTCATTAGATTGAGCATTAGCTCTCATTTCATCTCCAAAACTACTATCTTCTAAAAATTGTAAATTTTCAAATAAATTCATTATTCTTCCTCCTCTATTAACTTTCCTATAATTTCATTTAATCTAAACGAACCATCTCCATCAAAATAATAACTACCTTGACCTTCACCTGGTTCTACAATAGTTTCAAAAGAATGACCAGAATTAGCTCTTTTTAGATCTTCAAGTAATTTATATAAATCTGTATTTTCTACTTCATTTCCATAATCTCTAAATTTTATTGTAATCTCATATTCATTATTATGTTTTTTATTTCCATCTTCTTTTAATATTTTAATCATATTAATTTCACCTTAATCTTTATAAGTATATGGGTTTCTATCCATATATCCTTTATGTGTATTACTTTTATTTCTTGTTCCTAAAGATTGATAATTTCCACGTTTATGTGGTTGAGTTGTATCTACTTCATCTTCAATGCCATATGCATCTTTATATTCTTTATCTGTAAGATATTCTTCTGAATCTTTTGGATTTTCAAGATCAGGAGTTTCTTTATATTTTTGTAAATTTTCAAATAAATTCATCATATTAAGCCTCTTTTACTAATTTATTTTAATTAAATTTGCATTAAGGTATGACTTGGATCTGGACAATCACAATCATCAGCATCTTTTGAATAAATAATTTTAACTAAACATGTATCAGATTTTCCTGATTGTGCAGTAGCTTGAATCCATCCTGTACCAATATTACCAGAGCCATTTAATACAACTTTTACTGAATTGTCACCAATATTTAATATAGTTATACATTGATTAATCTCAGAAGATACCGTCCAACGAACTGTAGAATTAGAAGCAAATAATGGTTCAACGAATGCTTTAACAATATGGAATTGATTTGAATCTCCATCAACTATTAAAGTAATTTCTTTTGGTTCAACTCTTACAGAATCTACAGCAACATATCTTTCTTCTTTAATTACTTCAACAATACATTTTGCACGCAAATCATTAACTGTTGAAACAATAGCAGTAGTTTCTCCTAAATTCCATGCTTCTACTACTCCATCCCAATTTATCTTTGCAATATCTGTATTTTGTATAACCCATTTTACAGATCTATCAGTTGCATCTTTTGGATTTATAATAGGAATAAGTTTAACATAATCTCCCATTACCCAATAATTATCTAAACTTAAATGATATAATGAATATTCTTCATTCTCGTAGATTTTAGCATCTTTTTTCAAGTCAAACGAAAACCCACTATATTGAATTATGTTATAATCATTTAACTTATTTAAATGCATTTTATCATCATTTGAATAATTTAAATATTGATTTACATATAAATCATTTACTTCATATTCAACTTCATAGAATTTTCCATCTTCTTCATATGTCCATTTTGTAGGTCGTCCATATTCATCTACAATTAAACCTTTATACATAAAATAATTTAAAGGTTGCCAACTAGTAGCATTTGGAACTGCTTTTTCAACTCTATTATTAAATACTCTATAAGTAGTGCTATTTCCATTTGGCATTTTAATTGATAATATTCTTTCATCTTCAGTAGGTCCAAAACGATAGTCTGTATCTGTATAAGTTGGAATTTGATCTTCAGTATACATTAAGAATACAGCCATTTCTTCATTAGCAATAAAATCCATATCTTGATTTTCATATAAATTTCCAAAATAAAAAGGATAAGATAAATCTTGTGTTTGTGATATTAAATATAAAGGTTCATCTATACTATTTACTTTTGAATTAAGTAACCATAAAAGAACATTATCTGCATTAAGTTCTTGATCTGTAATATATAATTTCCAAGAAACTAATGCTTGATCTAATGCTGTTTGTTCTGAAGGATTTATACTTGTTCTTAAAGTAATATTTCCAGTTGTTTGATCTATTTTAAATAAATTATTAAGTACTTCAGAATGTAATCCTAAATAAGGACCAAAAGTATCTTTTTTCAATCCTATTTTTATTTCTTTAAATTTTTTATTTGTATATTGTAAAGGAATAGTAACTTTACTTCCATTTTCAATACTTATAGAATCTGGATATTTTGTTTCACCATATGACAGTAATGTAATATCCCATTGAATATCTAATACTTCTCCAGGATTTTTTGTTATTGGATTAAAACAAACACGAGCTAAACAGTTATTATCTCGTTCTTTACTAAATAAACCACATTCAGCTATAGTCATACCATCATATGTAGGTTCTGAAACATAACATTTAATAGACACTTTTATAAAAGGATCTGAAAATTTACTATTTATTTTACACATGTTTCGTTCTGCAATAGATATTCTTTTTACTGGTTCTGTTCTTCCAGTTGAATTAGAAACTGTAATCTCATTTAATAATCTTGTATCAGTTACATTAGATAATACAGTAACACCAGCAGTAGCTGAATCTATACCTGGTTTATTTGTACCTAACGCTAAATATCTTGGAATATATTCATAAATTTTATCAGGTGTAGAATCATTAAATTCACCCTTTAAAAATCTTGCTATACCAAATAGCATTAATTTTGTTATTCTATTTTTAGAAACTTGTTTTTCAAGTTCTTTACCTTTTACTGTTCTTTTTGTTATAGTAACATTTTGAGTAAATGGAGCTTGAGATCCTAAATACATATCTGACAAATTATTCACCTACTTTATTAGTAATTGTTTACCTTGTTCTTTAGTTATCTTTCCTTCTTTATATAGAAAAACTATTATACCATCTAAACCATTTTCAAAATATAATTTATCAGCAGAATTATCTTTCCAAAATAGTAATTCTATAGTATCTTTTAAATTTCCAACTTGTTTTAAAATATCTATCTTACTAATAATTAATTGACAATATTCTATACAATCTATTGTTACACCAGCACTATTAAAATGCCAACCTTCTGATGGTTTATATGCAAATCTTAAACCAGAATCTATATCTATTTGATTATTAGAATTTTGTAATTTATGAGCTAAATCATGATGTAATGTATTTCCTGGCCAAATATACCAATCGTTATCATGAATTATACCTCTTATAGATTTATAAAAATTACTATCTTTTACAATCTGTATTTCTTTAGATGTTGGATTTTTAAAAATTTCATAATAAGCATCATATGTTTTATATCCATCAAAAAATTCTTCATTTAATTTTTGTAAGTTTTCAAACAAATTCATCATCTAAATCACCATTACTATAAATTGATTTCTATTATATTTTTATTTTAATTATAAAGAAAAAGGAAGTCCAAAAAGACTTCCTTACTTTTACTTATAAAATTTTAATTAATCATAAAAGTCCCAACATAATTCTACACAACATTTTTCATTTGGACAAACTTTTGGATTAATATCTTCTCTTAATGAAATATTACAATTTCCACAAAAACCAATTTTATAAGCATCTTCATTAATACTATTTACTAATTCAATATCTTTAACTAAACTAATCATATTATTTCTCCATATATATTACTTCTATATTTTTTGAATATGCATAATCAATTTCATTTTGTGTAGATTCTCCAATATAACCATTTTTATTAACAACAAAAATAGCATCAGAAATATTTATTTTTCCTTCATGCATATTAGCTATCATACTACATTGTTCATTAGTTAATTGTAAATTTTCAGAATGATCATAAAATGGACAACTTAAAACTATATTACCTTCTAAAGTTAATCTCATTAATTCTTTTAAATGATCTTCTTTAAATTTAGTACTGCCACACATAGTTATAACTTTAAAACCATTAATCATTACAAATATATCTCCTTTACTTTTATTTTAAATAAATTATTCATCGTCTGAAAAATTCTCATCATAATTATCTTCATCAAAACCAGTTTGCCATGCTTTTATTTTATCATTAAAGTATTGTTTATAATAATTAATATCAAAATCTTTAATATCAAGATATGTTTTATCTAAAATATTTTCTTTTACTAAAACTGTTCTTTCTGGAACTTCAGGAACTTTTGCACCAGCTCCATTTACAATTCTTAATCCACCGTATTGAACAGGAAATAATCGTAATACTTTATCATGCAATTCTTCTAAATCATCTGCATTTACATATGTTGTTTTTGCTGTTCTTTTCTTAATAATTTGATAATTAATTAATTCAGGATTTTCTTGCATTGTTTTATGGAAGCTATTTTCAATAGACATATTATCTTGGTCGTAAATGAAATAATTTCTAATAGCTTTATTAATAATTGCTAAAGAATTATTATGAGCATTTTTCTTACCAACATCAGTACCTTTAGTTTTAATTTTAGGTTGTCCATTTTTATCAAGTTCTTCTGATAATAAGATATAATTTGAAACATCTTTTTGAAATAATGCTAAACTTGGATCATATGACATACCAAGTTTTGTTCTATCTTCCCATAATTTAACTTGATTCTTTAATTCGTCTTCTTCATCTTTATGACAAGAAACAATAATACCATCAGTGTTACTTTGATAAATAACTAATGAAGGAACAAAATCTTCTAACTTATCTAATAAATCTACAATACATGCTTGACCATAAATACATACTTTAAGACGATTAGCAGGATCATATAAGTTATTAAATTCACTACCCATACAGCCATATGCAGTATTAAGTATAAGTTTTAATACATTAGCAAAAGCATCTCCTGCTTTCTTTAATGCAACACGATCATCTATCATTTGAGCAAAACTTGCTGATACTCCTTTATTTAAATCATCCATACCTATAGAACATAATCCAAACTTAACCATTAATGATGGATATAGCGAATTAACGTCTGCAATAATTAATCTTTCATTTGGTGATTTTTTTGCTTCAAAAGTCATAGCCGTTGGAGCTACTGAATGTATACCACCTGTTTTAAACAAATGATCTATACCTTTTATTTTTAAAATTAATTCAAATGATGTTTTAATTAAAACAGAATCAAAATTAGTATTTTTCTTATCTGTTACAAAATATCTAATTCTATAAAATTCATCAAAGGTTTGATTTAAATAAGCAACTAAAACACTAAGTCTTGCATTATCTGTTACTTTTGCTAATGATACAAGATCTTTAAGATGATATCTATAATTACCAAGTTGCTCTTCTGACTCAATTTCTGGATTAAATTCTTCCATTTTTATTTTTAATGCTCTTAAATCAAGCTGTAATTTAAGTTCTTCATCAATTTGAACTGACAATTCTTGAATTTGTAATTTAGTTTGTTCAATAAGATCTGGTAATTTTACTATTTTTTCTTGTTGTTTTTCAGTTAATTTTTCTTTACCATTTAATGTTTGTAATTCTGTTTTAGCTTTTTTAATCTTATTTAATGCACTTTCTTTTTTCTTTGTTAATTTATCCAATACTTCATTATTATCACATCTATTTATTGATTTTTCAACTATTTTAGCAGCCCAAGCATTCAAATCATTATAATTTCCTGTTTTTAATGTATTTATTGGAATAGATAAAAATTTATTTACTTCATCTGTATATTTTCCTAATAAAATATTATCTGGTAAAGTAATAATATCTTTTGACTTTGTTTTATCGTCTGCCATACTTTTACATAATAATGTACCAACCATTGATGCATCTGTTCTGCTAATATAATTTGAAAAGAATCCACCACGTTTTTTAATTGTTTGGTCGCATAAACCAATATGACCTAAGAAAGATTCAAATTTTACTCTAAAGAAATATTGAGCAACCATTTGTGTATCAAATGAACAATATTCAATAGTTTCTTTAATTTCATTTTCATTTAATTTTCTATCAATATCAAATGGAACTCGTGACTCATAAATATTTTCACCTTGACAAGCTTCATATGTTTTTAATGATCCTGCTAATCTATCCATAGGATCATACCACATTAAATTTCTACCAATTTCAATTCTTTTTCCATAAGCAAAATTAAAATTAAAATTGAACTCAGTAATTAATTTATCAGATATTTCTTTAGGATCTAATCCATTTAATAATGCTAACATAATAAATTTATCATATGCATTACCATTATAAGCAACAATAATTCTATCTGAAAATTTATTTAAAAATAAATGTTTTAATTTCTCAATGTCATTTACAATTGGTCTAACAATAATACCATCCAATGAAAAACATAACATCCAATCTTCTTTAAATACCTCAAAATCAATAAATATAAAATCTTTTGCATAGTCATAAAAACTTGGTCCTAATTGATTTTTATATTTTTGGACTTCCTCCAATGTTATCATGCAATCTCTCCTCTATCTAACTTTATATTATTAAATAATCTAAAAATTTCTTCACTTATATCTTTAATCTTTAATTCAAAAAATTCATATATGATAGAAGGATAAGTAAAATTATCTCCTTCAAAGTAATCATATTCTGGAAGAGGTTCTTTTCCTAATAAAATACATAGTTGTTTATAACAAGTATCAAGTTGTTTTTGTGTAATTGGTTTACCATCAATTAATGATACTGAATTTATTCCATTTTGAATTAAAGTTTCTTGTAATTTCATAATTTGATTTTTTGGAATTAGACATAATAAAGACATAAGCATAACATAATCAAAATTAAGAGATGCTTTTCGACAATCATATGTAGATTTTATTATCTCTTTTAATCTATTATCATTAAAAATATACTTAATACATCGTGTTGGAATATTATTCATAATCCAACTATAAGATAATTTATCTGGATATTTAATTTTTAATAGTTTTGAGTCATGTTGATACTTTTTATCTCCAATTACATCAATTGAATTTTTATTAAGCCAATTTCGAATTGACTGAGGCTCTAGAATGTTATCTATAAAAGTTTTAACTACATTCAAATAGATTATATCCATAGGTTTAGTTATAAGATATTCAGGCACTAGAAGTATCGTTATACACTGTCTCTGAAAAAATAAGAAAAAGTTATCTTTATATAGCGTTATTTTAGTAGGTTTTATATTATGTACCTTATCTCTAAGCTTTCTAAACATATAATCTTTAATTTTTTTATCTTTTACTTCTTGAGGAGTTTGTCCTTTAGTAAAAGCTGACTTTAAATAATTTTCTATAAACTTCTTTTTGTTCTTTAATGGCTTTTCTTTAACTCGTTCCATAAATCTTAGTTTTGCATGTGGAGTAGTGTACATATGTAAAATTCACCTCTGTTTCTACCTAATACTATAATTAATATAATCAAAAACTGGGAGTGATGTTATCCACTCCCAGTTTAAAAAATTATTTAATTAAAAATATTTCCTTTTAATTTATTTCATATTATGCAGCGATTTCTGTAAGAAATTTAATTCCATTATTTAAATCATTACTAAATAGAATAGTGTCCATAAATTTCTTTTCAGCTATATCTTCAACTTTACGCATAAATGGTTTATGTGTAATATAATCAGTCAAGCCATTTATGAGACCCCATACAGTACCTTTAAAGTTACCATTATCATTTGCATTATATGCTTTATAGAAAGCATTCTTCTGGTCTTCCAAACGATTTAACAATGCAGGAGTCATTGTTTCTTTTTCAGGAAACATGAAGTTAATGAATTTAGTAATCTGTGTTTCTGATAACTTCATCCCAGCATATTGTTCTGCATGTGCTTCAAATACTTTCATATAATCTGCTATAGATTGTAGTGTCTCAGTAGCAATCTGAACTTTACTCTCAATATTTTTAGTATGACGAATTTTAAAAGTAGATTCACTTTCTTTAAAAGCAATATTAAACTGGTTTTCACAAACTAAACGTAATGGACACATAGTCATTGAAAGTTGGAATCTTCCATTATGACCATTTTGAAAAATTGCAAATACATCAAAATCATCACCAAGAATACTTACTTTTTTAACATGTCCAATAATGTAAATCAAACCACTATTTGTTTCTCCTGCTTTAACAAAAGTAATGTCATCATCAATTGAATTAAGAAAATCAAAAGCATCAACATTTTGTATAGGAGTATATTTATCTGATAATACATTATACAAATGTCCATCATTACTACGAACAATTGCTTTCTTTTCCGGAACTTGAATCTGCTTACCACCAAAATTTCTGTAAACTTCATCAAGCTGAACTGTGTAATCCAAACCTGATAGTCTAAGTGCTTCCTGAACATCCTGGGTATTAATTGCTGTTCCAATAGTAGTCCATGTAGCAGATCTTGTGTTTGTCATAATTAACATCTCCTTTAAATTTGTTTAATTGATTGATTATGTTGTAATTATATCATATACTTTTATAAATGTAAATAGTTTTTCTTCATTTGTAATCAAATTGAAATATTTCTACATAATAAAAATCCCTCTCATATATTTATAATATACGAAAGGGATAGTTATTATTCTAATTTGAAAAATTATTTATTGATATTTGGATTAGTTCTTTTTATTGGTTTATAAATTGCAACTTTTGCTTTTTCTAATTCATTTGATAATATAATATTTGTAATTGAGTTATTCATTCTAATTACCTCTTTCTATTTTTTATTATATTTTTAATAGTCTACTCTATTACTCTATCAACAGCTAACATACCATCAATTTCATCTTTATTATAAGATTCTGATAAATTTGAAATAATTAATACTTGACATTTTTTTATTGCTGAATTTTTCTGAGTAATAATTCCAAAATTTCCTAAATTGTCAAATATAAAAGAATTAACATCAACATCACTAATTTCAATTTCATCAAGTGTTTTAATATTTTCATAATTAATAATTATTTTTTCATTTCGTTTTAATAATGGAATAGTTGTTAAATAGTGAACATATTGTGCTGTGGATGTATTTATACGAATTCTTTCTGTTGATGAATAATCAAAATACATTTCACCACTTTTTGTAATAATCATTCTATCTTCTATTTTTTCTATGATTTCATTAATATTTTTAGTAGTCTTTAATATTTTAAAATAATTTGCAGTCATAATTATTCACCAACTTTCTAATTAAACATTCTATCTATGAGATTATCTATGTAATCTCTATACAAATCTTTTAAGATAAATTTAATATCTTCTTCAGAATAATCTTTATTAAATAGATTTATCATTTCATTAACATCTTCAGCATCTAACATACCAACATCAGTTACAATAGGATCATTATTTCTATTCTTTTCTACATATATTGGACCTAATAAATCAAATATACAATCACGTGCAAAATATTTTATTTGAAGGGATAACTCTTCATTAAAATTATTAAATATATTTTCATTAATCTCTTTTACTTTTAAATATAATTGATGATATCTTTCTTGTAAATCATCTTGTGTAGATTCTTTTAATATTTTAATCATAAATTATCCCTTCTTTGTTTTTATTTTATATTTCTAAAAAGATATATTTATTTCAATGTATAATTATTTTTATAGAAACTATTTAATTTTTATAAGTCCAAAATTTTTTGTTTAATTGTGTTGTCACACACTATATATTTCAATTTGATTAATTGCATTAAACCACCAAAAAATCGCGGAGCCATTTGAATTTATTTCTATAGTATGATTATAATCTTTTCCATGAAGCTCCGCAACACTACTAAAATTAGTTTCATGCACTCCGTCCTTAATTGTATTAAACCTAAACCCATCAGAATACGTATTATTATATAAACCGGTCCCTATCGTATTAGAGTAGAAATAGTTACCTATCGTATTAGAGTTGAAATAGTTACCTATCGTATTAGAGTAGAAATTGTTACCTATCGTATTATAGTAGAAATAGTTACCTATCGTATTAGAGTAGAAATAGTTACCTATCGTATTAGAGTTGAAATTGTTACCTATCGTATTATAGTAGAAATTGTTACCTATCGTATTAGAGTAGAAATTGTTACCTATCGTATTAGAGTAGAAATAGTTACCTATCGTATTAGAGTTGAAATTGTTACCTATCGTATTATAGTAGAAATTGTTACCTATCGTATTATAGTTGAAATTGTTACCTATCGTATTAGAGTAGAAATTGTTACCTATCGTATTATAGTTGAAATAGTTACCTATCGTATTAGAGTTGAAATTGTTACCTATCGTATTATAGTAGAAATAGTTACCTATCGTATTAGAGTTGAAATTGTTACCTATCGTAT
>JGI994J12354_10000897_pt1 | contig 30454 bp, 23 predicted proteins | sample IntmicLarv3ML3BL_FD_12354 | JGI IMG/M metagenome (IMG submission 12354) | reverse complement strand
TAGAACGGCCGCCTTTGCTTATGGCAGCTGCGCGAACAAAGTCCACCTGACCGCCTACGGCTGAAATTTGAGTCATTCCCACTGTTTCGGAGCAAACCTGACCGAGCAAATCCACCTGTACGCAGGAATTGATGGATACAAGATTGTCATTTCGGCCGGCTGTGTAAGGGTCATTTGTATATGTTACAGGGTGCATGGAAACCATAGGGTTGTTGTTGGCGAAATCGTAAAGTTTTTGAGTTCCCATGAGGAAACAAGCCACCATTTTACCTGCGTTGAAATTTTTCTTAGAATTATTGATTACTCCGGATTCTACCAGCTCAACAACGCCGTCGGAGAACATTTCGGTATGGATACCCAGATCTTTTTTATCTTTAAGAAAGAGAAGAACAGCATCAGGAATAGCACCGATGCCAAGCTGGAGGCAATCCCCATCGCGAACGAGGCTGGCGCAGTTTTCACCGATAGCCCTTTCAACATCGCTGATAACAGGAGGAGCAAGAGTCAAAATAGGCTGATCATGAGCTACGATACAATCCATTTGGGATACATGTATGAAGCTGTCACCAAGAGTGCGTGGCATATGAGAATTTAGCTGAGCAATAACGGTTTTAGCATGCTCTACAGCGTGTTTGGAATAATCCACCGAAACGCCGAGGCTGCAATAGCCATGCTCATCAGGAAGGGAAGCCTGAACAATTGCGACGTCTAAAGGGAGAGCGCTGCTCCACAAATAAGGAATTTGCGAAAAATGGCAGGGCGTGAAGTCGCCATGGCCCGATTGTATTGTTTTGCGGGTTTTTGCGCCGACGAAAAGTGCATTATGGCGAAAGTGAGCCTCCATGCCGGGCTGGGCATATTCCGCCTTGCCCATAGGCACCATGTGTACGATTTCCACATCGCGGTAGGCTTTGTGATTGGCAACCATAGCGTCAACTATATAAGATGGTTCACCGGCGGCATGGCCCAGTGAAACTCTGTCTCCCGATTTAATTCGCTTTACGGCTTCTTCAGCCGTAACAAGCCGTTCATCATATATTGCTTTCCAATTCAAACAGAATCAGCTCCTTTTTGCTCTCTTAACAAACAGGTCAGTTTTTCATGTAATTTATAAAATTCTTCCGGAGTGCAAATGACTGTTTTTCCTATATCACCCATCATGTGGCTATGTTCGGTGCAGCAGGATGGACAGCCGCATACAACCAAAGCCAGCCATGGATTTAATGTATCATGGCTTACTTGTATGAGTTCCGGAAAGGCTTCAAACAATTTGTTGGCAAGTTGAACTCTATTAAAGCGGGGGTTGCAGCCCCCGCAATATTTTAGCGCTATTTTTTTCATAATTGCTCCATAGGTAGCATGGCATTGTTCAAAAAATATAAAAAGTGCTGTATTAGTGAACCGGTTTTGAAGCAGCAAAGCTGCGCTTCATAGTTGCGGCGGGTGCTTTTTATAAATTTTTGCAATTTTCAATATAGCCTTATGCTTTTTCGATTCCGGCGATTTCTTTAGCCAGCTCTTTTTTATGCTCTAAATTGCCTTGGCGGGCAATCATAATACGCTGCGCCTGAGGTGAGCCCGCGCCGTGCATGGATTCTGTGCGGTAGCCTACTGCGGCGGTGCCCAGAGTAAGATTTTCAATAAGGCGGAGTATTCTCAAACGGTCTTCTGTGGATACGCCATCTACGCCTTTCAGATATTTTTCAATATACGGGCCGATTTTTTCATGTCGAAGGTCTTTTTCAGAAGGCGCGGTTACCATAAGGCCGCCTGCAATATCTTCAGCAAGGCGGGCAATTTCATAGGGGAAGCGCGTTACATTTTGTTTGCATACATTTGCCAGCAAAAGGTCTATTAAATAAGAGCCGGAAGTTGTTTTGCGGCCTTCGGCGGAGCATGCGATGCCGCTGGAATAAAGCGTTTCATTAAGATGAGTCATTTCGATAAGTTTATCTTTAATATGGCTGGCTTTTTGCGCTCCGTTATAATCAGCCGCTACAGCCGCAGCGCCAATAAGAACATCGCCTACACCAACCTTGCAGCCGCCGTAGCTTTGGCGGTGATAGCCTGCAAAGCGCTCTACAAGCATACCGGAGAAATCGATTTCGCCATTCATGAAAATCCGCTCATTAGGAACAAATACATCTTCAAAAATTACAAGAGCTTCCATCCCGCCGAATTTGCAATTGCCCACATCAATAGAAGAACCCTCCAGCTTGCGGGTATCGCTGCTTTGGCGCCCAACGATCATGAATATACCCTTTGTGTTAACGGGAAGGGCAAATGAAACGGCATAATCCTCTTCACCCGGCTTCATGGCAACGGTCGGCATAACAATAACCTCATGAGAGTTGCTCATGCCTGTTTGGTGAGCCTTAGCTCCGCGAACTACAATACCGTCAGCTCTGCGCTCTACTATCCGCAAATACATATCGGGGTCTGTTTGATCTTTAGGGTCGCGGCTTCTGTCGCCTTTTGTATCGGTCATGGCACCGTCTATTGTCCAGTCATTTTCCTGCGCCATTTTCAAATAAGAGAGGAAATTCTCATGATATTTAGTATTATGCTTTGCATCACATTCAAAGGTTGTGGAATAAACGGCATTCATAGCGTCCATGCCTACACAGCGCTGGAAGCATGCTGCGGTTTTCTGGCCTAAGAGCCTTTGCATTTTAACTTTTTTAACAAGGTCCTCGGAGCTGTGGTGGATATGGCAGAAACGGTTGATTTTTTTGCCGCTTAAATGAGATGTGGCAGTCATCAGATCTTCATACTCGGGCAATTGCGCCAAATCATAAGTGGCTTTAACCGAGTTAAGAGAAGGGCGGAGAATAGGATTATCAGCAGCATTGGTAACTTTTTCACCGAACATGTAAATTTCCATTTGAATTTGACGGATGCTCTCTAAATATTGTTCACCGGTCATCATAATAATTGTTCCTCCTTTTAGAAACGGGTTACTTGTAATAACTTAAACTTTGCAATGGCAAAGTCAAAAATCTTTCCTATCCCGGTTCAGGGCTTTAAGGAAAGCGATTATACTGCACTTTGCCCGGGTAGGGCTAAGCCGGAGTGCGCTTATTGCACTCTTAATCAAAAACATTCTTGTAAAATTATAAACAAGCAACTTTTGCGCCAATATTTCAAATGAGCCATGGATTTGCGATTCTTAATCATAGTATACCTTAATATATGTTGACTTTAAACCATAATTTATGTCAAAATATAATGAATGTTAACTGTTATTGAGAGTGGATAAATTAAAGGAAGAATGATGTGCATGGAAGATTTTCTTGAATCCGATAACTGGGCGAGCTCGGGGCTGCATGTTTCAGATATGCGCGAGCTTTTTGCCTCGGTGATTGAAAGTTCTTATGACGGCATTTATATTACAGACGGCGAGGCCAACACGATTATTGTAAACAATTCTTACGAGCAGATTACAGGGCTTAAGCGCAGCGATCTTTTAGGGCGCAATATGCGAAAGCTGGTTGAAGCCGGAGTGGTTAACGCTTCGGGAACTTTGCTTGCCATAGAGCGGGGTGAGCCTGTTACGCTTGAGCAAAAATTCAATACGGGCAGATGGGCAACCATAACCAGCGTGCCGCATTTTGATGAAACCGGCTGCGTAACAATGGTTGTTACCAATGTGCGCGATGTTACGGAGATACATAATTTGCGCAGAAGGCTTACCCGGCAGGAAGAGCGCAATCAGCAGTATCTTTCCGAAATAGAGGTTATACGCAGGCAAATTATCGGCAATGATGATTTGGTGGCTGTTGATGAAAATATGCTAAGAAGTATTTTACTTGTTCAAAAAGTAGTTAGCACAGATGCCATAGTGCTTATACTGGGTGAAACAGGCGTGGGCAAAGAGGTGGTTGCCACTTATATCCACCAGAACAGCAACAGGGCGAATAACAATTTAATTAAAGTAAATTGCGGCGCAATACCGCAGCATCTTGTTGAAAGTGAATTATTCGGATATGAGAAGGGCGCTTTCACCGGAGCTAACAGGGAAGGGAAAGCGGGATTATTCGAGGCGGCCGATAAAGGAACAATTTTTCTTGATGAAGTAGGGGATTTGCCTTTGGATATGCAGGTTAAGCTGCTTCGGGTGGTTCAGGATAAGGAGATTCAAAGAGTTGGGGCTGTGAAACCGCGCAAAATTGATGTGCGCATTGTGGCGGCGACAAACAGGAATTTGGAACGCATGGTTGAGGAGCGGACATTTCGGGCCGATTTATATTACCGGTTGAGCGTTTTTCCCATAACGATACCGCCTCTCAGGGAGCGTTTGATGGATATTCTTCCGTTGGCGGAGGTTATTTTAAAGGAGTTTAACAGGAAATACGGAGCCTGTAAAGAATTCACTCCGGCCAGCCAGCTGCTGATGCAATCCTATGATTGGCCGGGCAATGTGCGGGAGCTGCGCAATGTAATAGAGCGCGCTGCGATTCTGGCTGCGGGAACAGCGATTTCACCTTTTGATTTGGCGATTCCGCATACGGATATGCTGAAAAACGGGCTGAATACATTGCCTGATAATCCTGTGGACTTGAAAAAAATTCTGGAAAACATCGAGTCTGATTATATTCATCAGGCGTATAATAAGCATAAAAATATTCGCAGAGCTGCCAAGAGCTTATCTATGGATGCGGCCACTTATGTCCGCAAACGCAAGAAATATGAGGTGTAATGCGATTATACAAAAGAATATAATATGAAAATATAAAACACCATTTATCATATAGCTGAGATGGTGTTTTATTATTGAAACAGGTTTCAATAATAAAACAAACAAATGAAATACGCTTAGAACTTGAATAAGCATTGGTGAAGAAATATTGGTGCAAAACTCAGTTTCAATAATAAAACAAATGCCTTTGCCGATGGTTTAAATCGATTTATAATAAGAGAGATTTTATAATGGCATAAAAGTTGCTTCCTATAATATAGTACGTTGCAAACAAACCTACAGAATTAAAAAAAGCAATATTAAAAATTAGAGTTAGGAGGTTTGAAATGTTGTTATATGCGATGCCTCATAGGGCGCTTCGCAGTGACAAGGATAACAGCACAAACAAAAAATCCAAAATATTGTAAGTAATATGAATAAAGGAGGATTTAAATTTATGTTTAAAGCAAAAAGAATTTTAAGCCTTGTATTGGCAGGTACTTTGTTAGTCGGGGCTCTCAGCGGTTGTTCAGGCAATAATAATGCTCAGCAATCAGCCGCACCGGCTGCGTCTCAGGCACCTGCCGCATCTCAAGCGCCGGCCGCATCTCAGGCACCTGCTGCATCCCAAGCACCTGCCGTACAGCCGGAAAGCGGTATTACAGGCAAACTAATTATCGGTACTGAAAACGAGCCCGGCACAATTGCACCGGGAAGACACGGTACTCTTGCAGGTAACTTCATGAACTCTATGACTCACAACGGCCTTTTCAGAGCTACTTATGATACTTTAGAGCCTGTTCCTGATTTGGTTGAAAGTTACAAAGCTATCAGCGATTCAGTATGGGAAATGAAGATTTATGAAGGCGTTATGTTCCACAACGGTGAAGAAATGACAGCGGAAGACGTTGTTGCTTCTCTCTATTACCTCAGAACCTTCCCTGAGGCGGCATCTTTCCAACAAAGCGTTAAAAGCTCAGAGGTAGTTGACAAATACACATTCAGAATTGACACCGGAGAGCCTAATGCTATGCTCTTTATCGACTTGACAAACCACGGCAACTTTATCATGCCTAAATCTTTAATCGATGCAGGCCATGATTTCAATTTATCTCCAATCGGCTCCGGCCCGTATGTATTTGAAGAGTGGAAATTAGGCGATTACTTAAAATTCACAGCTTTTGAAGATTATTTTGATAAAACAAGATACCCTCAAATCAAAGATGTTACATGGCGTATTCTGCCTGAAGGCTCAACAAGAACCATTTCTTTGGAAACAGGCGAAATAGACTATATCGTAGAAGTTGCGGCTCCGGACGTTCCAAGACTGGAAGCTCACCCTGATATTGAAGTTTTCAAAGGCGTTAGTACTCAACATAACCACATTCTTATTAATACAGAAGGCCCTATCTTCTCAAACATCAATGTTAGAAAAGCAATTGATATGGGTATCGATAAAGAAGCTGTAGTTAGCGTTGGTATGGACGGATTGGCTGAGCCTATCTGGAACCAATCTCCTATTAACTTTGCAGGCGTTTCATCTGAAGGCGAAAATACTTTTGATCCTGAAGCTGCAAAAGAATTGCTTGCTGCTGAAGGCGTAGACCCGGCAACACTTTCATTTGAAATTATCGTTTCTAACGATGCAAGAAGACGTATGGCTGAAGTTATTCAAGGCAACATGGCTGATCTCGGCATAGGCGTTACTATTAATCTTACTGATTTTGCAACATATTTTGATTTAACTACAGAAGGCAACTATGAGGCATCTATAGCTAACTTTACATCAGCGAGCCTTCTTACATTCATGTATTCAGTGCTTCATAATGAAAATATCGGCGGCCTTAACAGAAGCCGTATTTACAGCGACGAGCTTACAGCTTTGATTGATGAAGCTATTGTTACTGTTGATGAAACTGACAGACTTGAGGTTATCGGAAAAGCTACAAAACTTGCTAATGAGCTTACAGGACAGATTCCTCTTTTCCAAGCTATGATCACAAGAGCATTTAATTCAAAACTCGTTGTTCCTGAAACCGGTGCAGCCGGTGAATTGCATATTAACTTAATGCACTGGAATGACTAATAATTTCTTATTGTAATTTGTTTTATAGTTCGTAAAATATTTAAATTTTTGATTAAACCACCTCATAAACAAAGAGATATTTCTCGTACTTAGGGAAATATCTCTTTGTAAATATTAACTATTTAACTAAAAAGCAGAAAACTATGTTATTGTTAAAATGTAATTCTAAACTTAAAAGCAGGGCTTTATTTGAATTTTGCTTATGAGTTGCGTAATTTATCAGAATTTCCATAAATTAAGGAGGAGTCAATATGAGTGGAAAAATAGTTTTGGATCATGTGCAGGAAGTAAGAAATAACAGAACAGACGGATTTATTAATTTCGGCCAAAAACCGGACGGTTCTCATTTCAGAATACCTGTAATTATTATTGAAGGCGGACAGGAAGGCCCTGCCCTTCTTGTTGACGGCTGCACACATGGCGATGAGTATGAAGGCGCGGAAGCTATTCTCCAAATGGCTAAAGAGCTTGAAGGCACAACCTTTGCAGGAACCTTCATTGGCGTACCGGCAGTTAACATGGATGCTTTTATGACTATTACCAGAGCTTCTGAAACAGACGGCTTCAACTTAAACCGCATTTATCCGGGAAATTATGACAGCTACAGCACACACCGCTTGGCGGCTACTTATCTTGACAGAGTTGTAGAATATGCTGATTATTGCATCACTTTCCATGGCGGCGGCGATGTATTGCATCTTGAGCCTCTTATCGGCTACCTTCCTACTGATGATGAAGCAGGCAGAAAAGGCCGCGCAATGGCTGAAGCATTTAACTGCAAATATCTGTGGGATATGACAGTTGTTCCTTTTACCGGGCACTCTCTCCACGCATATCAGGAGGATCACGGCACAATTACTATTTTGCCTGAAGTTGGCTCACATTGCGGGCGCCTTCATGACCGCGAGAAAAATGTTGCTATTTGCTATGATGGTATCAGAAATATCATGACTCATTTGGGAATGAAGAGCTATCCTGTTCCTGAAAGAGTTAAGCAAATGGCTGTTGAGCTTCATTATATTCACTCCTTTAATGGCGGAATCCAGACTATTTGCAAAAAAGAAAATGAAATCGTTAAAGAAGGCGAAATGTTAGCTTATATGACCGATGTATTCGGCAACGTAATTGAAGAGCTTAAAGCGCCGTATCCGGGTGTTGTAATCGGATATTGGAGCGTTCCCGTTATTCGCCCGGGTGACTGGTGGTCACTGTATGCGAAAATTTTAGACTAATTATAGTAAATGGATGAATAATTTTACAGGGCTCTATATAGAGCATGCGCTAATTTGCTGCTATAACTCAGCGCATGCTCTGCCTGTAAATTTTTGCTATAGCAGCTTGATTTAGATTATGAAAGTGAACGGAGCTATACAGCGATTGTGATCATTAGAGGAGGCTTTGCCATGGCGAAATCCTTATTATATAGTGTAATAGACAATAATGAGCAGGCTTTGAATGAAATGTCAGATGCCATATGGGAATATGCGGAAATAGCAATGGAGGAGGAGAAATCCTCAAAATTGCAGAGAGAATTTCTGGCGGCGAGGGGTTTTACAATTAAGGCTGTGCCTAATATGCCGACAGCTTTCGTGGCTGAAACCGGCTCAGGCAAACCAATTATCGGTATTTTAGGCGAGTATGATGCTTTGGGGGGATTGTCGCAAAAGGTTTCCTCAGTAAGAGAGCCGCTTAAGGACTTAAGCGATGCCGGCCATGGCTGCGGCCATAACTTGCTTGGCGTTGGCGGAGTCGGTGCGGCTATTGCCCTTAAAGAGGTTATGGAGCAAGACGGGATCTCCGGCACTGTGCGCTATTACGGCTGCCCTGCGGAGGAAACGCTCTCGGGCAAGGTTATGATGGCTAAGGAAAAAGTTTTTGACGACCTTGATGCTGCGATTTCCTGGCACCCAGCTCAAATGAATACGGTTTGGGGTTGCAGCTTCCTTGCTATGAACTCAATAAAATTCCGTTTCAAAGGTATTCCGGCTCATGCGGCGGCAGCGCCTCATACAGGAAGAAGCGCTTTGGACGCGGTGGAGCTTATGAATGTCGGTGCGAATTATTTACGCGAGCATGTGATTGAAAAGGCGCGGATTCATTATGTTATTACAAACGGCGGTTCGGCTCCAAACACTGTTCCGGCTGATGCGGAGGTTTGGTATTTCGTTCGTGCGCCTAAGCGTAAATTTGTTAAAGAGATTACGGACAGGCTTATAAAAATAGCAAAAGGCGCTGAGCTGATGAGCGAGGCGGCCATGAGCTATGAGCTGCTTTCCGGCTGTTATGATGTTATTCCCAATGATGTTTTGCGTGAGGTTCTCTATGCCAATATGGACGAGGTTGGCCCGCCTAAGTTTGAGGAGGAAGACTTTGCATTTGCCCGCGAGTTTACAGCTCAAATTCCGAGAGAAGACAGGGCAAAGGTAATGGAGGTTTATTTTGCTCCGGAATATATTCTGGATATGGACCTTTGCAATGAGATTACCAGAGTAGATGATCAGGGCAAGGTTATGGCAGGCTCTGTTGATGCAGGGGATGTCAGCTATTTAGCCCCGTTTGCTCAAATAACCGCGGCTACATGGCCCGTTGGTTCTGCGGCGCACACATGGACTTCCTGCGCATGCTCCGGTCATTCTATGGGACGCAGGGCTATGATTTTTGCTGCTAAATCAATGGCAGGTACAATTTACGATTTGCTGAAGGACCCTGCGAAGGTTAAAGCGGCACGTGAGGAGTTTGAAAAAAGCCTTAACGGGTTTAAATATATCTCGCCTTATGATGAGACTGAGTAAACTTTAAACGGAGAATAGCTTTCCAAGATTTCTTCAATGAAAAGCCGAGGAAGAGCGGATTTCTCCTTGTTGTAATAAAAAATACAGGCCCTCCGCCAGAAAGAAGGATGAATATGAATTTTATGTTAAAGACTGACATCGTAAGCTGCGATAGTCTGCCATCGTTTTTCAGTCAGTGGGAAGTTGGCCCAAATGACTTGATTGTTACTAATGAATATCTGCTTTCGCCGGATAAGGCGCCATGTGAGTGCCTGTATCAGGAGCGTTACGGAAAAGGCGAGCCCAATGATGAAATGGTGGATGCTATGCTTGCGGAAATTAAGGGCAAGCATTATACCCGAATCATTGCAATTGGCGGCGGAACTGTAATTGATATTGCTAAATTGTTTTTGTTTGGCGATGATTATGATTGCGAAGGGATTTTCGCAGCGGGAGCCTCTCTTGAGCGCAAGCGCAAATTGACTATCATTCCCACAACTTGCGGAACGGGCAGTGAGGTTACTAATATTTCCATAGTGGAGTTTAAGAAAAAAGGCACAAAGATGGGCTTGGCGATTCCGGCGCTGTATGCTGATGAGGCTGTGCTGATTCCTGTATTGTTGGAAACCTTGCCTTATGATGTATTTGCTTCAAGCTCGATAGATGCCCTTATCCATGCGGCGGAATCTTATATTTCACCTAAGTCAAATCCGCTTGTGCAGGCTCTGGGCCGCGGTGCCATTGAGATGATTATACAAGGGTATCAGAGGATGGAAGATCGCACGCTTCCCGGGGATATGCTGCCTTTCCTTATGGCAAGCACCATGGCGGGCATTGCTTTTGGAAACGCCGGCTGTGCCGCTGTACATGCGCTGTCCTATCCGATAGGCGGGATCTATCATGTGCCTCATGGTAAGGCTAACTATATGGTGTTTGCGGAGGTTTTCGCCGCTTACCGAAGGAAAAATGCGGATTTATCTGCACTTGAAGCTGTATTGGCAGGAGCGCTTGGAGATTCAGGCGATGTTTGGAGCAGCCTTTTCAGCTTGATAGACAAGGTGCTTCCTCAGCAGCCATTGTCAACATTAGGAGTTGATGAAGCCAAATGCAGCGAAATGGCGGAATCTGTAATGCAAAGCCAGCAAAGGCTTTTAAAGAACAATCCAATTGAGCTGAGTGTAGAAGAGATTAAACAAATTTATATGTGCTGTATGTAAATTTGAATTATAAGAAAATAAAGAAGCCGCAATATTTTAGATTGCGGCTTCTTTTACAGCCCGTACGGAAATATTTACTTATACTTTCAATTTTCGCGCAGGGCATTTTATGAAAAATATTATTCTTCAATATTTCCCCAAACTTTAAGGTATTCAGCCTTAGTCATAGGAGCTTTGAAGTTGTTTTTAACTTCAACACCTTTTTTAGCGCCATCATAGAGCAGGTCGATAGCTGTCATAACGAGAGCCTTTGCAGGGTCGATATAAGCAACCTCTTCATGAGTGATGACGAAATCTTTGCTGTGGAATATGCCTGTTACGCCGTTAAAGCCCATTTGGATAGACGGCATAATAACAGAAATATCGCCTTGGTCTGTAGAGCCTGTGCCGGCAGGAGCTATGTTTAATATCTTATCTTCATCATAGAGAAGTTTAAGGTTTTCATAAGCTAAGTCAGAGAGCTCCTCGCAGATAAACGGAGGCATATAGCCCGGTATATCGGTGATAATGGTTTCGGCGCCGATAGCGTCACCGCCTGCCTGGAATGCTCTGGTAACTTTTTTGTTGGCATCAACGATAGCGTCAACAGTTTTACCTCTGATATAAGTTTCAATACGAACATCAGCAGGTACTACGTTAACAAGGTCGCCGCCTTTAGTAATAATCGGATGAACCCTGATGGAGTCTTTATCCTGGAAGGTTTCCCTCTGCATGGCAACAGCCTGAAGACCTAATGAAGCAGCGTTGAGAGCATTTATTCCAAGATGAGGAGCGCCGCCTGCATGGGCCTCTTTACCTATGTATCTTACGAGCTTGCCTACAAAGCCATTGCCGCCGCCGGATGCTTTAGCTTCAATACCGTCAGCACCTCTTGCGCCGGTGTGCTGCATAATCATCATGTCAATATCATCCATTACGCCAAGTTTGATAAATTCCTGCTTGCCGCCTGCGAAAGTAACTTTGCCCTCTTGTATAAGATTGTGTCTGAACTCGATTTCAACATATTCTTCAGCAGGAACTGCCATAAGAACTATATCGCCGTCAAGTTCTTTCATAAGGTCGGCATCTTTAATAGCATAAGCAACGCCTGCAAGAGCAGCTATCATACAGTTATGGCCGCATGAGTGGGCAGCGCCTGTAACAGGGTCTGCAAAAGGATGCTCAGGTGCAACAACGGCGTCCAATTCACCCATAATGGAGAGCTTGATATTAGAGCTTTTACCTTTAAGCGGAGCAACAACGCCTGTTAAAGCAACCTTCTCGTCATAGCTGAAGCCCAGCTCATCAAAAACTTTTTTGATTTTTTCCGCTGTTTTGTACTCTTTGTAGCCCAGCTCAGGTTCTGCGAAAATTGATTGACCCAAAGCCACTATTTTGTCACGGTTTTTGTCTATAGCTTCACATGCCAGTTTCTTGAGTTCCTCTTTTGATAATGCCAAGTTAATACACCCCTTATCTCTTTATTTTATTACAGAGGATGTTGTAAAACGATATAGTAAATCCTCTGTTAATATCATATTATCATTGCAAAAAAAGCATGTCAAATTTGTATATGCTTTTTTTATATTTTTCGTCATTATTTTATCCTTTTGATCCCTTTTGAAGTATTATTTTCAATTTCTTCTGTTTTATTTCTAAGATATTCTAAAACCTGAGAGGCGTTTTTATCAGGCTTAACTTTTTCAAAAACTTTTTCTATAATGCCGTTTTCATCCACTATAAAAGTAGTTCTAACGACACCCATGTATGTTTTGCCGTAATTCTTTTTCTCCTGCCAAACGCCGTAAGCCTGAACCGCTTCAAGCTCCGTATCTGAAAGCAGTATAAACGGCAGCAAATTTCTCTCCATAAAATTCATATGGCTTTTAATGCTGTCCTTACTGATTCCGATAACAGATGCGCCGAGGGCTTCAATCTCAGGATATTCTTGCCGGAAAGCGCACGCCTGCTTTGTGCAGCCGGCTGTATTGTCCTTGGAATAGAAATAAATAACCAGCTTACGCCCTGCAAAATCCTCTAAGCTAACCATATTCCCCTCAGCATCCGGCAATGTAAAGTGCGGTGCCTTATCGCCTGCATTTAACATAAAGAACCCTCCTTCGTACGGTATATTTTAATTATACAATTTAACCCCTACCGACTGCAACAGAATAGGCAATTTAATTATGCAAAAGAAAAGGAGCTTGCCTAAATCATGCTCACAGGCAAGCGCTTTATAAAAGCTGAGAAGGCAGATAAATCATACATAGCTATATGAAAAAGGGCAATCCTGTGGTAAAATGGGCTAAAGCTCGATTGTTTTTCATATTAATTGGAGATTGAAAATGAAAAGAATAAGCAAATTATTTTATATAGCAGCATTAGCTTTGGCAATGCTGACCTCCTGCGGCTCCAAAAATGAGCTGGAGGAAATTCAAAATAACAGGGAAAGCCAAGCAGAAGCAACGGAGTTTAATATCAAAGATGAAGAGCTTGCCAAAAGCACCGCATCATCAGAAGGCAGTTCAGATGAAGAAAATGGTATTGTGATTTTAACGGTAGATTTATGGGCTTCCGCTATGTATATGGATGGAGCAATAAAGGCATTTGAAGAAGAATATCCAAATATAAAAATTGAACTCAGCCAAGCCCCTAAGGTGGATTTGGATAGATATAATCCTTATATTAGCACAGCAATAATGTCAGGGGCGGCATCTGATATTATTCAGATAAGTGATGACAATATGTATACATTTGCAAACAGTCCATATTTTGCGGATTTATATGATTTTATAAATTCGGATCAGGAATTTGATAAGTCCGATTATTATATGAATGTGCTTGAAATGCTGGAAAATAACGAGGGGCGGCTGCCATTTTTACCCGGCGGGTTTTCCATAAGCTATGCAGGTGTAAACAGCGGTAATAAAAAAGATGTGGAGATATTTTCTGCCTATAATACTATTTCCAGAAATAATCAGATTGAAATTTATAAGCAGCTGGAGGCTGAAAACCAATTACAATTATCCGGAGCATTTGTTTTGCGGGATATTATTTTATCCGATGAATATGTGGATTTCAAAAACCGAACCTGTGGCTACAGTACACCGGAGTTCATAATTGCATTGGAGGAAGCGCTGGAGCTTGGCGCAACCGGCAATTATCCTTATGTTGGGGAATATTTAAAAGAAAACGCCGATAAATATTTATTTTTGGAGGTAAGCGATTTTGCGCGCAGAGTATTCTTGCCCGATAAAGAGCCCTATACGAATTTTGGCGAAAGTAAAAATACACCGAACGAATTTGTTGCCTTTAAGCCCTTTGCGGATTCTCATGGACGAATTAAATGCCTCTTTGGCCATACCCCTTGCATGGCAATTAATGCGAATGCATCCCCTGAAAAGCAGGAAGCCGCTTGGTTGTTTATAAAATTTTTAACAACCGAAGAAGCATATAAATATGTTGATACAGCAATAATTCTTAACATGCCGCAATTTTTTCTCAATAAAGAGCTTAGTAAAACTTTTATGTATGAATATTATGAGGATTATATAAAAAAAGAACTGGATTCTGAGCTATCGGATGTAATTATTGAAGATATTAATGCAATAGTAGAACAGCAGCATTTAGCCCTTGAAGGGGAGCTTTCCCTTGACAGGGGCTATCGGCCTTCAACATTCTTAAGCGCTATAAATCCTATAGCAATGGGCTTAGCAGCAGGGCAGATTACTGCCGGGCAGGCGTCCGTTCAGCTAACAAGCATGGCGGAAACTTTTTTTAAAGAGTAAGAGGCTTTATAATAAAAGATATGTACATGGAGATAAACCTGATACTGTGATAAATCCATCATCCAAAGCAAAGCAGATTTATATTTAAGCGAAAACCCCAAAGGAAATTTTTATGAAAAAAGAAATTCTCCCTAAAAATCAATTAACCTACCGGCTGCTTACCCTTCCCGGCCTAGCAGGTTTTATGATGCTCTATATTATCCCCTTTGCAATATCTCTCTATCTTTCCATGATTGATAATAATGTTGCGAGAAACTTTATCGGTCTCGGCAATTTCACAGATGTACTGACTAATTCGGCATTTTTGCTGGCAATTAAAAATACTGTGCTATTTTTGGCGGCATATCTGCCTTTGAATATTATTCTGCCGCTTTTTATGGCGCTTTTGATTCAGCGGGTTAGCCCTAAGGGTAAGGCTTTTTTCACGTTTATTTTCATGCTGCCTATGATTATCCCCACCGGCTCAATGGTTTTCTTTTGGAAAAGTATTTTCGGCATAAACGGGATTGTGAACGGAGCGTTTTTCTCGTTGAACCCTGTGGATTGGCTAAATACAGACCATGCCCGTTCAATTATAATCTTCATTCTAACTTGGAAAAATGCCGGCTATAATATGATACTTTTTATTGCGGGGCTTGAATTTATACCGAAGGAATACTATGAGTTTTCAGCCATTGAAGGCGCAGGGGATTTGCAAACTTTCTTAAGAGTCACTCTGCCCTGCCTTTATCCCACGCTGTTTTTCGTGCTGATTATGACGGTTATAAATTCCTTCAGCTCGTTTAAGGAGATTTATTTGCTATCCGGCGCATATCCACACCAGAGCATTTACATGCTACAGCATTATATGAATAATCAGTTTGCCGCGCTGAATTATCAGAAGCTCTCGGCGGCATCTTATATTTTATCCCTCGTTTTTGTAGCAATATCTATTGTGATTTTCAGGAAGCAAAGCGAGGCTTACAGGCGGTAATTCTATGGAAAAGAAGATTAAAAATACAATTTCATATGTTATACTGGGCTTGCTTGGTATTATTTTCATGTTCCCTGTTGTTATCACGTTTACAAACTCGTTGATGACAAGGCAGGAGATTGATATGAAATACACCTCTCGGGTAACGGCGGAGAACCATTTCGGCACAGAGGGCAATATTCATTTTGTTGAGATGGATATTGTGCCGCAGAAGGTGACATTCCGCCAGTATTACGACCTTTTCACCCAGAATCCTGCTTATATGGGCGCTTTTTTCAACTCGGCGAAAATCACTGTGCCCGTTGTTTTGGGGCAGTTAGTTATTGGCATTGTAATGGCGTACTGCTTTGAAAATGCCAATATCCGCTTCAAGGAGCATATATTTTTTCTCTACATTCTTGTCATGTTCATGCCTTTGCAGGTGACTTTGGTGCCAAATTATATGACGGTGGAATTTCTAAAAATAAACGGCTCCTACCTTGCTATAATTCTGCCGGGGATATTTTCGCCGTTTTCCGTATTTCTTTTTCGCCAGTATATGAAGGGCTTGCCCAAAGAATATATCGAAGCTGCCAGAATAGACGGCGCAGGGCATTTGCGGATCATCTCCATGATTGTTTCGCCCCTTATGAAGCCGGCGGTTGCCGTAATGGTTATACTGACGTTTACATCCTACTGGAATATAGTTGAGCAGGCCATTATCTTCATCAAAGAGGCGTATAACGAGCCGCTGTCCTCATACCTTCCCCGCATGGCGGTGGAAAATATGGGAATGATGTTTGCGGCGTCCTGCTTCTACATGCTGCCTGCGCTGATAATTTTTGTATATGGGCGCAAAAATATGCTTTCCGGCATGTCCCAAAGTCTGAAAATTTAGGAGGCAAGGTATGAATAAAAATATAGTGAAAACCATAGGGATTTTTGCGGGCTTACTTGCTTTTGTCGCATTTTTCTCCAAAACTATATATGAATACAACTTGCCTGCGGTGACTGTGGGCTTTGCGGAAGCGGGCACAATCCGCCACAGCGTTCAATCCCGGGGGAAAATTGAGGTTTACGGCACGAAGGAAATTATTGCAGAAAAAGAGGGCTTGCTGAGCCTATCTGTGGAGGAAAACCAAAGCATTTCCGCAGGGAATTTGCTCTACACTATCGAAACGGACATGGAGCAGCTTGAAAAAAGCCTGAAAGAACTGGAATACACCCGCAGCACCCTTTTGGTGGAAATAAGCAAGCTAAACAGCGACATTGCCCATGAGCGCAGCTTAGGCAATAGTGACGATTTAACCGACCCGCTGGATTTAGATAGCTTTGAATATGAGATTGAAAAGGCTCTAAGCGCAGTTGAAAAAGCCGAAAAAGACCTTAAAGATACACAAACCCTTTACGAAAGCGGCGCAATCCCCAAGGTTCAGCTGGATGAGGCCAAAGAAAACAGCGAGAGCGCAAAGCGTATTTATGATGAGGCAGTTGTTGCCAAGGATAAAGCAATTTCCGGCTATAACAAAGAGCTTTCCCAAAAGGAAAGGGATAATGTACAGAGTGCCGCAAACAGGGAGAAAAATGTGACGGATTTGAATTTTCAGCTCCGTCAAACCCAGATTCAGGTTGATTATATAAACGGGCAAATTGATGAGCTGAATGAGCAGCTTCTTCAAGGCGGGAAGTTTGAATTTTTCGCTGAGTATGGCGGTGTTGTGACCGCAATTTATGATGGCATAAAAAATGGCAGATACATATATAAAAACAGCGATTTAATGGCTATTCAGCCGGCTGAAACGGAGTATGTGGCAGTTTTCACTCTCTCAAATGATGTGGATTATGTTGATATTGGGACTACCGCAATCCTCGGCATAAAATCCAAAAATGCCAGAAATATCGAGGGCATAGTTGAGCGAATCCGCACTAATGATGAGGATTTTACGGTTTATATTGCCTTTGATTACGAAGGCTTAAAAGGCGGCGAAAATGTAGATGCCAGATTTGAGAAAATATCAGAGAGTTATGACTATATTTTGCCAAATTCTGCAATAAGAGAAGACCGGAATATGACATTTGTACTATATCTTGAAGCGCAGAAAAATTCCTACGGCTGGGATTATGTAGCCAAGCAGCAGTATGTTGGCATTGTGGAGGAGGGCCCCGGCCACACCGCTATAATGATGAGCGGTGACCGAGCAAAAAGCTCGATAATACTCAACAGCAACATGCCCATTCAGGAAGGGTCGAAAGTGAAAATAATAAAATAAGGCGAAAACCCACAGTAAGGCAAAAGCGCTTGGCTGTGGGTTGGGCGGACTTATGCGAAAATAAAAAGGTGATTGTTTGAAAATCCAGAGGCTGACAACAGCACAGGCATTTAATTTGGCGCTGCTTTTGTCATGCCTTTTTTTATGCCTGATTTTCTATATAAAATCCAAGACATGGGGCGGGGAGGATATAATCTATATCGCGCCTGTGTTTAACAGCGAGGGGAATTATTTTTCCCAGAGGGATATTGAGCAGCTGGGGGAAATTCTTTCAGACGGGCTATTATCCTATGAGCGGATTGATAATGACGCCGTTAAGGCAGGAAATAAAAGTGCCTACGGGAAAAGCATTTACACCAACCATTCATATTTTGAGATGAATAATATTAATTTTATATACGGCGGCGGCTGGCCGGAAAGCTATGAAAGCGCCCGGGTGGTTGTTCTGTCGGAAGCGCTGGCTTGGGAATTGTTCGGCAGTTTAAATGTTGTGGGGAATTTTGTTGAAATTGACAATGCGGATTATGAAATCTGCGGGGTTTCCGCTCAAAGCAATCCGGAAAGCGGAGGCTTTTTGTGGCTGCCTTTTGAAAACAGCGAAAGTGCAGGCTTTTCAGGGGTTTATTTAAAGGACGGCAAATATAACAAGCTAGGCTCGGTGTTGAAAGTCCAAGAAGCCTTAGGAGAGATAGGCAAATTGCAGCGGGATTACCATATTACAGATATGAACCAATACCGGAGCAATATGCTTTTGCGATTGATTATAACGGTTCTTGCGCTTTTGAGTTTTGCGGTAATGCACATGGCCTTTAAAATCTTTAGCGAAATAGAAACAGCAAATAAAAAATTCTTTTTAATCGCAAATGGCGTTTTGATTGTTATATTGGGTATGTGCATTGCGGTTATCGTGCCCTTTATAAAGGCCAATATATGGGTGACGGACGTCTCCTTTTCAATGAAATCGTTCGCAAACTTACTTTTAAATACCGGCGCATTGCCAGCCAAGGAGTATCTGCCCTATTTTCTCGTAGAACAGGCCGGCCTTAATGAAAAATCTAACATAGCATTTTTCATAAGCATTTTTGCTTTCTTCAATATAATTATTTCAGGAATAAAATTCAAGGGAAGGGCGGCTGAATAATGGCAAAGCTATCGCTGCGAAATGTGGGCAAAACCTATTATCCGGCTGTTGAGGCCGTCAGGGATTTTAATCTGGAAATAGAGGACAAGGAATTTGTGGTATTTGTAGGTCCTTCCGGCTGTGGGAAATCCACGGTTTTACGCATGATTGCGGGGCTTGAAGATATAACAGCGGGGGAAGTTTATATAGGTGAAAAGCTCGTTAACAATATCCCTGCGAAAAATAGGGATATTTCAATGGTTTTCCAAAATTATGCCCTCTATCCTCATTTAAGCGCATATAAGAATATGAGCTTTGGCCTTGAAATCAGAAAAACGGATAAAAAAGAAATAGAAGAAAGAGTAAGCAGAATTGCTGCGCTTCTCGGCATAAGCCATCTACTTGACAGAAAGCCCGGGCAAATGAGCGGCGGGGAAAAGCAGCGGGTTGCCATAGGGCGGGCAATAATACGGAATCCGCAAGTTTTTCTCTTTGATGAGCCGTTATCCAACTTGGATGCGAAGCTGAAATTCGGCATGCGCAAGGAGCTGATAAAGCTCCATAAAGAGATTGACACGACCTTTATATACGTTACCCACGACCAGATTGAGGCCATGACTATGGCTGATAAAATAGTTGTTATGAATGATGGGGTTATTCAGCAGGCGGGCACTCCTAAGGAAATTTTCAATTATCCTGCTAATATGTTTGTGGCGGGCTTTATTGGAACGCCGCAGATGAATTTTATTAAATGCGAGATAATTGAGAACAACGGTTTTTGGGTTAAAATGGGGGATAATGAAATATCTCTTAAAGATTCAAGCATATCAAAAGAAGTGCTTACCGATATTGTAGGAAAAGAAATTACCATGGGAATCAGACCTAATCATATGAGAATGGCAGGAGATATTGAGGGAGAAAGTATTCTTAAAAATGTGCAGGTTGATTTAGTTGAAAACACAGGCACAGAACAGTATATTTACGCCACTATGGGAGATATACTCATTACAATTTGCAGCAAAGACGGAATAGAAGCAGACGGATTAGTTGATGTTGTAGTGGAAGCAGATAAGATAATGCTTTTTGACGAAAATGGGACGGCTTTATAATTTAGGATATGACTATGAAGAAGAATCTGGTGAGCATACAGCAACTATTTAATGGATAATAGGAGGAAATTTAGATGACTAAGAAAATTATATTTGCACTTTTATTTGCACTTGCTATGCTGTCAGCATGTAATTCTAAATCGGAGCTGGCGGAAATTGAGGAACAAAACGCTCAAGCTGAAAATGCCCCCATAAAATCTGCTTCGCTGTCGGAGGCACCAGCACCTACGCCTGCTCCGATTCCATCTTCTTCGTTTGCGGCAGCGGAAGCTCCCTCAAATAAGCCGGCTGATGAAAATACTCTTACTATAGCAATCCGAGGGAATTCTTACCCTTATCTCGAATCGGTTATTGAAATATTCAAAGCAGAGCATGAGGGTATAGAAGTCAATGTTGAAAGAATAGACTTTGAAACATATGACAGCAAAATTAAAACAGCCATTTTAAGCGGCATGGCGGCGGATATTATTCATATCCCCTTTGATGTTGATTATGAATTTGCCGGGAGCGCTTATTTGGCGGATTTGAATGTTTTTATAGATAAGGATAGCGAATTTAATAAATCCGATTATTTTGAAAGCGTTTTTAACTGTCTTGAAATAGGCGGTAAGCTGCCATATATAGCGGGCAGCTTTGATATGTATTTTGCAGGGGTAAATGCTTCATCAAAAGAAGCTGTTAGCTTATTCTCAGAATATGAAACAGTTTCTTTCGATGATATGATTGACATTTACAATGCCGTATCCGATAAAAAGGAGCTTGACCTGTCGACCCAATTCAGCGCTACTGAAGTGGTGTATTCTCCTGAGTTTGTAGATTTTAGGAATAAAATATGCAGATATAACGAGCAGGAATTTGTTGATAAATTGTATGAGGCCATGGAATTGGGGCAGGCGAATCCTGTGTCGGCTACAAATTACATTCCTGAATATGCCGAAAGCCATCTTTTCTACAACATAGGTTATATGAGCCGCAATGTATTTATGCCTGCGAAGGAGCCTTATCTGAGCTTCTCCAAATGGGATATAAATATTGACGGGTCGGAAAATTTGTATGTTCCCACTGATTTTGTGGATTTTAAGCCCTTTGCCGATGCCAACGGCAATGCTTTCTATTATTCTGTATCCAGCCCCACAATTGCAATTAACGCCAATTCAACAAAACAGGAGCTGGCTTGGAAATTTATAAAGCTCTTAATCAGTGATGAAATTTTGGATATTCTGCTGGATAACAGAAATTTCAAAATGTCAAACCAGCACCAGATATTTATAAACAAAAATGTGAACAGAACCTTTGCGGAAAATTACTATTCAACTTATATAAAAAAAGAATTGGGAATCGACGAGCTGCCCGCAGATGTAATTGCCGATATTAATGCAACTCTGGACAAAATCGAGGGCTTTGCCAATATGCCAATGGTTCATACGAGAAATTGCCCAACTAATTTAAATATAGAGATTAATAAAACGGTTGATATGCTTAATAGAGGCATGATTACGCCTGAGCAAGCGGCAGCACAGCTGTATAGCATTGTGTCTATTGCTTTTGCGGAGTGAGTTGAGTTTGGTGAAGTGTTTGAAAAATACCGAAATAATCTTATTAGCGCAGAGCAGGCCGCTGAGGAATTACACAATGCCGCCGAACTTAAATTGATGGAGTCGCAGTAGCGCTCATAATTTATTACGCAAAGCAGAAAGGAGCCCTTATGAAAAAACTTATAACACTAGCCATATTATGCTTATTTTTGCTAGTTAGTTGCAACGGCAAAGATGAACCGCCTATACTGGTAAATAATGAAAACAAAACCACTACTAATCAAGAAGAAAAAACAACGGATGATGGCCGAACCATACTTCGAATATCAACAGAATTCCCTCCCGAGGGTTTTGATGATATTATAATGGCTTTTGAAGCTACTCATCCTGATGTAAAAATCGAATGGACGAATTATGTGGATATCCATTCTTTCGGCCCGTCTGAATATGATAGTAAAATAGGAACTGCCCTTATGGCTTCAGGCGCTGATGATATTATACATATGTCAGGCGCAATGATATATTATTATTCAAATTCGGGGTATTTTGAGAACCTCTACGAATATATGGGAAAAGATGAAAAATTTAATGTTGAAGATTATTATACGAATATCTTTGAGGCCTTCGAGGTTGATGGTAAACTATATACTTTTCCCACATATATTGATTTGAAATTTGTTGGTATAAGTGATGAATTTGTTTCGGATACAAGCCCTTTACTCTCTGAAATGGATACTATTTCCTACAAAGAAATGGTAGATATGTATAATAGCATTGAAGATAAAAATGGCAGATACATGTATACTTCATTTGATTTTATGAATACGGATTTTGCCTATGAATATATTGATTTTGAAAATAAGAAATGCTATTTTGACAGCAGTGAATTTTTAGATTGGATAAATACAATAAAAGATTTAAGGCACCCGAATAAGGCATATTTCGCAGGAGGGACAGCTTTGCCTCCATCACAGGGCGGGTATGATTTTGGCGGTAATTTAGAAGCAGAAAATTTTATTTTTGATACAATATATTATTATAAAAAAGCGGGCTTTATTTCCGATGAAGCACCGTTTTTAAACTATGAATTCGGGCCTGCCCAGTTGCGCTTTAAGAATGCAACCCCAATTAGCGACAGCAACGGAAAGATTATGTTCCTCCCTTCAACAGGCTGTTTCGGTATTAACAGCAATTCCGAAAATAAGGAATTGGCATGGAAATTCCTTGAATTTATCAATTCTTATGAAGTGATTACCGATACGGTATTTAAGCCCTATGATGTTGTATGCATCAACAGAAAAGCCAATATTGATTTATGTAAAGATTACTATTTATCCGCATTTTTGGAAGAAAATAGCATGAGTACGCAAGATTTATCTGACGAGGGCAAAGCGGCCATAGATAAGGCAGTGGAGTACATAGACAAAATATGCTCAATGCCTATGTCAACTTCCGCAACTAAACCTAATATAGACTATCATCAGATATTCACAAAATTTGTTGATGGCTCAATAACCGATGTACAAGCGGTACAGCAAATTCAAAATCTAGTGGAGCTTGTTCTGCTCGAGAAGTAGAGGGAGCTTACTTGCGGAATTTGATAATGGAATGCTATCGGCAAAACAGACCGCCAAACAGCTCCAAAATAGGCTGGAATTAAGGTTAAGCGAGTAGGTGTTATAGAAAGATAAAAGAAAAATTAAACTTAACAAGCCTGCCAATTTATGAGATGGCAGGCTTTGTTTTTTATAATCCATATTATTCTTTAATATCAGTGGTCAATAGAATAAACCCTTATCCCCCACTATTTTACTCGGATAGATAAAGGGAAATTTTATTCTGCATTTGGTCGGCGGCTTGCTCTGCTGTAAGATGCCCAGTGCTGGAATTTCCCAAAATCTCCCTAGTTCCTGTAATATCGCGTTCCCATACCGCCACCGGATATTCTGCATATTCTAAATGCTTTTTCACAGTTAAAGCAACATCTTCAAGTTGCTCTGCGGTCAGTTCGATTTTTTTCAGCATCGTTATCCCTCAAATTAGGAATGCCGGAAATACATCTTTTTATATAATGTATTAATGCTTCTTCAGCATGTTTTTGATTTTTCTCTTTATTGATATAGGCTGCGCTAAGGTGCAAATATCTATATCTTGCTTCTGCTTCATCAGAAAGTGTAAATTTTATATATTCCCAAGCAATATCCTTCACCTTGGATTTTTCGCTGATTGCATTGTAATTGCTATTATCGTAGATCCGTTCGCCCTTGCTATTGGATAAAGGCTTGTAATCATAGTAATAGCACGGCCCTTGCGACCAGATAACACCTCCACCATAATCCGCTTCAAACGCATACTCTTCTTTATCAGGCAAAGTGCGCTCTTTATCGTAAGAGGTTATAAAAGCAAAAGCATAAGGGTAGGCGCCTTCAATATCAAGATTAGCGTTTCCGGCAAAAAATCCGTAAACATCGCTGTTTGGATTTAACTGAGGGTTTGATGATGCTTGAATATTTTTTAAAAGCTCGATATATTCATTACTTGAAAAGTTACAGGTGTTTGTACTGTAGTCAATACATTCGCTTAATTGAGTTGCTATATCGTAATCGCTCATGGCTGATGCGAAATAACCCACTCGTTCATTTTCGCCGATAGAAAGAAAGAGCTCGTGTGTCTGCTTATATGTAACCGTTTCTAACTTATCCCATCTATCCCCAAGCAATTCTTTGAATTTTGGAGAAATTCCGACCATAAGAAATCTTGAACCCAGAGGCAAAACGCAAAGTTTGCCGTCTGTTTCATATGCCTTAGCTAAATTTACATAATAATCATCTATATTAAAGCTGGGGTCATTATCAATAAATTACCATAAATTGGCAACATAAGGGCTGGAGGAGAATTTCCTGAACATATCCTTTTGCAATAAAAAAACATCATCTGCCGTGCCGATCATGATGGCGGTGCTCACTTGCTCCACATATTTTTTTCTTCGGGGTCTTTCGGATAAACAGAATAATATGTAGCTACAACTTCAATCTCCGGTGTAGCTTTTGAAATTCATCAGGCATAGAATCAGACTGGAGCGTTGATATTCTCAGTAGCGGCTTGGCATTGGGTCTTCTGTTGGCGGGGCTTCGCTAACAGTAGCAGTGCTATTTCCGGCAGCCTTCTGAAGTTCATTTTCAGCAACATTGCTGCCGGCGGATATACGCCTGTTGACGGGCAAGGGGAGCAGAGGGGAAGTAACCCAAAGTAAACTCAATCATGTATAATCATTTAACAGTTTGCTCTGAGGTTTCTTAAACTTCTTTAAGAACAGAAAAAGGCACTATATTTTTGCTCCAAAAAAGGGACTTGCTAAAGATGAAATCTTTAACAAGTCCCTTTTTTTATTAATGACATTCTCTAAAATATTGCTTAAAGAATATAGGTCTCATGAAGGTAATATTCCCAATTAAATAAGGATTTTAATTTGCGCAATATAGAAAGGGCAGTGCTTAAGTAAATCTCTATGGCATTATTCGTTTGCGTAAATCAAAATCCTCCTGTTTTTATTATTGATCCATTAGGTGGCATGCGACAAAATGGCCCGGGGTCACCTCTTTAAGTTCAGGTTCCCGCTCTGAGCATATATCAAGAGCTTTGTGGCATCTATTTGCGAAGTGGCAAACCGGTTTAGGATTAATGGGCGATGTGAGCTCGCCTTTAATCAGTATACGCTGCCTTCTGTCATGCAGGCGCGGTACAGGAATAGCGGACAGAAGCACATGTGTATACGGGTGCAGCGGATTTCTGAACAATTCGTCTGATGATGCTTTTTCAACCAGCCGGCCCAGATACATAACACCGATATCATCGGAAAAATGATTTACCACCGACAAGTCATGGGTAATAAAAATGTAAGTAAGCCCTAAATCGCGCTGTATATTTTTCATCAGATTGAGTATCTGCGCTTGAATAGATACATCTAACGCCGATACCGGCTCATCGCAAACAATAAATTTTGGAGAAAGCGCTAAAGCCCGTGCAATGCCAATGCGCTGCCGCCTGCCGCCGTCCAGCTCGTGCGGATAAGTGCTGACAAGGCGCTCCGCCAAACCGACTGTTCCCATTAATTCCAATACCCGCAAAAGGCGCTTGTTTTTATCGGGTATTGCCTTTGTAAGAATAAGGGGCTCCTCAATGGCTTGGCTCACAGTTTTTCTGGGATTAATGGAAGAGAAGGGGTCCTGAAAAATAATTTGCATTTCCCTGCGCTGCCGCTGCATTTCCCTCGAACTGATCTTGGTTATATCCTTTCCTTCAAACAGAACTTCACCGTCTGTAGGTTCGAGCAAACGTAGAATTGTACGGCCGATGGTTGTTTTTCCGCAACCGGATTCTCCTACAATTCCCAGAGTTTTCCCTCTTTCCAGGCTGAAGCTGACGTCATCCACCGCATGCAGCCAACCTTTGGGTGTTTTAAAATACTTTTTTAAATGGTTAACTTCCAGCAAAATATCTTTCATCCCGGTTCCTCCTAGTCGGTAAGCATACTCTCATTGGTATTTTCATACAGCCAGCAGTATACATAGTGGGAGTCGCTGATATTGGTTTTGGCAGGGAGCGCCTCACTGCATTTAGCTGTGGCATAATCGCAACGGGGATGAAAAGCGCAGCCGGACGGTAAATTTGTGGGGTCCGGCATAAGCCCCTTTATCGGCCTGAGCTCTGTCTGCCGGTCCTCTATAACAGGCAGAGAACGGAAAAGCCCCTGAGTATATGGGTGGCGCAGATGATCAAACACATCTACAAGCGTTCCGTGCTCAACAATGCGTCCGGCATACATTACCGAAACCTCATCGCATATTTCCGCCACAATGCCTAAGTCATGGGTTATCATAAGAATGGCCATGCCAAATTTTTCCTTAAGCTCACGCATAAGCTGCAATACTTGAGCTTGAATAGTTACATCCAGCGCCGTTGTTGGTTCATCGGCAAGGAGAAGTTTCGGGCCGCAAACCAAGGCTATGGCTATTAGCACCCTTTGCTTCATTCCGCCTGAAAACTGATGGGGAAATTCCCCTGCGCGGTCACCGGGAATGCCTACGGTTTCCAGCATTTCCTTTGCAAGAATATGCGCCTGGCTATCGTTGACATCCTGGTGGATTTTGATACCCTCGGCTATTTGGTCGCCAACGCTCATTACCGGGTTGAGAGCCGTCATCGGATCCTGAAAAATCATGGATACGATTTTGCCGCGGATTTTTTCCATTTGTTCATCGGTTTTTTCAAGAACACTAATCCCGTCTAAAACGATTGTTCCTGATTCTATTTTTCCTTGGGGTGCCGGCACAAGGTTCAGTATAGAAAGAGCGGTAGTTGTCTTTCCGGCGCCGGTTTCGCCAACTAAGCCCAAGGTACATCCTTCTTTAATGGTCATATCAATGCCATTGACCGCCTCCACCGTTTCATCGCCGGAAACGTAGCGAACCTTTAGATTTTCAATACGTAATATATCGTTTTCCAAAGTGGCCTCCTACTGCTTAAGTCTCGGGTCCATGGCATCACGTATGCCGTCCCCAAGCATGTTCAGCGAAAAAATGGTAAAGAAGATAGCAAGCCCCGGCGCAAGCACAAGGTTTGCGTTAGCTCTCATGTAATTGCGGCTGGCAGAGAGCATGTTGCCCCATTCGGGCGCAGGCGGCTGAACTCCGAGTCCTAGGAAACTAAGCCCGGATATGGACATAATCGCCGTGCCGAAAATAATTGTACTTTGTACGATTATTGGAGCGAGGCAATTCAGAAGCACATGCTGTACGATGATTACGTGATCTCCGGCGCCGATAGCCCGCGCGGCTTCCACATATTCCATTCCCCGCACTGTAAGCACTGATGAACGCACAATTCTCGCAAAACGCGCTACCCGGGATATTCCTATAGCTAAAATAAGATTTGATTTGGCAGTGCCCAGAGCTGAAACAATGGCAATTGCCAATAATATTTCCGGTAAGCTGAGCATAATATCCATAAGGCGCATAAGCAATTCATCCAACTTTCCGCCGAAATAACCGGATATTGCACCTAATGTACCGCCGATTAGGAGCGCTACAATCGTGGCCATAAACGCCATTGAAAGTGATATACGCCCGCCGTGTATCAGCCGGGCAAAAACATCCCGTCCCATTTCGTCTGTGCCGAAGATATACTCTGCGCATGGTGCCTGTAAACGGTTACGGGCATCCATGGCAATGACTTTTGATTGATAATCAGCGAAAAAATCGGCAAAAATAACCATGAATAATATGAATACAAACATAACTAAGCCAACTACACCCAGGCGGTTGCGAAAGAACCGGCTTGTCATTTCCTGTAGTTGAGTTTTTTTCTTGAATTTTTTGAGAATTTGATTGCGCGTCAGCGGTTTATTATCTATAACCGGTTCGTTTTCCACAATGGGTTTATTTTCTTCACTCATAATCCTTTATTTCCCCCCTGAGCTGTAAGCAGACCTAATCCTAGGATCCACAAAGGCAAAAATCACGTCTACAGCCAGATTCGCAACCGCTATACATACCGATAAAAGCACCAGGCAGGATAAGATGGTTGGCGTATCACGCTGGTTAATTGCGCTGATTAAAAGCCTGCCCATACCGGGGTAAGCAAAGACGCTTTCGGTCAATACAGATCCGCCCAATTGCATACCCAAATTCAAGCCTATAATGGTGATAATCGGTAACAATGCATTTCTCAGGGCATGCTTGGTGATAACATCGCGCTTATTCACGCCCTTGGCTTTGGCGGTACGTACGTAATCTTGGCTCAGCGCTTCCAGCATAGATGATCTGGTTTGGCGCATGATACCAACCATAAAGGCCATGCTTTGTGTCATAGCAGGTAAAATAATACCGCTGAGAGTCATTGAGCCTGCCGACGGCAGCCAGCCAAGTTTGACGGAAAAAAGCAGAATAAACATAAGCCCCATCCAAAAGTTTGGCATAGCAAGGCCAATCATGGCAAAAGCCGAACTTACATTAGATAATAAGGAATTGGGCTTAACTGCCGACTGTATACCGATGGGCATTGACATGAGAACGCAAAAAAACATAGAAATTAAAACAAGAATTAGCGTATTGGGAAAGCGCGCAGCAATTTGTTCCATCACAGGAGCGCGTGTTATGTAAGAAGTTCCCAAATCGCCTTTCATAAGTTTAAAAACATAGTCAAAATACTGTACGAAAAAAGGTCTGTTCAGTCCCAACTGCTCACGGATTTCATCGGCCGCTTCCTGCGTATAATCAGCCCCCAGTATAATTCCGGCAGCATCACCGGGGGTAAGATAAAGTATCAGATAAATTATAAAGATGACCGACAAAACAACGGGAATCATCGCCAGAAGCCGTTTTAAAATATAGGTTATCACAGGCTTTTCCCCTTTCGGCTATCTGCTCCGGGTTCCGCTGCAAACAGGAACCCAGAGCTTTGATATGATTATTAATAATGCATATTGTAAAGATTTATTGCGGATTGACCATATACGGTTACGCCTTGTAAACCTGAACGGGTCAGGACAAAGACTTTTCCTACAACAAGAGGAATCCATGGTGAGTCATCCATTATTTTTGTTTGAATCTCTTGATATATTGGAATACGAGGGTCTGGCTCGAACATGCCGCGCCCCTGAGCAAGGAGATCTTCTACTTCCTGTGACCAGTAATGGGTCTGATTAGGGCCGCCTATACCTGCTTTGGCGAAAACATTTGGTAAGGACCTGTCAGGCTCGGAAGTCATTCCGTATCTTGCTACGAATGGGCCTTGTTGGTGAGTGGCAGCCAGTTCAAAGCGCACTGCTGTTTCGATTCTCTTTATTTCAGCCTTTATTCCTATATCCGCCAGGCACATCTGAACTACAGATGCTACGCGGTCTTGCAGGTCATTTATAGTTGTTATTTCTATTTCAAAACCGTTGGGATAGCCTGCTTCAGCCAAAATCTCCTTGGCTTTTTCAGGGCTATAATAATAATCAATAGGTTTCTCAAGATACCCCAAGGTAGATGGAGGTATAATAGTGAAATGAGGATTGCCGAAACCATCCATAGCAATAAGATTTACCGCCTCGCGGTCAATAGCGTATTGCATAGCTTGCCGCACCAGTTTGTTGTCAAAAGGAGGCAAAGTTACGTCGAAACCGAAATACTCAACCGCAGTGGACATGTTTTCATGCAATTCCAATGTGGGAATATCTTTTACGCGATCGTAATCCGATGTCATGAAGTTCATGTTCAGATCGGCTTCTCCTGTTTCTACCATAATGTTACGGCTGCTGGCTTCGGGAACAACTTTGTATGTGAGCGAATTGTGCATTACTGCGCCGTCTCCGTCTATAGTGCTCCAGTGGTGCTCATTTTTAACATATGTAACATAGTCGCCGATTGAACGCTCTTTCAGCTTATAGCGGCCTGAAGAAAAAGGCTGGCTCCAGTCGCCCTGACCGGCGTCTATCTTCTCGGTATGCTCCTTGGATAATATAGCGGCGCTCTTGCCTGACATGGCTTGAGTTAAAGAAGGCATAGGGCCGTTTGTATCAATCCTGATTGTGGTTGCATCCACTGCACTTATATTGGTAACAGCGGTCCAGTTTGAGGCCATGGCAGTTGATTGCCTGGCTCTGTTTAAGCTGAAAACAACGTCATCCACTGTAATAGGCGTGCCGTCTTCAAACTTGCCGTAGTCTTTAAATTTTACAATGGCGCCTGTATCATCCTGATCTATGAATGTGGCAAAATCAAATACGGGCTGTCCGTTGCCGTCGGTTTTATATAATGTTGTATAAAGATCCGCCAATACAATACCGTCAGATGTCATGGTATTTGAGTGGGGGTCAAAGGAAATAAGTTCTTCAAACATAACAACTACCAAATCTTCCCGCTTGGTCGGAGCCGGAGCGGCAGGGGTTGCGGCTTGGGATGCAGC
>JGI994J12354_10000896_pt1 | contig 30461 bp, 33 predicted proteins | sample IntmicLarv3ML3BL_FD_12354 | JGI IMG/M metagenome (IMG submission 12354) | reverse complement strand
CGCGGTCAGAGGACCAGATCCAACGGAAGAAAAGGACTGACCATGGGAGTCAGCAAGAGGAAGGGATAAAATGGGTGACCCAAAGTTCTCACGCAGGTCATACGATACACCGTCACACCCGTGGCAGGGCGAGCGTATAAAGGCAGAATTGGAACTGGTCAGAGAATACGGTCTCAAGAACAAGACCGAACTCTGGAAGGCCCAGACCGTTCTCAGGAATTTCAGACAGCAGTCCAGGGAACTGCAGGCAAGACTCCGTCTCGGAGAGCCGCAGGCCAAGATCGAAGCTGACGACCTTCTGAAGAAGTGCGGACGCATCGGTGTATTGCCGGTAACAGGCGGATCACTTAACGATATTCTTGCGTTATCAGAACAGAACATCCTGAACCGCAGACTTCAAACGTTGGTTTTCCAGAAAGGTCTCGCACACTCGCCGAAACAGGCAAGACAGATGATCACTCACGGACACGTCTACATGAACGGACACCGTGTGACCGTTCCCGGTTACATCGTGACGAGAATGGAAGAATCGTCAATAGAGTACAACCCGTCATCTGCGTTCACTGATGACATGCACCCGATGCGTACATCCATACCGAAGCCGAAGAAGGAAGCACCCGCTGAATTCGACAGACGCGGTGGACGCGGCGGCAGAGATGACAGACGCGGTGGACGCGGCGGCAGAGATGACAGACGCGGACCTGCAGCAGCACCGGTCGCAGAAGTTTCAGAAGAACCGATGATACTTGAGGAGGAATGAACATGACAGCAAAATGGGGTATAGCTAACATATATGCATCATACAACAACATTATGATCACCCTCACCGACATAACCGGTGCCGAGACGATCACAAAGGCCACAGGCGGAATGGTCGTCAAACAGGCAAAGGACGAATCGTCACCGTACGCAGCACAGAGAGCAGCCGAGAAGGTTGCGGATGTTGCCAAAGAAAGGGATATCATCGGGATACACGTGAAGGTACGTGCACCCGGAGGAAACAAATCCACATCCCCGGGTCCTGGAGCTCAGGCAGCGATCAGGGCACTGGCAAGGGCCGGTCTCAAGATCGGACGCATCGAGGATGTCACACCAATTCCGCACGACGGAACCAAGAAGAAAGGCGGACGCAGAGGCAGAAGGGTGTGATCCTATGGATATAGAGATCATCGAGATGACCGAATGCAAAGGGAAGTTCGTTCTCAAGAACGCGTCCCCTGCTATGGCTAACGCCCTCAGGCGCACAATGCTGTCGGATATCCCGAAAATGGCCATTGACAAAGTGGAGTTCCACTTGGGACCCATCATGGTGGACGGACGTGAATACGAATCCATAACACCATTGTTCGATGAGATCATTGCACACCGCCTCGGTATGATCCCGGTGCCCACCGACCCTCAGCTCTTTGTTCCTCAGGAACAGTGCAGCTGTGGCGGAGAAGGGTGCCCGTCATGCATGATCATGTACAGTCTGAACAAGATCGGTCCGTGTACCGTCCTTTCAGGCGACCTGTTGCCGTTAGGCGGACCGGAACTGAAAGTGAAGGATGAGAACATCCCGATCGTCCAGCTGGCCGATGGTCAGGCAGTTCTGATCTATGCAACAGCGATCATGGGAACCTCCAAGAAACACGTGAAATGGCAAGCCGCCAACGGTGTCGGGTACAAGTACAAAACCTTGGCCGATGCGGAAGCACGCGGTGAGGAATCCGTGATCAGCGAAAACATCGATGAAACTGAATTCATATTCACTTTCGAAACCGACGGTTCGTTGACAGCGGAACAGGTCCTCAAGAAAGCGTTAGACCTTCTTTCGAAGGACGCCGAGTCGCTTAAAGAGATGATCGACGCTCTCTAAACCCCTTTCTTCAATTCTTTTCCATTTTTTTTATTATTTCCAGAGTATGCAGATCCTTAAAGATAAGAAGTTTGAAAGTGCCCATATCATCCGAATCTTCCGGAGATGTATCTTGCGGTAAGATCGTTCTTGGGGTCTTTGAATATCTGTTCTGTTTCACCGTATTCCTCCATTTTTCCGAGATACATGAATCCGGTATGGTCGCTGATCCTCATTGCCTGCTGCATATTGTGTGTCACAATAACAACGGTGTAATCCTTCTTCAGTTCCTTTGCAAGATCCTCTATCTTTGAGGTTGCAGTAGGATCCAATGCCGATGTGGGCTCATCCATGAGTATGATCTCCGGTTCTATCGACAAGGCCCGGGCGATGCATAGTCTCTGTTGCTGCCCTCCTGACAATGAGAGGGCGGAAGCGTTCAGACGGTCTTCCACTTCATCCCAAAGGAAGGATCTTTTCAATGATGTTTCGACGATCCCATCAAGTTCATCCTTGTTCGTGATGCCCTGCAGCCTGGGACCGTACGTTATGTTATCACGTATCGTCATAGGGAACGGCGTGGGTTTTTGAAAGATCATCCCAACTCTTTTCCTAAGTTCGAGGACATTCATTTCAAAGATATTTTTTCCTTCAAGCAGCAACTCTCCGGTAACCTTGTTGTTGCCGGCAAGATCGCTCATTCTGTTCATTATTCTCAACAGCGTCGACTTTCCGCATCCTGACGGACCTATCAATGCTGTTATGCTCTTCTCTTTTACCGGTAAATTGACATCAAAAAGCGCTTGCTTCTCTCCGCCATACCAGAAATTCAGATCTGTTGCTTCCATTATGTATTTCATTTTACCCTAACCTTTTTGCATAATGGTGTCTGACCAAGGACACCGCGAGGAACATGATCATCACTACGATCAACAGAACGAGTGCAGTTCCATATTGATTTATTTCTGTGCCTGGCACTTCCATTGCCAGATAGTAAAGATGATACGGTAATGCCATCACAGGTTCGAATAGATCCACGCCTACGGCCCGCTTATACGCTACTGCAGCAGTGAACATTATCGGTGCGGTCTCTCCTATTGCACGTCCTAAACTGAGGATCATTCCTGTCAGAACTCCCCCCATCGCTGCCGGAAGGACAACCTTAGAAGTGGATTGCCATGTGCTCGAACCCAAAGCAAGCGCAGCTTCATTGAGTTCCTTAGGAACAGCAGACACCGCTTCTTCTGTTGTCTTTATGATGGTAGGCAGTACCATGAGCGCGAGCGTTATGACCCCTCCGATCATCGAATATCCCCATCCGAATGCTAAAACGAACAGGGACATACCGAACAGTCCGAATACGATCGAAGGCATTCCGTTCACTGCGTATATGGTCTGTCTTATCGTGTTGGTGATCTTACCGTTCTTGGCATAGAGCGCGAGATATATTCCCGATATAACGCCAAGCGGGAATGCTATCACGGCCGTTCCGGCCATGAGCTGAAGACTTCCCACTATCGCCGGCCATATACCTCCTGATTTTCCTCCGTTCGACGGAGATGAGAATATGAAGTCAAAACTCAAAGCCGGCAGGCCTTTTACGACGATGGTGCCCAGCATTATTACGAGCAGTACCATGACCGCCAGGACAATTCCGCGCAGCATGACGTATATGGTCGTATTCACGTGCCTCGAACCGATAAGTTTTCCGATGCGCCCCATTGATGCTATGAATGCTGCAGCCACAATTCCGGCAGCAATGCTCATAGCATCACCGGTGAACAGGGATGATAATGCGTATGTCAGGAAGAAGACGAACCCGATGAACATGCATTTTGCGATAAAGGGGAAATAATGCTCGAAGAACGGATGCCCTTCCCCGGTTGAGATATACATCTTCTTCTGTGTTCTTGTGACGATCATCCTGGCGAACAGATTCACCGCGAGAACGATCGCCATCAGCACCAGACCTAAAAGGAACAGTGCCGAGAAATGTAAGCTTCCATGAGTGATCTCGGGCATCTCGATCGCGATAGATGCCGTTATTGTCCTGATATTCGAGAAGATATTCCAAAATGGTTCGGGAATGACCGGAGAATTACCGGCGACCATTATCACAGCCATCGTTTCTCCCAACGCACGACCGATACCGAGTATTGAAGCAGCACATATTCCGGATATCGCGGAACGCATCACGACCTTGCGTGTTGTTTCCCATCTTGTTGCCCCCAGAGCCATTGACGCTTCAGTATATGACTTGGGAACAGCGGCCAACGAGTCCTGGGTGACCGATATGATGGTAGGCAGCGCCATTATCCCAAGGACGAGTGATGCTGCAAGCCAGGAAGTATTATACATCACATTATTGGGAAACACCTCTAAGATGAATGGAATGAATATCAGCATTCCCAGGAAACCATAGACCACACTGGGAATTCCTGCCAGCAGTTCACACGCAGGTTTCAGGATATTTCTGATCCTGGGTGATGCAATATCGTTGAGGTAGATCGCAACCCCTATACCGACCGGTATTGAGAACAGCATCGCACCTGCGGTCACAAGGAATGTACCGACTATCAACGAGCTTGCACCGTAAGAATCAAGACTGGGCCTCCAAAGATCGCCGAATATGAAATTCAGGATGCCGATTTCGCGCAAAGCGTCGATACTGTTGTATGCGATATCAACGAGAATGAATGTAAAGAAGGCAACGACGAAGATCGTCGTCGCCAAAAGGAAAACGGTTTCTTTGGACCCTGACAGTCTTCGGAGTTTTCCGATGAAAGAGGTTCCGTTCTGCTCAGGGTCCATGAGGATCTACCTACGCAATTGCCCCGATAGGCAGGAATCCGCTGGCTTTGACGATCGATTGACCCTTGGGCGACAGTATCCAGTTCAGGAAGAAATCGACCGCACTGTTGCTCTTATTCTCATCGGTAATGAGGATAAGTTGTCTTGCCAATCCGTACGTTCCGTCATTGATCGTATCTTCGGTTATCTCTACGCCGCCCACCTTCAGGTCCCTGAAGTTCGGTGTCGGAGTACCGGGATCCTTCATATCTGCAACCGCTGCATATCCTACATAACCGACTGCACCGGCAGTTGCTGCAACAGAGGAGCTCATGTTACCTGTGGAGTTCGCTTCTTGGTAAGCATTTGCACCCGTGGGGTATGATGATGCGTTCAATCCTGTAAGCTCTTCGAGACAAGCCCTCGTTCCTGAATCTCCGTCCCTCATGATCGGCTTGATCTGTATGCTCTCTGACGCACCCAATTGGTTCCAATTGGTCAATGAGCCTTCGTAGATCTGTTTTATCTGCTCCAACGTAACGCTGGTCACACCTGCATCTTTGACGGCCTTGTTGACTATAATAGCAACACCATCATTGGCGATAACGGTCACCTTGAATCCTGTTTCGCTTGCTTTAAGGTCCCTTGACAGCATTCCGATATCGGCACTGCCGTTCTGAACTGTCGAAACACCTGCACCGGAGCCTCCCCCTGATACATTGATGTTTACGTTCATATTGTCCTCATATGCTTCTTGGAAGTTGACCATAAGAGGCTGAACTGTTGTCGATCCCGCTACGCTGATAGTGACATTACTGTCACCGTTATTATTCATGACAACAGCCGTACCTGCGACACAAACGACCGCGGTAACTGCTACTGCCAACAACATCATTATTTTGTTATCCAGGTTTTCACCCAATTCAGTCACGGCAGATTCATAATATATATTTGCTCGATGTAAACTATATATCTCTATATACCACAATATAATATCAGATATCTACGTATTTTTGCGAATGTTATTTAAGTAAAGTGTACTATTAGGAACTATGGAAATGAGGCGCATCCAGATCACCGGCGGAGCTTCCTATATGATCACACTTCCGAAGGAATGGGCAGATTCCGCAGGACTGAAGAAAAATGAGATGATAGGAACCGAAGTACAAAGCGACGGGACACTTCTGTTGGTACCGAAGGATATTCAGAGGGAGGAACGATCCTCGAAGGTGATAATTGCAGACAACGTCAATGGTGAAACGTTATACAGACGGTTAGTGGGTGCATACATTTCCGGACACGGCTCCGTGGAGGTCCGTGCAACAAACCTCAATAACGAGGTATACAACAGTACGTTATCATTCACTCAGGCGACCATAGGCATGGAAGTGATCGAAGAGGATGATGAACACATTCTCATAAAGGATCTGATGGATCATGCTGAAATAAGACCGTCGAAGAATATTGAGAGGATGGGTGTGATCGTGCACAGAATGGTCTCTGATGTCTTCGAGTTCATGACATCAAGGAACACAGCACTGTTGGAAGGGATGGAATCAAGGGATCAGGAAATAGACAGGATATACTGGCTGATCTCGAGACAGAGTAACATTTACCAAAAGACCCCTGCCCTGTGTAAAAGAACAGGGTTGGAATTATACAAACTGACAAGACACCAGTTGGTAGGGCGGATAATAGAAAGAATAGGGGACCACATTGTCCTTGTGTCCGATGATATGCTTGCGTTACACAGACATAACAAACATGAAAGAGCAGACAAGGTCCTCTTCGACATAGGAAAAGGGATCATGGAACTTTTCTCTGTGACGCTGTCGGGCTGGATGAAACAAGACCGCGATATAGCCGAAGAAAGTATAGGCAAGAGCAAAGAACTGATCCGAAAGATAAAGAAGACCTTCGAAGTGAAAGAATCCGATCATGACGTAGAGAATTCGATGAATCTCTTCGCGGGAAGTTCGAAGCGTATCGCAGAATATTGCATAGATATTTCCGAACTGACGATAAACGCATCAATGGATTGATACAATGAGATTACTGATATGCAGTCTTTCGGACATAGCGTCGGTGAACATTCGGAACTGTCTGTTCAAAATGAACAAATGGGAGCCGTTCGGAAACGACGGAAAGAACGAATTCCGCAGGTTCGGAGACGACGTGATAATGTCGATCCCCGAACTGCACATCTATGCGGAGAACATAGACGCGGAAGCGAGATTGCATGGTATCGTTTTCGATGAGGTCGTATTCATGTCCCGTCACAAAGCTGCGAGTGCGATACCGACCCTCACGGTACATCCGATAGGTAACTTCAACAACGCAGATTTCGGTGGCAGATCAAGATCGCTGGTGAAAACGGCAGCAGCCTCCATGACCAATGCATTGCGTGAGATGTCGAAGATGGACACCGGGGAATTCAAGACATCATTCGAGGTGACCCATCACGGCCCATGGCTGGAAACTCCGACATACTTTATCGAGATAGGAAGTGACGAAACGATGTGGGGAAATATGCATGCAGCCGAGATGCTGGCACATGTTATTTCACTGAATGAGGGGAATGAATTTCCGACTGCTGTGGGAATAGGCGGAGGACATTACGCACCAAGGTTCAGTGAGATCGCAAATGCATTCAGGATCAACTTCGGGCACATGATCCCGAACTATGCATTAGAAGGTTCCGATGACAATGATATAATACGGATGGTCTCGGATGCAACAAAGGCCTCCGGAACGAAGATGGTGTATTTGCACAGAAAATCTATGAAGAAACCTTATGCTGCACACCTTACGGAAATATTGGAGACCGAAGGCTTCGAGATCGTTTCCTCAAAGGATCTGGAATCATTGTGATGAAATAAGCGTTCCTTTGATCTTCTTTCCGAGAATGGCGTTCTTCAGTTCTTTGAGGTCACGTCCGTCCACGACGCTGAGATCGATCTTCGATTCTGCAAGTATCTTTATCCCAAGGGGATCGAACACGGACGAACGGCCGGCGCCGTGATCCGAGTACACTATCGACCTGAGCTGCTCTATCGTCAGTTCCGTATATCTCTCTGCATCCTTCACTTTGCGCGGGTCATCGGAATACACTGCGTCAACGGATGTTGCATTTATCAGACGGTCTGCCTTCATTTCCTTGGCGACCATTGCCGCAACCGCGTCCGTGGTGTGGCCCGGTTCGGTGCCGCCCATGATGATGACGTTCCCCGGAGATGACATTGATGCTGCTATTTTCGGATCTGCGGGAACGTCCCTGATACCGCCGAGAGCTATCATCAGCAGCTTTGCGTTAACTCTTGTAAGGTCGATTCCCATAAGGTCAAGGTCGTATGTCGTTCCGTTCAATTCCGATCCGTTCCTGATGTAATACCTTGCGGTCTTACCGCCGCCGCACACGATGACCAACTGAACTTCCTTCGAAATGTCCCTGATGACCTTAGCAAGTTCCGCGATGTACGCAGAATCATTTTCACCCGGAACCAGTACAGACCCGCCTATCGAAACAACGACCTTGTCCAATATATCACCAATATCTTTATTACGATAGCCACTTTCCCTTAAAATAATATAGGTAAGGATCATGGACGAGAAGACGTCAGTTGAAAGGGCAAGATACGATTTTAAGAAGGCGATGCAGGAGATCGTCGATCTGAAAGGACGCGGTACTGAACTCATTTCAGTGTACATTCCGCCGAACAGACAGATATCTGATGTGACGGCATACCTGCGCAATGAATATTCGCAATCTTCCAACATCAAATCAAAATCGACGATGAAGAACGTCATGTCCGCTATCGATTCAATAATGTCACGTTTGAAAACGTACAAGTCGCCGCCACCCAATGGGTTAGTTCTTTTCTGCGGAGAAGTTCCGAAAGCAGGTGATCAGACGAGGATGGTGCAATACGTTCTGGAACCGCCGGAGTCCATAATCACTTTCGTGTACCGTTGCGATTCGCAGTTCTACACTGAACCGCTGACATCAATGCTTCTGGACAAGAAAGCATACGGATTGATAACGGTGGACCGTTCCGAAGCAACGATTGGTATACTTTCCGGGAACCGGATATCTGTGATCAAGAATTTTGATTCCATGGTTCCGAGAAAGCACAGACAGGGAGGTCAGTCAGCACAACGTTTCGAAAGACTTATCGAGATCGCTGCGCATGAATTCTACAAGAAGATCGCAGACAACTGTACTGACGCATTCCTTGACAAACCGGAATTGATCGGTATACTCGTAGGAGGTCCAGGGGCAACAAAGGATTTCTTCATCAAAGAAGGATATTTGCACCATGAGCTTCAGAAGAAGGTCGTTGATACTTTCGACACCGGCTACACAGACGAATACGGTTTGAAAGAGCTGGTGGAGAATGCAAAGAATGCAATAGTGGGAATGGACCTGATGAGGGAGAAGGAAATGATCCAAAAACTTCTCGCAGAGATCAGAAAAGCTGACGGCGGTCTTTCAGCGTATGGTGAAGAAACCGTACGTGACGCAGCCGAAAAAGGTGCAGTTGACATTTTCCTGTTATCGGAAGGTCTGAACAAACGTCGCATCAAAGTAGAATGTCCGAATGGTCACGTTTACGGTGACACTGTAAAAGATGCTGATGAACGCATCGAATGCAGAGAATGCGGTACGATGGCATCCGTTGTCAGTAATGAGGATCTTGTTGACAGCTTCTATGACATTGCAGATTCATTCAATGCTACTGTGGAATTGATAACTGAGGATTCCGAGGAAGGGGACATGCTCATGCGTGCGTTCGGCGGCATAGCTGCGATATTAAGGTACAAGCTGGGATGAACATGATAATGGACTCTTTTGTTTCCGAAGTACGTGAAGCCGTTTCCAAAGCATTGAATGAACTTGATGTGAAAGTACAGTTCATAACAGAATCGTCGTCACATGCGGACATTGCTGTTCCATGTTTCACTTTCTCCAAGGCGATGAGAAAAGCTCCCGCCGAGATAGCCGAAACGATATCGAAAATGATCAAACCTTCCGGTCTGATCTCTGACGTATCGGCATTGAACGGTTACATCAATTTCTCGATAGACGAGAAGAAGATGATCTCAGGTGTCATGGAAGACATGATCGCAACTCAGAAGGAATACGGAAAACTTCCTTCCAACGGGATCAGAATGAATGTGGAACACACATCCACTAACCCCACGGGACCGATACACGTAGGACGCGCAAGGAATCCCGTCATAGGCGATACGTTATCGAGATGTCTGAAGATGTGCGGTTATGACGTTTCCACCGAATATTATGTGAATGACGTAGGAAAGCAGGTCGTCATACTTACGTGGGGTGTCAACAACATTCCTCCCGACAGCGTGGAAACAGAAGAACGTGACAAGACCGATCACCGATTGGTGGCGTTCTACCGCGTCGCAAACAAAATGATGGAAAGTGATCCGAAGGTCCAATCCGAAATTTCCGACATGCTGAGAAAGTTCGAGAACGGCGACTCTTCGGTCATCTCGGAAGTAAGGAAAACAGCGGAGACGATGCTGGAGGGATTGAAGGAGACCCTGTCCTCGATAAATGTCTCTCTGGATACTTACACATGGGAATCAAAATACATCGCAGACGGAAGTGCCAGATCTGTAGTTGAGAACCTCAAGAGATCGAAATATGCAGGTTCGGATGACGGTGCATGGTACGTTGACCTGAAGGATTTCGGTATCCATGGTAAGAACACGAAATTCACATTCACACGCTCCGACGGAACTACGTTGTATACTACGCGCGACCTCGCTTATCATTTAGACAAGTTCACGAGATCCGACGTCGTCATTGATGTGTTGGGGGAAGACCAGAAGCTGGGAAGCCAACAGCTGATATGTGCGTTGGAGATATTGGGTGCGGACAAGAAACCGGAACCTATGTTCTATTCCTTCGTTTCCCTTCCCGAGGGAAAAATGTCCACCAGGAAAGGCGTTGTCGTCTACCTGGATGACCTGATAGATGAGGCCGTTTCCAGGGCGTATGAGGAAATAAGATCAAGACGTCAGGACCTTTCTGAAGAAAGGATGAGAGAAATTGCCGAGACAGTAGGTGTCGGTGCAATAAGATACAACATCATTCGCGTTCAACCGGAAAAGCAGTTCGTATTCCAGTGGAATGAAGCACTGAACTTCGACGGCAACAGCGGACCGTTCCTTCAATACTCCCACGCAAGAGCATGCAGCATGCTCCGTAAGGCCGGAAGTTTCGAAAGGACCGCAGATGCAACGAAACTCACAGATGAATATGAAGTGAAGCTGATCAAAGTGTTAGCGAAGTACAGCAGCATCCTGAAGGAAGCAGGCGAAGGAAAGAGGATACATGTTGTTCCGGCCTACGGTCACGAAGTGGCATCGGCCTTCAATCAATTCTATGCTTCAGTTCCTGTGCTCAATTCGGGAGACAGGAAGGACGCGCGCTTGACGTTGGTGGAATGTTCAAGAAATGTTCTTTACAGCATATTGGGATGCTTGGGAATGGGTGCACCGGAGGAGATGTAATGGAGATCCGCAAGATGAAGCTCAAGGACCTTGTCAAAGTTCGTGAGCTGGAGATCAAATGCATCCGAGAGTATTTTGAGAAAGAGATCGAAAACAAATGGGAGAATCTTCCGAAAGAATGGAAGGACAATCTCGGCGCCAGCAATTCAAAGTCATTCATGGCGTATGTCGAAGGCGGGCTGAGCTTCGTTGCTGAGGAAGAGGACGAAATAATCGGTTTTGTATTCGCTCAAATGTTGCACCACACATACAACGTAGAGAACATGATCTGGATAGAGAACATGGGCGTTCACGAGTACTACAGGCGTATCGGTATAGGATACAAGATGCTCCAGAAGGTCTTGGATGAAGGTCAGACAATGGGTGCAACGGTAGCGCACAGTGCCATACAACCAAGCAATCTGAGGTCGATAATGCTTCACAAAAAGGCAGGATTCTTTATCGACAGGAGAGAAGTTGCGCTTATGGACCTGAATGACAGGAAGCGTTGATCATTTCCTTTTCCGATGGCGTAAGTGCCCCTTCTTCTATTTTCCCCAGAAGTTCAGTGAAACCCTGTACCAAAGCACTTTTTATTACTGTTCTGTCGGGAACGTGACCCAAAGCATCTTCCAGTGACGTAGTTCCCAAAGAATCCTTTTTCTTTACGAGATATCTTTCGATGCTGGCCTGTTCGTTCTTCAATATAAGCGTTCCATGCTGCATCAGCCTGTCACCGGAACGGTATTGTGCACTCCCTGATATTTTCAGACCGTTCACAAGTATGTCGTTGGGAGGTTTGTATATTCCTTTCACTCCAAGTGAATCTAAAGCAGCTATGACACATCCGCAGATGGTCTCAAAAGAAATGTTCCGATCGATGAGCGGAGCGAAGATCAGCGAATACGTCATTTGTTTCGGAGAAGAGAAGATGCAACTTCCTCCGCTCGATCTTCTGACTATCCTGATGTTGTCCTTCGCAACATTATCAGTAACTGATACAGAAATGTCCTGGAACTTTCCGGCTGAGATAACAGGTTCATTCCGAGAATAAAGGATAAGGGTGTTTTCCTCGGAAGTTCGGAAAAGAACTTCTTCCGCATGAACGCTGTACACAGCGGAGACATTTCCGAGGTCTATGAGCCTTGGCATTAACGTCTCTTGCTCTTTCTCTGCGGCGAGGATTTCTTAGACTTGGAACTGGAGACCTTTCCTACGTACTCCTGTTTTTCAGTACTCTTGGTCTGCGACTTCTCTGCCTTAGGTTTCTCCGCCTTGGGTTTCTCTGCCGCCGGTTCATCCTCTTCGTATTCGAACACATCGTCATCGTATTCCGGTTCTTCCGTTTTGGATCTCTTCTCAGCTTCCATTGCTGTGAATACTCCCGCGGTGTCCTTTTTGCTCTTTCCTGCAGAGTTGCTGCGCATCTTCAGGAAGACTGCAACGACAATGACGATTATGACAATGATGATCACGATGTAAGTGGATGTGTTGCTCCAAATGGATGACGAAACGCTGATCGTGAAAGTGGATGTGTTGAAGTATTGGAATTCTCCGCCTTCCCCGAGGTTATCGCCTATGAACAGGTCTTCCGGCTCAACATGCACGGTAACACGGTGTGTTCCCGGGGTCGATATCCTGAAATTGAAGTCAACCCTTACACTTCCCGGGTCGCTGCCGTCCTTCTTCGGGATCACGATGTTCTCTCTGCTGTCCAGTCTGTCAGTACCGTTGAAGAACGTCACGTATGCACTTACAGTGATGGCGCCTTCGTCACCGACGCTCTCGTCGGTGTTATGGTTCAATAAGGTAATGGTCAGTCTTCCGGCAGAATTCTCGTTGAATGTACCTATATCAACGGCACCGTCATCAAACGTAACATCTCCGCTGGCCCCGCTGCTGTTGTTTGTCATAGCCAAGGGCATAACGAACATGAATGCAAGCGCAAGAAGCGCGACTGTTGCCTTTTTGGTGAACATCATCAATCCTCTGAATAGCGGTGGTATTCTCTCTTTACATATTTATGTTACGATTTCCGGAACGCGTTCCTGCTCTATCGCACGGCGTACTTCCATTGCTAATCTGCGTCCGGTGCTCATCTCTCTTCTCCAAAGTGCATTCCCGTAAGGGTGGCCTACGGCCATGTGCACGTTCGTGCCTCCGCCGATGCGCGGTGCGACATCGTAAATGTAGAAATTGAGGTCTTTATCGACACATGTCTGCAGGCAGAACGGACCGATGATCCCGGGTTTGTAGTATTTTTCTGCTGCTTTGACGTACTTCTCGGCAAGTCCGAACGCGTTATCCAATAAGGATTCGCGGAGCGTTGCGGAGTTGTGGCCGCATACCGTATATTCGGGCAGGATACCATCAGCTTCCAGTTCCACCTGCTGTTTAGCAGGAAGTCTGGCATATCCGTCCAATGAACTCTCGAACCTCCAGTCGATACCTAGGAGTTCGACCCTTTCCCCTTTCTCTTCCAACGGGGAATAGAAGAAGTCAAGGTTGAAGACGGGACCGATGATGTACTGCTCCATTCTTGCGTGTTTCAGGAAATCGCTTTCGATGACGCCCTGTTTTATCAGTTCGTTGGATTTCTCTACGAACTGATCATACGACTGAGCGGTAAAGAAACCCCTTTCGAGTTTCTTGACCTTGTGATGCACTTTGATTATCGTCAGGCCGTCGATATCCTCAGGTCTTTCAACCTTCTTGGGGAACGGAAGTCCTGCTTTTTCAAGTATCCAGTAATAATCGCGCTCGTCTCCCCTCTCTTCCGATCTCAGGAGATTCCTGCTGCCGATGATCGGAACGTTGAAATCATTCTCAACTGCATCAATGCCGCTGTATGATACGAACGACCGGTTGGGAACAAAGAGGACATTGTTCTTCTTCAGGCCGTTCTGTTGCTCAGGTTTCAGGATGTGGTTGAACTTATCAAGGACAACAGGTTCGTCGACCACTCCTCTTATTATGTTCCCGGAAGCATCGCGTTGTGCTCTGAAGTAATTGGCAAATGTCTTCTCGCGGCCCTTCTGGCATATCGCGACCGTTCTGAATCCTTCGGATACTGCGCCGTCACAGGTGTCCAATGCGGAGTGTGACGCAACGACCCCGATCTTGGCCTTCTTAAGATCGTATCTCTCAAGTTCTCCAAGTATCTGTTCTCTGTCGATCATGTTATCGTCCACGGTAAGTGACAACGAAGATATAACCTTTCATGTAGACGCGTGCGTCAGATTATCAGGAGGATGACACCGATAAGGATCATCGCACTGACAAGATCCATTGATGACGATGTCACGGGAATGCTGTGATCATCAGGATCGAGATCGAAACGTACCGCAGCGATCGCAACATAGTAGGAAATGAAGTTCAGCACTGTGGTAGCTATCATTCCCGAGATGAGGACAATGGCCATGACGGACAGGAAATCGATATCTCCGGGACCGCCCATCAATACTGCTGCGATGTATGCTATGACACCGATATACGCATACGTGACCAACGCCAGCGTATATGTGACGAGGAAATTCTCCCCGGCATTCTTTCCCGGGATCTTCTCTGCCTTCAATGTACCCAAGTGAAGCATTGACGATAACCTGGACGTAAGCATTCCCGACAAAGCATTACCCTCATTCAGGAATGCGGGCATCAGTATCAGCAGCACGGGAAGAAGGACCAATGATTCTGTTTCTGTTTCAATGATGACACCGGCGAAGATGTCCAGCAGCAGACACAACAGAAGAATGGGAGTTGACTGTTTGATTATGCGTTTGGCCTCATCAACATGTCCGTTTATCGCCTTTCTGACAAATATCACGATAAGAACTGCGATCGTAAGGGCGATAAGCGCGATGGTCAAAAGATCGATCGTATACGTATCAGCGGAGTTCAGGACCAGCCACGCGGAGAAGAACAACATAGGCATTGTCACGATGTCCCCTGCGGCCGCGATCAGCGGAGCGGTGATGTTATCCACATCCCAATCCCTTTTGAATCCTTCTTTGGCGATGAGGATATTGAATATCAATAATACAAGGCCTGCAAGCAATCCCCCCATCATCGAAATGAAGACGAAGTCGACAACGCGAATATCACCGAATCCGAAGAATCCAACAAAGACCCAGCCTATTGCTCCCATTGCTAATGAGATCAGGAACGTCAACGCTATGGACGACTCGATATTCGACCTTAGAACTTCACCTTTACCGAAAGAGATGCCGAAGGTACCCATGTGCATCGATGTTCCCAAACGAGAACCCATCGCACCGAATATGTTCCCGCGCATTCCGATAGCGGAATACACAAGGATCATCATCCCGGGTATGAGCAAAAGATAGGTTTCCATAGAACTCAGGAACAACCCTGCGATGAGATCCGCCGTGGCTGCAATTACCAGAGCAGTAAGCCCCATGATGAACACCGGCCTGTTACGGCTGAAGAATCCGCTGCCTTTAGTGTCCTTTCCCATAGCGCTCACCTCATCTCATCGTCTATCAATTGGTCAACGAACATTTACTATTTATTGACAGTGGCAAACACTAAATACACAGGTTCATTACATTATACGAACAGAACTAGTTCAAAGGTGCTGAAAGTGGAAAATAATTCTGACGATCCCGCAAGCCATCGTCCGCATTCGAAGGTGGTCGAATGAGCGACCACAAACGTATAGAAATGTCCGTCAGGGAGATCCTGACGGAAATGAAGGATATTTCTGAGGTCATAGTCGATCTGGCGTATGCGTCGATCATGTACAATAGCCAGGACATGGCCGACAGCGTAATGGAATTCGAAGACGAGATGGACGAGCTCAAGTATGCGATACGTGAAAAGGTCATGTTGGCAGCGAGAACAAAAGAAGATGCTCGCCAGTTATCGGGAATATTGCAGGTGGCATCCGCTGCCGACCGCATTTCCCACGCAGCAGGGGAGATAGTCAAACTGCTTGAAGTACCGTTAGAAAAGAGACCATTCCTTCCTATGATCATCAACGAATCGGAAGAGAAGATCAAAATGACCAAGATCAATCCGTCATCCGATATGGCCGGGAACACCATAGATGCGCTGGCCGTTGAAGCGGTGACAGGAATGAAGATCATCGCCCTGAAGAACAGACAGGGCTGGATATACGACCCCGAAGAGGACGTGAAGCTGCGTGCAGGCGACGACATAGTGGTAAGAGGAACTGAAGACGGGTTCAAAAGACTCACAGAATTCGCGTCCGGTCAGAAGAAATGGGAATTCATTGAAGTGGCGGAAGAGGAGGAAGAGAAATGAATCAAATAGAATCAATGCTCCTAGACCTCAAGAACACTTCAGAATTGATGATAGATCTTGCATATTCATCATTACTGTTCTACAGCCAGGAAATTGCCGAGGAAGTGATATTCCTGGAAGAAAGAATGGACGAAATAAGTTCAGACATCCAGGAAGAGATAGTCAACTTCGGCAAGGCTGCGCCGAAAAAAAAAAATATTGCTGAGAATGCAGATGGCCATCGAGGACATCGCAAATGCAGCTGCATCAATAGCAGATGTCGTCCTGAGGGGATTGGGAGACCACCCCGTGATACGAATGAGCATCCAGGAATCCGATGTAGTTATTGATCGCGTTGTCGTTGCTCCGGAATCGAAGATGAAGAACCGCACCCTCGGTGAAATGAAACTGAGCACCAACTGCGGAATGTTCGTCATTGCGATAAAGCGCGACAGACAGTACATCTACGGTCCGGGAAAGATGAACATGATCCTGGAAGGTGACGTTCTGATAGCCAACGGTTCCGAAGACGGTGTCGCATTATTCAGAGGATTCGCAGACGGTTCCGAAGATATCTGAGGCAAAGCCTCAGTCAGGAATTTGGTAAAAGAGTGGTAGCCTCGCCAAGATTCGAACTTGGGTCGCAGGATCCAGAATCCCAAATGATTGACCACTACACTACGAGGCTGTTGTCTCCGCCTATCGCGACACTGTTTTAATATTTTTCGTTTGCATCACTGTGTTTGCAACCAAGAGATCCTGTTCTGGCAGCAGTATGTTCCAATGGGGCCGGAATTCGGTTGCGGTCCCTTTAGACCATTAGTGTCACCAGCGGTGACACATAGTACGTATGATCATGCCTTTTTCAGATTCTCGACACGAGTTTTTTGATGTTTCACTGCATTTTTGACACGAGTTTTTTGACATTTCACTGCATTTTCGACACGAGTTTTTTGACATTTCACTGCATTTTCGACACGAGTTTTTTGACATTTTACTGCATTTTCGACACGAGTTTTTTGACATTTCACTGCATTTTCGACACGAGTTTTTTGACATTTCACTGCATTTTCGACACGAAAGATTCAGCATTTTGCCACATTTCGAGCATTATTGAGGACGAAAAAGAAAAAAAGTAAATGGTTTTTATACAGTTTACGAAGGGTAAACCCACGTAGGTATTGAAAGCGATCCGTCCATGCTGATTAGGCTGTATGGGCTGTATGTGTATGCTATATCCATACCGGTCGCAGTCGTACCAATTGGAACCTCATAGACGATGTAGAAATCATATGATGATCCGGTGCCCAATGTCAAATCGTAGAGGCTGGATGATTTGCTCGAATAGTAGATAGTGTCTATGTCATATGAATATGAGTTATTGTTAGAGCATTTCAGTTTGAATATGCCCAGTGAAGGTGTGAAGCCCTTCGAATACGACTCATTCTTCACAACGATGTGAGCTATGATGTATTTGTTACCTGCTGAAGGCGTTTCCGTGTATGTATAGCCACTGATGGTGTAATTGAAGCTACTGGCCTCTTTCGTTTCATAGTTATATGTTATTTTTTCATTTTCTGCGTTACTCATCATCACCAAGGCGACTGCAGCTATGCCGACGATCACCACAATTCCCAAGATAGCAAGAGTGCTTTTCTTCATGTTCCCTAAATGAGTTTGGCATGTATTAAAATCTTGTTATCTTGTTTCAAGATACACTTGGCATCAAATATGATGTAACAAAGATTTTCACATTCATGACAGGCCATATTGCAGAAGCACACATGACGACCAGAGGGCAAATCGCAGTTCCGAAGAAGGTTAAAGAATTGCTGGGCGCACAGGACGGAGATTATGTTCTTTTCTTCCAGGAAGGAAAGAGAATATACATTGAAGCGGGAAAGATCGTTCCAAAGAATAAATGAGTTTGGAAAAGGCTCAGTTAAGAGCCTTTTTGATGTTTGCGTATATCTCGTTGATATCGCCGGAGCCGTCGATGTTCACGAGTTTACCTTTCTTTTCGTAATACTCGATGAGCGGGAAGGTGTTCTTCCTGTATACTTCGAGTCTCTCTTTGACTGTTTTCTCTGTGTCATCGTCTCTCTGGAAGAGAGGTTCGCCGCACTTGTCGCATTTTCCCTCGGATTTCGGAGGTTTGTATAACAGGTGGTAGACAACGTTGCATTTTGCGCACGATCTCCTTTTGGTCAAACGGTCCACAAGCTCGGAATCGGCAACATCAAGGTTGACCGCAACATCAATGTCGACCGCACCGCTTAACGCGTCCGCTTGTTCGATGGTCCTGGGGTACCCGTCAAGAATGAAACCGCCCTTCAGCGTTGCGATCTTATCTTTCATCAGACCGATGACAAGATCGTTCGGGACCAACTTACCTGCATCCATGTACTCCTTCGCCTTTATTCCCAAAGGCGTCTGATTCCTTGCGGCTTCCCTGAGCATGTCGCCGGTGGAAAGTCTTGCGAATCCCAATTCATCATCCAACCTTTCTGCTTGCGTACCTTTTCCCGATCCCGGAGGGCCGAGGAGGACTATCTTTGATTTCATGTTTCGTGAATAAAGGTTCATACATAAAACAACATTGCTGTCCATAAGCAACTGGATGTGGTTGATAGATATGTTTTATAACTTCCTTCATCATTGGGAATAAGAGGTGTCGCTGTGAATGAGAAAATAGTAAACGCAATTGAGAGGATAGTAGGAAAGGACGGATACTCCGTCAGCGTCGCGGATCTGTATGCATACGGATTCGACGCATCGATATTTCACAACACACCGGACATCATCATACAGCCGAAGACCACACAGCAGGTCTCCGAGATAATGAAGATCGCGAACAAGAACAAGATCCCCGTGGTTCCGAGAGGTGCCGGAACCGGACTTTGCGGTTCGGCCGTACCGATCAGGGGAGGCATCGTCATGGATATGGCGAAAATGAACAAGATCAAAGAGATCAGTGTTGGCGACATGTGGTGCATTGTCGAAGCGGGCTGCGTATACAACGACGTGAACGCTGCCATCGGCAAATACGGATTCTTCTTCCCTCCGTCTCCCGGAAGTGCGGAAGCATGTCAGATCGGGGGCATGGTAGCATTGAACGCATCCGGTATGAGAGCCGTGAAATACGGCGCAACAAGGGATTATGTTCTCGGGCTTACATTCGTGCGTGCGGACGGCCAAATTGTGGAAGCTGGCACTAAGACCCTGAAGGACTCTTCCGGATATCAGTTGGCAAGACTCCTCGTGGGCAGCGAGGGGACGTTGGGAATCATCACGGAAGTGATATTGAAGATGGCCGCGAAGCCTAAGGATTCTGCTTCCGTACTTGCAGCATTCGCATCTTTGGAAGATGCAGGAAAGTGCGTTTCCGCGATCATCGCTAAACCTCTGATCCCGGCATCATGCGAACTTATGGACCGTGTGAGCATCGAAGCAGTGAACAAATCTCAGGGCAATCCGTTACCTGATTGTGAGGCATTGTGTATCATCGAGGTTGACGGAGAACCTGAGATCGTGCAAAAGGAAATGAAAGTGGTCGAAGAAGTTGCAAGAAGCGTCGGCGCTACTGCAGTAACACCATCATACGATAAAGTACAGATCGCAAAATGGACGAACGCACGCGGTTCCGTGATGACATCACTGAGCGCACTTAAACCCGGATATTCATCGGTATCATTGGCAGACGACATGGTATTGCCGGTGTCCAAGATACCCGCGGCAGTCAAAGCTTATCAGGAGATCGCAGACAAGTACAACGTGACCGTAGCAACATACGGTCACGCATCTGACGGTAACCTACACACGAAGATGTTACTTGACACAGTATCCGCAGATGAGTGGGAAAGAGGTGTCGCTGCAGTTGACGAGATATTCAACATAACGTTGGAATTAGGCGGAAGCGTCACCGGTGAACATGGTGTCGGAATATCAAAAGCACCGAACTTCATGCAGGAACGTACATCCGCAGTGGCGACCATCATCGATATTAAGAAGGCGCTGGATCCGAACAACATCCTTAATCCGGGAAAACTGGAACAATGGGAAGGTTCGATCCTGACTCACTTGAGATATCCGTGTAAGAAATACATGAATTAGATTATCCAGCCCATCGCTGTCAATAGTAACAGTACAGCGGAACCCATCATTATGATGTATACGGGCATGTTCCACGGATAGATCTTCGAACCGTCCAATGGCGGTATCGGAAGAAGATTGAATATCGCCAGGAATGCGTTCAACGTAGCGAACAGCATCATGATATCGCCGATCATTCCCGATGTCAACAATGCTACGACCAGCGCAGAACCTCCGATCATCAGATTTACCAAAGGACCCGCTGCGCTTATTCGACCATTCATGCGTCTGTCTATCATACCGCGGATGTATACCGCTCCCGGAGCAGCAAATAAGAATCCGAACAGAGCGATGACCATCGCCATCAGCAATCCCATGGGATTCACTCTGAATTCCGCCCATGCTCCGTATCTCTGAGCAACCACTTTGTGTGCGAGTTCATGGAAGATGAAACTGGTGGACACTAAAGCGATAGCAAGTATGAACCATAATATCATGTTCACAGTGAAGTTCTTTGAAAAGAAGTTGTCAGTGTAGAACAATATGGTAAAAGCAACAGATAATCCAAGCATAGCTATTGTGAGGTCGGTGATCTCGGCTCTGCTGTAACGAGGCATTCCGAAGCCCGGATTTATCCTTGGAAGGTCGTCCCACGGGTCGCTCATACCTTCGCAGTAAGCGGAAGTTGGATAAAAGTGTTATACCTCCACGCGATTCATCGTTCAATGAATAACGTACTTCATGGCAAAACACTCAAAAGATGGTGCGATACGTGCGGTACGTTCATCCTCTCCCGCAAGTGTTCCAAATGTAACTCAGAAGGGAGAGAGTTCGAAATGAACAACCCCGGCGAGATACGGCCGTGCATCGGTTCGGGTATGGATGTTGTTCAAAGATTATACAAAAAGCATTTCGGAACATTCGAACCCATAAAGGATAAAGCGATCTTCCTGAACAAGATCGCCGGGGACGATCGATCCGATGAGATCATAGCGCACGGTCATGTCATAGGTGTTCTGAGGTTCAACGTTCTCAGTAATGATTTTGATCTGGAACTCAGACAGGGCGGAGCGGAGATCTTCCTGGAAAAAGCAACAAAGAACGTTATTGTATTCGCAGGGATGTCCGGACACCTCAAGGGAAAGGTGATCCCCGGAACGAACATCAATGAAGTTCGGGGAGAATTCAAAGAAGGCGATCCGCTGATCCTGAAGAAAGGAACAAAGGTCGGCCCCGGAACCGCTTTGGTCGACAGTTCGAAGATAAAAGAAGCAGAAAGAGCAGTGAAGATCAAGGATATGTTCACGCCTCTTCCGTTAACACTTTCAAAGAACGCTTCGAGAAAAGAGTTTGTGGAATGCAATCGTGACCATCTGATGAAGTTGGAATCCGATGCAGTAAGTGATGTCCGTTCCTTCATAAAAGGAAAGAGCCAGCCTATCACCGTTTCATTCTCCGGAGGGAAGGATTCCCTCGCAGCATACGGCATTGTTTCAAAGGCGGCCCCGTCCGCAGAACTGATATTCGTAGATACAGGGATCGAATTCCCCGAGACGCTCAGATACGTGAAAGAATTCGCAAAGGAAAACCGTCTCAAGCTGCATAAAGCGGAAGCGGGAAATGCATTTTGGCAGAACGTAAAGACGTTCGGTCCGCCTGCAAAGGATTTCAGATGGTGCTGTAAGGTATGCAAACTCGGACCGATAACCGAACTCATATCCGAGAAGTTCAAGAACGGTACGATAACCATAGAAGGCAATCGTTCCCTGGAATCATTTGCAAGGTCCAATACGTCATTCGTTTCCAAGAACCCGTTCGTTCCAAATCAGACAACACTGAATCCGATAAGGTCATGGAATGCCTCCGAAGTATGGGGATACATCTGGATGAAGGGCTTCAGGTACAATCCGATGTATGACAAGGACTTCGAAAGGATCGGCTGCTATCTTTGCGCTTCATGTCTGTCAAGTGAATGGCGGCAGACGAAAAGCATCGAGAAGGAACTATACGAAGAATGGGAAACTTTCCTGAACGAATACGCTGAAAAGAAGAAGCTTCCAAAGGAATATGTCGACCTGGGATTATGGAGGTGGAAAGTACTTCCTCCGAAGATGCTGAAGATCGCTGAGGAGCTGGACCTGAAACAGACAAGCGAATCAAGGGACGTGGAAGTGAAGATGTTGAAAGGCGCATCACCATGTGCAGCCGGAGGATATTCGGTCGAAGCCATCGTCACACTTCCAAGGAAGAGGGACTTCTCTTTCATCGAAGACTCTTTACGAACTGTCGGTCAAGTGAAGTACTCGGATGATTTTGAAATTGCATTGATGAAGAACAAGAACGGCACCGCAAAACTATTCGGGGGCGGTCAGGTCTCCATAACAAGCAGTGACAAAGCAAAAGCGGAAGAGCTGTTCGACCGTTCCGTCAAAGCGTTGCTGAGATCACAGCTTTGTACGGAATGCGGTATATGTGCGAGATCATGCAACCGTCGGGCGATCAGGATAAAGAACGGATTCAGGACCGATCCGGAAAAGTGCAACTCATGCGGTAAATGCGAAGCATCATGCATGGTAGTTCATTATCACGACAAGATGATCGTGTGATGTTCATGACCTTATGTCGATCATTGTTTTACAATGGGCCTCAGCATTTCGATTCAACCGCAGAGAACAGCCATTCTTTACCTCGGGGTCATATTGCGATCTTATGGACCTTCCGTTGAATGTGCTGTCGGGTTTCGTCATCTGTGTTCATCTTGAATGGTATCATGATTTAAACTGTGCCATTTCGTGCAGCAGGCATAGCCAGTTCTGTTGTTATTTGCGTTCAAATGTTAATTAAAAACTTTATCACAGTACGTGATACCTGCAAAAAGTTAATTACCGAGTCTCTATACTCAGAGCATGGATTATTCAATGGCAATAGCCGCGATCTTCGGATTAGCTCCGGCTGTCGCGTTAATGTATTTCGTTCTCAAGAATTACACATACCCCAAGGTAGAGAGGCCGTTCTTTTCGGATCCCACGCTCTTTGGATTATTTGCAGTAGGTCTTGTTGTCGGAACGGTATTGTTCGTTGTGTATTCATATTTCGACAGAGCATCCATCATTACTGCGGTCGCTTTTGCAATGATCTTCGAACTGATCAAGATGGTGATCTTGAACATGAAGAGATTCCAAAGTAAATCTGATACCGTTTTCTACGGTTACGGGTTGGGATTGGGAATGGGCGCCACGCTGGCGTTCGGTATGGTGTTCTATATCACAAGAGCGGGAGACATGGACACCGCGTCATGGATAATACTTGCGATAATAAGTCTTACATTCGTGTTCCTGCATTCGGCTACGGGAACCACGATAGGAGAAGGTGTGACCAGGAACAGGACATGGGAGTTCTTCTTCCAGGCTTTGCTGGTGGATCTGATGGTACAGCTCATCATGCTGCCTGTGTTCGCGTTGGACGTTGAATCGTCATCATACTGGTTAGCTTATGTGGCATTGGTCGGTGCGTTATTGATAAGCATTGTATACTTCTACCGCATGCATTTTATCAAGCTTCCCGAGATCGTACGATATGTGCTGAGGTCGGAGAAGAAAAAGAAGACGGTGGAATAATGTCTGTACGGTCGTTCGTCATCGGCGGTATACTGCTTGCGGTTTCGTTCATAGCGCTCACAATATGTTCTTCAACGGCATTCCATGAATTTATTTGGGAATTCTTTACCGAAGGTTTTTCGGACTTGAATATTCCCCTGGGCGGTTCTCTATCACCATAAGTGCATCGATCATCTTTTTGATCATATCCTCACCTTTTCCGGGTTCGAATCTTTCTACGTCGTCAACAGTGAACGTCCCTTTGATATCCGTCAGCCCATGAGCAAGACACATGAGTTTGTCAATACCTTTCGCTTTTCCGTAGTTGTATTCCAAAGTTGACATCGGGTCAAGATCGGCCTTTTTGTCTTTCTCTTTACCCCTTTCAGGAGCCGTGAAACCGGTCCCCCGTGCGAACACTGATCTTATTACGCCTGAGTCGTTGCTCCTGTAACGTACGACGATATCTTCCGTTCTCGTTCTCGTTCCGCAGTACGGGCATGCAGTGGATCCGCTCTCTAACTGAATGATACGGTCTTTCCTGCATTTCGGGCACGTTACAATGGCGTACATATATCACAACTTGTAATCCGTGAACACCAGTGCGGCGATACATGCGCCGTAATGATCCTTCGGTATGGACATCTCAGTGGATGCGAATTGAATTTCCTTCAGTTCAACGTTCCTTATTCTGCCCATTTCCTCCATTTTCCATTTCAGAACATCTCTTAAGGATTTTTCAGAACCGTAAAGATGGCCTTCTGCGACATATCCGCCTTTTCCGTCCTTCCTCAAGGCATAAGCAATACCTGCGGAGATCATTTCTCCTTCGGAGCCTCTCATTTGTGCAAGGACACAATGTGTCACGGCACCCATCGGCAACTCTTTGGGATCAATGAGTTTAGCACCATTCGGTATCACAGAAGAAACGCAAAGGAGATTCTGTTCTCCGATCCCGGCCTCTATCAGTGCCTTGTCGAACGCGTTCAGGTCGGAAACGTCACTCACCGCGGTGCCGCACGTTACGAAATATTTACTTGGGATCAATTCCAAAGGATCACCCGTAAAGTATCTGATCCCGAGGAAGTTCCTTCACTTCCGGGGCTGCCTGGCCTTTCATTCTCTTCTCTATTTCCTCGGCTTCTCGGTACAATGGTTCCGGATCGATCTTCAGTTCCGGCAGCATCTTCGATAAAGGCCCCATTAACTTAGCCGCGCCTCTCGGGTCGGGCATGTCCATCTTTGCGGAACCCATTATTGTTATCACATCTGCGCCGCGGTTCGCGCCTTCGTAAAGCATAACTCCCGATGTACCGCGGACGATGCCGTCCAGCATGTCATTTATCTCATATTTTTTCATAATTTCCCTTGCGGCCGGTGTGGAACCCGCTCCGACAAGTAAGAATTCATCATCGGTCTGCGGGATGCCGTCCAACGTAACCACAGTGTTGACATTATGTTCCTGGAGCCAATCAAGTAAGGCCATCGCCAGAGGATGGTGCAATTCAGGTTTTGGCATGAATTCTGATGTTACGACAACAAGACCGTCGCATTGCATACCGCCTTCGCATTCACGATCCCCGGCATAGATCCTTATCGGCGGCATAGGGATGCCGTTGTGTACCAATGCATAAGGGGGGAACTCAGGTGAACTTATCCCTGCGACAAGATCAAGCTTCAACTCCCTGGAAAGGAAGTTGGTAGCTATTGAACTCACCAGCCCGATGCTCGGGAAACCGACCAATGCGACAGCGTTCCTTAGCGGTTTGTCATTGTAGCTGTGGATGATGAGTCTGTCCATGTTGTTGGTAAAGTGGTCTAATGCTATTAATCTATTCTAACTGTGAAAAGGTCGACTGTTCTTTTGCTGCGGAGCTTCAAAAACAAATAGAAGGGGAATCAAAATAAAGACTCCAATGTTGCGATCCAGCCAAAACACGGAATACGTCCATCCGCGCAGAGATGGTGTGCAGATCATACCCACAGGTTGTCTCAAGAATTGACACGGCTCCGTTATTCTGATAACGAACAGCATCCATCCTCCGGATCGATACGTTTCGTCAGAGAACAACAACCAACAGCAATCAAATACTATCACGCAATCGCACAGCTATGAAAATATTCTTCGAACGCACCGAATCCGGAATTCCCGTGATAGTGGACAACTCTTCAAAGGACACGGCAGTGTTCATGACCGCAGTGGGAACAGGGTCAAGGGATGAGGATAAGAAGATAGGCGGAATATCACACCTTTTGGAGCACGTTGTCTTCAGGGCAACGAAAACAAGGTCATCATTCCAGATGTCCAAGGAAATAGAAGGGGCAGGAGGAGAACTGAATGCTTTCACGTCAAAAGAGATGACCGCATTCTATTCGGCAACGATACGTGAGACCTCGGACATTGCAAAGGAAATGGTCGCAGATGTTTTCATGAACCCGCTGATACTTCCGGCCGATACGGAACTGGAAAAGAAGATAGTACTCCAGGAGATCAGCATGTGGGAGAATGATCCGGAATCGTATATCCACAGCATACTCGCGGAAACGTTGTGGAACGGCCACCAGCTGGCGAACAACGAAGCCGGAAGATCAAGCATAGTTTCGAAGATGACCTCAGACGATCTCAGGAAATATTACGAAGAACGTTACGTAAGGCCGAACATCGCTGTGTTCGCAGCAGGAGCGGTTGATCCTCAGGAAACCGTAAAATGGGTAAACGGAACGTTCGACAAGATGAACGAAGGCAAGAAGGTCGTAAGGACAAGACCCGGAACGATCAAACCTGAATACAAAGCAATTCAAAGGAAAGGTGATCACGTATACACGGGAATAGGATTCCGTTCGTATCCTGCGGATCATAAGGACATCCCCGCACTGACGGTGTTGAATACTGTCCTCGGATCGGGAATGAGTTCAAGACTCTTCCAGGACGTCCGTGAGGAAAAGGCTCTGGTCTACTCGATATACAGCACAGTGGAACAGAACTCTGACGCGGGCTCCCTTGCAGCATACATGTCATCAACAGAGGACAACGTAATGGAAGCGATAAATACGGCATTCGCGACGATCCGTAAGTTCAAGGAAGAAGGAATGACGGACGGAGAGATGCAAAGAGCAAAAAATCTGATCAAAGGAGCGACCGCGAGGCAATTGGAATCAACTTCAATGAAAGTCTACCGCATGGCCCGCAGGTTCATGCTCACAGGTGTAGCCGAACCGATAGAAAAGAGCATAGAGAAGATCAACGCAGTATCGGAAGAGGATATCATGAGAGTGGCATCAGATGTTCTGAGAAACAACAATCTGGCACTTGCGATATATGGCCCCAGGAATAAGGAACTGAAGAGCATAAGTATAGATCAATTCGACCTGAATTGAAGAAGCAATAACAGCTCAGTCCGACCCGGTCACCGAGCATTCTCCAATATACCCAACAGCTCTGGTGCTTTGTACAGCACCCCTTTCCTTTTACCTTCGACCTTTACAAGGACATCCTCAGAGACCAATATCTCCAGTAACTTATTAGCTGTCGGGCCGCTGACATCCATCCTGTCGGTCACATCACGCGATGTTATGTATGGGTTTTCCATCAGTAATCCGCATACCGTTTCCAATTTGGCATTCCTTTTGTCGGTCGCAAGTTCTTTAAGTTTGTCCCTGTATGCTTCCAGAGAATCTATCAGATCCGTCGAATGCCGCGTCTGAGACTCTAAAGCATCCAGGAAGAAATCGATCCATTTATTCAGTTTACCATTTGTACGTATTTGGGTAAGATGATCTATGTATTCATTTCTGTATTTATTGAAATATTCACTCAGATACAAGAAAGGTTTTTCCATTATCCCTTCCTTATACAGGAGCAGCATTATGATCAGTCTCCCCATTCTTCCGTTTCCGTCCCTAAACGGGTGTATCGTCTCGAATTGGTAATGGGAGACAGCGATCCTTTGTACTGGATCATCTTTCTCTCCGTTCATATAATCCAGAAGTTCTTTCATAAGATACGGCACTGAGTATGCCGCCGGAGGGACGAAATCCGCATTTTCTAGTGTGGCCCCCCTGCCCCCAATCCACACCTGTCCGTCTCGATATGCACCAGGCTGCTTATCCTTACCTCTTACCCCCTCCATGAGTATCTTGTGAGTGGAAAGGATCAGTCCATCGGTCAATATCCCCTTCTCCTTTATGCATTGGATACCATGTGAGAGTGCATTCATGTAATTGATGACCTCTTGGTTATCTCTGGCCCTCTCTATGTTCTTCTCTGTCTCTTTCTCTGTTCTGAAAATATCCGAAACTGTGGATTGTGACCCCTCTATTGCGGAACTCGTCGTTGCCTCCTTGATTGCGAATGACCTTATTACGGATCGGCCCTCTTCGGGGATATTGGAGATCCTGCCGTCGAGCTTCGATATCGCAGATAATATGCGGAATGATCTGTTGATGTGTTCTCCACGAACAATGCCGAATGGCGGTGAATTCGGTCTGAAATAGCAGAATTGCCCGTTGTCGCTCCATTCGATACGCCCTATTTTCTCACAAACGAAACTCTTGGGATCCATGAATACGAATGGACATCACATATTAAGTACTATTTCAAGAAAAATTCAACAGAGATATTTTCTTCAATCATATTATAAGAAAAAAATCTACAAAATTTTTACGAAAAGCAAAATGCAGAAAAATATTTTACCAAAAAAAGCGTGCAGAAAGCCTGTATATAAACTGTTTTTTCCAACTTTTATTGAACATAAAAATATTCAGATACTCAGGGACTGACGGCATCTGTCATAAACGGAAGTTGGCCGAATGCACAGTCGCCGCTTGAGCAGAACAATATCGAACAACTCATTCCGACGCGAACTGAGCATGACGGATCAGCTCGACCTGAACTGAGATATTATGTGCAACACCGCATCGACCGCACCGGGAACAGCAGCCTGCACCTTTTCGGTCATTGTTTCGCTGACCGTCTGAAGGTCTTCGACCTCGATCGCCACGAATCGGACGGAATCAGGCATGACCTCAGGATCCATCTGTCTTCCGATGTGCATCGCAGTTGCGAGATTAACGCCATGTGCCGATGCGTCCCCCACAGTGGGTTCAAAGTCCTCCGGATCGAAGATCATTATCGTTCCCGGTTCGTATGATCCTGTCTTTATAGCGTCTACGATCACCGCATTGTCGTAACCGTGAAGAACAGGAATGATATCAAGACCGCCTATCGCTTCCTGTCTCGTTTCAACACCATTGAGTTTCAGATCTTCGATAGCATCGGCGATAACGAGTCCGATGGCATCATCGGACATGATCGGACTCCCCAATCCGATCACTAATATTCTCTTGGCATCATTCACAGTATCCTTCACGGTGTCGCTCATGCAAGGACAGCAATATTGTTAATCTTTAATACGTTGCCGTAAGCATGCACATCGATGTTTCGATCTCACTGAAGGTGAACGACACCAACATCACCGCAAGGCAGATCGAAGTTCTCGAAGCGGTCGGAAGAGAGGGCAGCAAGACAGCTGCAGCAAAGAAATTGGGGCTTTCCGTACCGGTCGTGCACAGATATATCAGTTCCGTTGAAGGAAACATCGGCGTGAAACTGATAGTGTCAACGCCATCAGGAACGAAACTCACCGATGACGGCAAAGCAATGGTCAACGCAGCGAAGATGATGCAATTACGCTGCTCGGAAAGAAGGGCGAGGATCGCATGCACACCGGTAACGGAAGAACTTGCAATGTCTGTCATTTCCGACGTTAGGTCGGAGGCCGATCTGGTAATATCGGATGACAGGACCAACATGAACAGCCTCATGGACGGAACCGCGGACATGATACTGCTGGACGACCCCGTACATCTGTTCGATCTTGAGAATTTCCAATTCATTGAGATCGGTTCGATGGACATGGTCCATGTAGACCGCGGAAGGTCGTATATGATGTACAGATACGGAGCGCAGAGAATAGCGTACATGCATCTCGATGCATCCGGCGTGGACTACAGGATAGACGGAGAAACGATGTCATTAAGAGACCTTATGGATTCGGGAAAGAGCTTCTTTGTCGATGAAGCGTTACTGGATAAAGAGGGCGTGAAGATACGCAGTGCGACCGAACCGAAGCTGTTAAGACATACCATCAACGCAGTGTTCGGGAGCACAACAAAAATAGCGAATGTACTTGCGGAATTGGTAAGAAGGTTCAAGTAGAGTTACCGTCAACGGTAATGCTACCACAGCAATATGCATTTTCATTAAATACCCTTATTGTGTTGCATAGCCCGGTATAACTATGGTCACACCAAATCCCGAGTTTACGAAAGAGGTCGCTGCGGCAGGCGGCAGCAGCGCATTGATG
>JGI994J12354_10000895_pt1 | contig 30501 bp, 24 predicted proteins | sample IntmicLarv3ML3BL_FD_12354 | JGI IMG/M metagenome (IMG submission 12354) | reverse complement strand
TGCTCTTACCCTAAGACTATTTTCGCCCCAAGGCTCAATATATACTTTTTCATCATCATAGTGATATATAAATTTATTTTCTTCTTCTGTAAAAATCGCCATTTTTCACCTTCTCCTTTATTTTTTACAATAATTCCTTAATAAGTGTCATATACTTTTAATTTTATCAATTTACATTTTAAATAACAATTAGGGTATCTTATTCTATTAGAATGATTTTTTTAAGAAAAAGGAGGGATATTTTTATGCTTCTTTTTTATCAGCATAAAAATATCCCTCCTTTTTTCTATGAAGTTATATAACAACTAAGAATAATTATTGACATTGTATATAAATTTTTAATTCACACAAAACTTAAAATGCTTTTACACACTCTGTAATACTATTTAACCCTAATTACACTTTCAACATTTTCAATCTTATCTACACTATTTCTAAATTTACTTTCTGTAAGATTTCCTGTTATAAATGCAAATTCATTATCCTTATTATCTAAAGTTATAAATTTAACAGCCCCAAATAATTTTGTAACAATAGCTTTGTTATCTTCAAGTCCTGCCTTTACTCTTACATAAAAGGTTTGACTTACATCATCAATAGGTATTAACTCTAATTTTTCATCTTTCCAGCCGTCAAATATATTATTTCCTTCATTTTTAGCAGCCTCTATAATATCAGCGACTACTGCACTTGCAGTTGGCAATTTTCCTGCACCGCTGCCATAAAACATTGTATCACCAAGTACATTTCCTTTAACTAATATTCCATTAAACACATCAACTATGCTATAAAGTGAACTATCAGCAGAAACCAAAAATGGTGCAACCATAGCACAGAATTTTTCACCTATTCTACTGCTAGTTCCTAATAGTTTAATAGAATATCCAAGCTTTTTGGCATATTTCATATCTTCAGCACTAACATTAGAAATACCCTCTGTATGAATTTCCTCAAAATCTACATACTTTCCAGTAGCCACAGATGTCAAAATAGCAATTTTCCTGCAAGTATCATGTCCCTCAACATCAGCCGTGGGGTCAGCTTCAGCATATCCAAGCCTTTGAGCCTCAGTCAATGCCTCATTAAAATCTACACCCTCTGTATTCATTTTGTGAAGCATATAATTAGTTGTTCCATTAAGTATACCTGTAATTTCCATTACCTCATCTGCTGTAATAGATGTAGTAAGCGGTCGAATAATAGGAATACCTCCGCCACAACTAGCTTCAAATAAAAAATTCACGTTATTTTGTTTAGCAATATCCAAAAGTTCTGTTCCCTTAGCCGCAACCAATGCCTTGTTAGAACTAACTACACTTTTTCCTGCTTTAAGGGCTGACTTAGCAAATGTGTATGCAGGCTCTACTCCTCCCATAACTTCAATTACTATAGAAACTTCTGTATCATTTAATATTACATCATAATCATGTACAATTTTCGCTTGAATTGGGTCATTTGGAAAATCCCTTAAATCAAGCACATATTTAACATTAAGTTCAACACCTTGCCTATCCTTAATTACTTTTCCATTAGTATTTATTACATCTATCACACCAGTTCCAACTGTTCCATATCCTAATACTGCAATATTTTTCATGATTATTCTCCTAATTTTTTATTATTGGGGTATAAACTTATTCTCTTCCTAATATTTTTAAAGAGTGTATTCCTTTTTGGTTTTCAATGCTTTCAAGCATTGCAGGCGCATCGCCCTCACCAGGTAAAATATTGACACTAAGCGTAAGTATAGCCATTTTGCTAACCGGAATACTTTGATGAATCGTTAAAATATTACCATGATATCCAGCAATAGTTTTAAGTACATCAGATAATATCCCTGGTTCATCATCCATATTTATAATCAATGTAATTATTTTTCCTCTAGTTTCTTCATGAAACGGAAAAATATCATCTTTATATTTATAAAACGAACTTCTGCTAATTCCTACTGTTTCAATAGCATCTTGAACTGTTCCTGCTTGCCCTTTATCTAAAAGCTGTTTAGCTATTACAACTTTAACCAAAACTTCTGGTATTGCTCTTTCTTTGACAACATAATATGTTGTTTTCTGTTCTTGTTTTTTCATCAACTTATCCTCATATCATGAATGTACGCCAGCAAAAAACAAATGTTTTTCCTCGAAAGATATTTTATCATAGATATTTCTTTCATGCAAGAAATTTTGATTAAAATTATTCTATAAATTCTAAACTTTAATACTAGATAATAACTACTAAATTATATTATTAATATTAATCGTCTTTTGGTTTCCAAATAACCCCTTTTTATATTTAAGATATTACATTTATTTTTATGAAATATCATGTAGTAACAGCCATTTTTTATGTTTCAAACTTCCCGCTATTATTTTATCTATACCTTTTAAAATATCATCATCAATAGCCCTTACTACTCTCTTTGCATTCTCAAAATCCTCCTCTAAATCACATTTATTAATAAAAACTATTTTACAGCCTTGAGCTGTACCAAGAAGACCTTTTGAATGTCCTATAACTTTTGCCAATATCTGTTCATCTACTATTTCATTTTCTAATATATTTGCTATTTTCTTAAATTTCTCAAACCTAAAAACAGTTTTGTTATTAGCATACATTCCATATGCTGTTATTGGAATTATACCAATAGTCATAGTAGTTTCACTTAAAATTACAGGCTCATATGCCGCCCAGCCTTTAAGTAATAATGTTTTAGAACCATCTGCCTCTAACAAAACTTTATCATACTTTGAAGCCTTAATTAAATATTTCCATTCTTCAAGCGGCAAAGAAGAAAGCTTTTTTTTATCAGCATTATAACTTCCAGTGAAATATATTCCATTTTTATCTATTTTTTTAGTTTTTATTACTTGCTCTCCAAGAAAACAAATATCCATTTCATCCATAATATTAGCTTGCATTTTTGTAGTTGGCCCTATAAGGATTTTTTCTTCTTCCTTAAATGCCCTTGCCATTTCTAATATAAATGTAGTTTTTCCACCGCTTCCAATTACACTAATAACTTCATTTTCTCCGATATCAAGCAATCTAGCTAATTCTTTCATGCTCTCTTTCCTCCATATAAAATAATCAATATTTTTTACTTTAACTAAAATATTAGGCTAAAATTAAGACTATATATCGATTGCTACCTACATTCTAACAACTCAAGCAACAAGATAGATACAGACATGAATGGTTGTCATGTACTTTAATCATAAATACATTGTAGTAGAAAATAGATATTAAACTACAATGGAACAAATTGTATAATTGTATTATAATATTAGTTTTTTATATTATATTTATCTCGTGTTTTTCATACTACTTTGTCTTTATTAGGTAATTTTCTTTCCTTTTACAAATTTAGCTTTCACATTATTATTATCCCCCAAATACATTATCCTTTCAAATCTCTGAACAGTTGATAACTCAAATGGACATGGAATATTTTTATCATCTAATATTACAGCGTCAAATTCGTATCCTTTCTCAAAACTTCCTACTTTTCCAAAAAATTCACCGCCGCCTTTAGTACACATATAAAATGCTTCATTCATATTTATAGGCTTTAGAGTATTATCTAATATTCTCCAACGAAGTTTTGAAACTTGAATAGTATCTGACATAGCTCTAAACATTGATGCTGAAAATCCACCAGCAACATCACTTCCCAATCCAATTTTAATACCTTTATCTAAATAGGTTCTAACAGGAGCTATTCCTGACGAAATATTTGTATTTGAATTTGGACAATGCGCTATAAATACATGATTTTTCTTAATTAACTCTAATTCTTCATTATCGCTATATACACAGTGTGCCATTACTGTTTTACAATTTTCTCCGCCAAATAAACCAAATTTATTGTAAGCATCTCCATAGTTTTTAGAGTTTGGACATAAAGATTTTACCAACTCTATTTCTGAAAGATTTTCTGATAAATGAGACTGAAGCGGCACTTTATATTCATGTTGCAGTTCACCAAGTCCATACATAAGTTTGTCTGTACATGATGGAATAAATCTTGGCGTGAGTATTGGAATTGTATTTTTAAATTTTTTTGATTTTTCCACCCAATTTTTTGTTTCTGCCAATGATTTTTCTGCATTTTCTTCTCTTAATATATCTGGACTATTTCTATCCATATTTACTTTTCCAACCATAGTACACAGACCTGTATTTTCCAATTCTTCCATAAGTAATAATGTAGCCTCTTTATGGATAGTTGCAAATATACATGCTCTAGCAGTAGCCCCTAATTTCAAATCCTCTATAAACATTCCATATGCTCTATTTGCATACTCTAAATCACTGTATTTAGCTTCCTCTGGAAAAGCATTAATATTTAACCATTCAAGCAATTCCAAATCCATTCCTAAACCTCTAAATGAATATTGAGGTGCATGTACATGCAAATCTATAAATCCAGGGACAATAAGTTGATTCTTATATTCTATAATTTCTATCCCCTTATATTTTTCAGGTAATTCTTTAAATATCCCCGCCACTTCTCCATTTTCACACACCAGCAAATGTTCATCATAAACCTTTATGTTTTGTGCAGTGGGTGTATACATAATATTCCCTTTTATTGCAAATGTATTCATGTACTAACTCCTTTACTATAAATTTTTTATTTACACTCTATATCATTATATTTTTTCCTATTTTATTTTTAATCATTAATAAATATATCTATTATACGTTTATATTCATCTTTAGTTTTTCATCATTAGTAAATATCTCTGTTATATGTTTATATTCACCTTTTGTTTTTCATCATTAGTAAATATCTCTATTATGCTTTTATTTTCATCTTTTGTTTTTCATCATTAATAAATATCTCTATTATACTTTTATATTTATTTTATAACTAACAAATACTCATAATTCTAAAAACATCACTTTTTATTACCATTTTATATTTATTTCACTATTTAATATTTTATATAATTTTATAAATTCTTATTAATAGTAATGCACCTATATTATTTTATATTTATTTGCATAAAAAAGCAAGGTTGCTACAAACCTTGCTTTTCATAATATTTTATACCCTTATATAAAAATTCTAATCATTGCCCAATATCTCAATCCAATATCCGTCTGGATCAGAAATAAAATAAAGTCCCATACTATCATTTTCATAACATACACAGTTCATTTCTTTATGAAAATTACGTGTTTCTTCATAATCATTATCTACTCTAAGGCATAAATGATATTCCAAATCCCCTAAATTATATGGCTCTTTTCGGTCACGCAGCCATGTTAATTCTAATAAAAATCCTGTTTCTTCTTTGCCCATATAAACTAATATAAAAGAACCATCCTCTGCTTCTTTTCTGCGGATTTCTTTAAGACCTAAAGCCTTTTCATAAAATTCAATACTCTTGTTTAAATCAAATACATTAAAATTAAAATGGTCAAATCTTGCCTTAATATTCATTATTCTTCCTCCATTGATTAATATTTATTTTATAGTTACTATTTGCTTATATATTTAAAAATCAAGTTCAATTTCTTCACCCTTATTTTTTATATCACAATGTATAATACCTTGCTTTAAAGCCTCTTCCTTAAATCCATTGCCAGCCTTTATTTCTTCCCTAAAATGCATAGGAATAAAATATTTAGGTTTGATTTTTTCGACAAACTGCTTTGCACCTCTAAAATAATCTTTTCCAAGTCTATTATCTATCGGAAAAAATAAAACATCTAATGCATTTATATTGGCATTAATATCCTCCAGTTCTGATAAAAATGCCTTTTCATATCCGTTAGCCTCTTCTTGATTTACTTCCTCCTCCCAATGCCAATTATTCAAATCACCCGCATGAAAAATTTGACATTTATCTACTGTTATGTAAAAAGAAATCCCTACATCTGTAGAACCATATGCTGTAATTTCTATAATATCATCACTATAACCTTCACCCTTTAATAAAAAATGTACATTTTCCTTATCACAAGGTACCGTATCTGCTAAAATCTCTTCTGACAATATGTAGAAAAAGTCTTTACTATTTGTAAAATCATAAATTTTAGTGTCATAATGATCTGAATGTGAATGTGAACACAAAATATACCTTCTCTTATTACTTTCATTAAGCAAATTATCTATTTCTTTAAAATCTCCATTATAATAATCTATTAATATAATTGCCGATTTTGTTTCAATTAAAAAACCACTGTTATATATGTATTTTACTTTCAATATCAATACTCCTTAGTCTGTATAATTATACTATATATTTTTTATAAAAATTTTTAATTAAATTTAGAATTTATCAAATTACTTTTTTCATCCATTCATTTAAGTATGCAATTTGAGATTCTGTATGAAACCAATGTTCACCATTTTTCATTACGGTAAGTTTTGCCTCATGTACTGTAACAAACTCATCTACTGTTATGCGTGATGTAAGATTATCTTTTTCAGCATAGAGTATTTCTGTCGGAATATTCCACTGGATAGGATTTTGCCTTACAAAGTTCAAATATTCCCACAATAATACTTCACCAAATTCGGTTGTAATTTCCTTTTTATTATAAAGCTCTTTCTCTGTAACATTTGCCCATTGCATCATATCAAGAATAAGTCGCTCCATATTCAAAATAGGTGAAATAAATAATGCCTTTTCAATCACACAGTTTTGTAGTGTATGCATTGCAAAGTATGCACCAATACTATTTGCAATAATAGAAATATACTCATATTTTTCACTGCAATATCTATAAACATTCTCAATCTGCTTTTGTACAATCCAAGGCAAATACTCGTCGTAATCCACACCAATAATATCAAACCCCAAACAGTTCTTTTGGTATTGTTCAGCTTCTAAATAACTTCCGCCTTTTCCATGTATATATATTATAACTTTCTTCACAAAATACCTCTCTAAATTCTATCACAAAAGTTTTTGTTTCCACTCTTCTTCTTTGAAGCCTAATAAAACGTTATTTTCTGTCACTACCAAAGGTCGCTTAACCAACATACCATCAGCAGCTAATAACTGTAGTTTTTCTTCATCATTCATGGTATTTAACTTATCTTTAAGATTCAAAGCCTTATAAGATAATCCGCTAGTATTAAAAAAACGTTTGATAGGTAATTTACTTTTTTCATACCACTTTTTTAATTCCTCATACTTAGGATTATCGCCCTTAATATCTCTGACTTCATAGTCTAAATCATGCTGGTCAAGCCATTTTATAGCTGATTTACAAGTAGAACATTTTTTATAACATAATACAAGCATTTTCTTCACCTCACCTTTCTGCTTCATATAAAAATAAATATTATTCAATATGAGTATATACTAACTTATTTCCCATATCAAAATAAGTTTCTGCTTCCTCTATACTCATTTTAAATTCCTCATTTGAAGCAACTCTCACAAAAGTAACATTGTTTCTGTCATATCCTTTTATTAACAATATTTCATCAATACTTTCTGATACAACTGCTTTTCTATCACTAACAAATAATAGTATATTCATTAAGTTTGAACCTGTAATTTCTATAATTCTGTCCTCTGATTTCATCTGTCCTATAAAATCCAAAGCATTCATTCCCTCTTCAAATATAGGTAAATTATATTGATTCATCCTATTGGAAAGCCTTGTACCACGCCATATAATAATCTCCCCTTTACCTGATACCACATTGCCCATAACTCCATAAACTTTATTAGCCGCCTTGTAAAATTCAGAATATACTCCCTCTATTTTCCCAAATCTACATGCTAAAAACATATATTCAAAATTAGTATTTTCCTTTAATAATATCTTATTTGCCTTATTGCTGGTTCTTAGCTGAACTACATGTCCTACTTTTAAAGGCTTAGTTTCTAATCCGCTTACTGATATAGGAATATAATATAGCTTTTTTCGTAATTCATCAATAGTATATTGACTTGATATATTATTAATATTTTCAGTTTCAACATTTTTTATTATTACTTCTGACGCTGCATTTTCGATTTCACCCGCCTCGTTTATTCTAACACATTCTAACTCGCAAGTTCTATCATCATTATGCTTAAAAGATACTATATATTTTCCGTCCTCTTTAACTTCCCACTGCACCTCTAAATTATCGTCAAGAATTTTAACATCATAAATCAACAGCTTCCTATTATTTCGCGGTAATCCCTCTTCCTTTACCTTTCCATATATAATGTCATCATCAACAAAACCTAACACACTAAGAGTTTCACCATTTTCAGATACAATAGTTTTCTTATTACCAGCCTCAATATGTAATACCTCTATTTCTGTTCCTTTATTATTTATATCATTTTTTACCCATGCAATTTTATCTTTCTTTTTATTTACTGCCAGCCTCCCCTCCGAAACATTTTCAGCCACAACAACATACTCACAACTTACAATATCTATCGCATATACTGTTCCATCAAAATACAAATAACACAGTCCATTTGAATTTACATAAAATAATGTATCTATATCATTTTTTATCATTTCATAAGTACGTATGCTAGGTATAAACAAATACTCCTCTAAGGTGTTGCTGTCAGCATTATATTTATAAAGTGCAACCCCAACTTCACCTTCATGTATACCTCTATTCATGTATCCATATATAAGAAAATCTACATTTTTATAATTATCAACTGATAATATTTTTATACCATATTCCATATGTGCTTCTCTTATATCTTCATTACCTTTAAGACTAAAAAGTGATGTTGCAATATTTTCATCAACACTATAAAGCCATACATTGCCGCTTCCATTGAAAACTATCTGCTTTTTATCCTCTGAAAACATAATATCAGTTGGTACTTCTTCTAACATTCCAAGTGATATTGCCTTTTTAGAAATAGTTTCTTCATTTGGTTCAAAAATTTGATTAGCCGTTCTTTCATATGCCATAATATACATTTTCAAATCTGTCCACTTAACAATTATAGATTCTTTAACATTATAAACAGCCTCACTATTATCATCTGACAGCATGTATTTTAATTCCAAAGTCAACAAATCCCCATGTAACTCTACTATATCGATTTGTTTTTCTCCCTGCAAAGTCACAGACATATTATTCCATGTTATTTGTCTAAATGTAGATTGAATATTAACATATCCTAAATTAGAAGAATCTGCGTCTGGTGAAACTTCTACATAGGGAGCCAATTCAGCACTTCTTTTAGGGTCTATAGTTTTATCACTAAACTCCTCGGCAAATCCTATCATTGCCTCCACATTAGTCCTATCAGTCCAATAAATATCAGTATAATAGTATATTTCCTCAGAATTTTTAGTTAAAATTATATTTAATCTATATTTAGTATCTTTATCTATTAGATTTTGTATGGGTAATATTAACTCTTGAAAATCCTCATTGTTTTTTTCTAAATTTATCTCCATTCTTTCAACAAGATTATTTTCTCTAACATTTCTAACTTCATAAAATGCACTTGTGACACCTTTGCCCTCAGCTAATGTAAGTATTAAATTCCTATCATCAGGCAATAATGTAATGCTTCTATTCACAAGTTTTTCTGGCGAATCACTCTTATGCCCATACATAACATTAAGTTTCTTTCCCTCTGACAAAACCATTATAACTGGTAATGAGGGTTCTCTTATGTTTTTATATAATGCCTGACTTTCATTTTTCCTATTTATAAAAAAATATGTTCCGCCTGCTGCTACAAATATTATTAATAACAATACTATATGCTTTATAAATTTCTTCATTTTACCTGTCCTTTTAAACTTACTTACATCTTTAAATTCTTTTCCTATAAATTTTATAGGAGTTGTTCTAATCACCTTATTAATCTAAATATGAGGTCACTTCTTCTTCTCTTTATCAATTATAATATCACATAAATGTAAGGTTAATATGTCCAATATAAGAATATGATAAATTGTATTTTTATATTACTTTTCTCAACTTTAATGATATAATACTCTCTAAAAGGAGGTTTACTATGCAAAAAAGAACACTAGCAATTCATGATATCTCTTGTTTTGGACGCTGCTCACTAACTGTTGCTCTCCCAATCCTTTCAGCTGCCGGAATAGAAACTCCCGTTATACCTACTGCCATATTATCAACACACACCGGCGGATTCACTGATTTTACATTTCGTGACTTAAGTGAAGATATAATTCCGATTCTAAATCACTGGGTTTCACTAGACCTTAGATTTGACAGCATTTACAGCGGATATTTAGGTTCCGTTTCCCAAATAGACATATTAATTTCAGCCTCCTCCATGCTTAGAAATAAAAATAATAAAAAGCCTTTAGTTTTTGTTGACCCTGTTATGGCTGACCACGGCTCATTATATAAATCATTTCCTGAAAGTTTTCCCTTAGAAATGAAAAGATTATGTCAACATGCTGATATAATAGTTCCTAATATTACTGAAGCATGTTTTCTCACTAATACTCCTTATGAAGAAGGACCATATACTAAAGATTACATTCACAAACTTATATTTGAATTAAAAACACTAGGAACTAAACAAATAGTTATTACAGGTATTTACTTTAATGATAAACAAATAGGTGCGGTATCATATGACTGTGAATCAGATAATATCAACTATCATTTTACTGATAAAATTAATGGCAGCTACCATGGTACTGGTGATATATTCTCCTCTGTACTTCTATCAGGTATACTAAATAATTTCAGTCTGTCTGATTCTGTTGATTTCGCCGCACAATTTACATATTCAGCCATTGCAAGAACCATAGGAAATATTGAAGATACACGCTTTGGTGTGAATTTTGAAGAAGGTCTATATGAATTAGCTTCAAAATTTCAAAAACCAAGTTTAATAAAATAAATACAAAGAATTTTACCATAAAATCAAATTAATATCAGCACGTATATTTATTAAATTACGTGCTGATATTTTATACTATCTTTTATTAAAGTCCATTACCCGCTTTGCCCTAATTATTGTCTTATCTAGTTTATCAAAACCAGTATAATTTCCAATTAATAACAAAATTTTTAAAAAATTAGTATTCTAACAATAATTTATCTTCTCACTTGTAATAGCTTTTGTCTAAGCTCTACTTCTAATCTTCCAAGTTCTCCCTCTGCTTGTTTTCTTCTTTCACGTCCCTCATCTTGGATTTTTAGAACTTCATCTAATGTAGATATAAGACTATCATTAGTAACTTTTAAAGTTTCAATGTCAACAATTCCTCGTTCTGATTCTTTCGCAACTTCAATAGTAGCCATTTTAAGAGTTTCTGCATTTTTCTTTAGTAATTCATTGGTCATATTAGTAACTTCACGCTGTGCTGCCGCTGCTTGCTGTGAATGGGTTACACCAAGTGCCAATACCATTTGACTTTTCCATAGCGGAATAGTATTAACTAGGGTAGTTTGGATTTTTTCTGTCATTAAAGTATCATTTCCTTGTACTAATCGAATTTGAGGCGCCATTTGAATAGATACCATTCTCGTAAGTTCAAGATCATGAACTTTTTTCTCAAATCTATTAATAAGATCTCCAAAATCTCTAGCTTCTTGTGCATCTTCAGGAAGTCCTGTTGCTTCTGCTTTTGTTACAAGTGCTGGAAAATCTTTAGCTTTAACTTCTTCAAGTTTCTTCTTTCCAGCCAAAATATACATAGTAAGTTCCTTAAAATACACTTTATTCATATCATACATTTTATCTAACATTGCAATATCTTTTAATAACTGAATTTGATGTTTTTCTAGTTCTGATACAACTTTATTAATAGTAACTTCCGCCTTGTCATATCTAGCTTTCATTACCTCAAGTTTATTTGCTGTTTTTTTGAAAAAACCTAAAAATCCTTTTTCTTCTTCACTTTCAAAGTTTTTTAGTTCTGTCACTACACCTGTAAGCAAATCTCCTACTTCTCCCAAATCTTTAGTTCTTACATTTCCAAGTGCAGTTTCTGAGAAATCTGCAATTTTCTTTTGTGCAGATGAACCATACTGTATAATTACATTGCTTTGTTTTATATCTATCTTATCTGCAAATTCATCTACTATTTTCAAATCTTCTTTAGTAAGCGAACTTTCTTCTAATAATTTTTTAGTTTCTACTTTTACCTCAGCAGGTAACTCTGCTTCTTTAATTTCCTCTTCAAATCCAAGTGTCAGTGATGGTGTAATTTCTAGTTCAAAATCTTTAACGTCACTCATATATCTTTCCTCCTGTATAATTTATATTTTTATTATATACTATTTTTTAACTTTTTTGCCTTTTAATTATTATTTTAATGCTTAATTTTATAATATTACTATATATTTTAATTTTTTTAATATTTATAATAAATCAATTAATGCTTATATAATATTTATTTAAGTTCATTAAATCCAGTATCAGTAAGCCCTTCTTTTACAAGCATCGTTTCTAACACTGAAATATCTGTAGAAATATCCATTGCTAAATCATCAAATAAGCTATCATACAAATTTTCAAAAGCTACTGCAATTTTATCCATAGTCTGCATTATTTCATTTTTTGCCCCTACTACAGTATCACCCTCAAAATCACTCTTTTCAAATTCTTTATACGCATTTGCCAATTTCATTGTAGTTGGCAAATAATATTCCATAAATTTCCTTGTTTCAGCAAATTTCTCTGGATTTTTCTTAACCTTTTCAATTATATTTCTAGTTATTTTTTCTAATCTATTAAGTTTAATACCCATTGGAGTTTCTACAAGTGTATTCGATACTTCTCTAAGTTCAATTAAATATAATCTTCCTGCATCAATAACTTGTGCAACTTCTGGTGACATCTCTCTTTCTATACTAGCATTTTTTTCAGAAACTTTAGTTTGTATTCTTTTTTGTTCTTCAAATGATAAATATTGCTTATAGGTTTCATTATCTAGTATAAAATATTTTTCATCATTACTAAATCTAGCCTGAAAAAACCATCTTTTCTTAATCATCTTTTGCAAGTCTTTAATAATAAATTTACGACTTTTACCTATAGCTCCAAATTCTTCAATTTCACAAAATCTGCGACTTCCAAGTCTTGCAATATAATATCTAAATCTTTTTCCGCCATTTAGTTTTGCTATTCCATTAGCCATAAATATTGATGAAATTAAAAATAAGGGAATAAAAGCTGAACCAATAAAATTCGCTATTTGTCTTGCCACACTACTGGTTACTTCCCCTATTATAAACAATGAACAAGCAGCTATTCCAAATCCAACTGTACCAATACTTCCAAATACTGTTTGCAACACTCCCGATACCTTTTCTGGTGTACCTTTATGAAAATACTTACCAATCTCTGCTGACAATTCTAAACTGCCTTTTTTTGCATTCTCTTTGCCATGTACATTCAATTTTATCTCTCTGTTGTCTTTCTTTGATACTATATTTTCAAAGTTCTTTAATGAAGAGGCAATATTATTTTTTACATCTGAAATTTCTACATCTTTCATAACTTGTTTCACAAAGTCATTTACTTCTTCACCTACTTTATTCAATTCTTCTTTTATTTCTTCCAAATCTTTATTATTCATATGCACTCCTATTTTATAAAATATATGGTTAATTTAGAGTTCGATTTTTATAACTCTTCCAGTCGCATCATATTTATAATATCTTATCCCTGCCGCATTCATCATTCGCTTTGATGCTCTAACTTCTGGTTTATCTGCATTTTTATCAGAAGCATATATAACAGTCTTTATCCCTGCCTGAATTATTGCTTTAGCACATTCATTACATGGGAATAATGTTACATATAATTTACTACCCTCTAAACTGCCGCCTCTGTAATTTAATATAGCATTAAGTTCACTATGAGTCACATAAGAATATTTAGTTTCATAAATGTCACCTTGCTTATCCCATGGAAACTCTTCATCAGAGCAGCCTTTTGGGAATCCATTATACCCAACTGATAAAATCTTATTATCCTCACTAACTATACATGCCCCCACTTGAGTACTAGGGTCTTTGGATCTCATAGCTGATAATTGAGATACCCCCATAAAATACTCATCCCATGAAATATAATCTACTCTTTTGTCACTCACAAAAATACCTCCCAACAAATTTATGCAATATCTTATTTCACTTTCCAAATTAAACAGTCTAAAAATATATATTACAATATAATTTTTATATTATAAGTTCTCAATTTGATAACTTGCAGCTTTTCCCAAACGATTCATAATAGCTTCTCCTAATTTACTATCTGAAAAGTCCTCTGAAAATATAATATCTACTCCTATATCATCAAATTCTCTAAGCACAGAATACATATTATAAGCAATACTTTTATAATCTGTTCTTATACCTATACTTTTAAATACACCTTTATAATATAATACTTCTGTTTCTTTTGTACCTATAATTCCAACTTTTAATCCATTTTCTATCATTTGACTGGTTTTGGCATTTATGTATTTTACAACTTCAATACTATTTCCTTTAATTATTTTAAGTTCTGCTTTTGGTGCATAATGCTTATATTTCATTCCAGGCGCTTTAGGTTTTATATCATCTTTCATTGGCTCTAATATTGCTTTATCTACTTCTATTTTACCTAAAACTGATTCTATCATATCTTTTGTTATATATCCTGGCCGCAAGATAACTGGCATGTCTGCTGTCAAATCTAATATAGTAGACTCAATCCCAATTCCTACTTGACCACCATCTATAATCATATCTATTCTTCCGAATAAATCAGCTATTACATGCTTAACACTTGTAGGACTTGGCCTGCCAGAAATATTAGCACTTGGAGCTGCTATAGGCACTTTAGCCTCATTAATAAGAGCTAATGCTATTTCATTATCAGGCATTCTAACCGCAACTGTTTCTAAGCCTCCTGTAATCTCATAAGGCACAGCTTCTTTCTTTTTTAATATAATAGTCAAGGGACCTGGCCAAAATTTTTCTATAACAAATTTAGCTTTTTCAGGCAGTTTATCTGTCAATAGAGCTAACTGTTCTATATTTCCTATATGCACAATGAGCGGATTATCTGATGGTCTGCCTTTTGCTTTATATATTTTATGTGCTGCCATTTTATCAAGTGCATTTCCGCCTAAGCCATATACTGTTTCTGTTGGAAATGCTGCAAGACCACCTTTTTTTATTATATCAGCCGCCTGCAATAATCCATTTCTTTCAAACTCATCTTTTTTAATCACAATAGTTTCCATAAAACTACCCCTATATTCTACAATCTCTTCTTTTCTATTTTATTCTACTTTATAGTATATAATAGCCTTCAATATAAATCAACGAAATGTAAATAATCTATGTTCAAATTCATAACTTTTTTATTATAATTCATATTTATCATTTTATATGAAATTTAATTTATATATTATAATATATGTTAACATTATATTACTTTTGACTTTATACACGAAACTTACCGTTTCGTATTACTATAATAATACAAAAACTTATATAAACTAGCCTATTAATTATACATTAATCTTTTATTCATAAAAAATTCCAGAAAAAATCATTTTTTCGTGTTACAATATTATAATCATAGACTTTCATACAAATCTATCTATATCTATATCTATATCTATATCTATATCTTACATTCTTGTAGTTTATTAACATTTGCCACCGAAAGGAGTATTTCTATGTCAACCGAAATAAATTACTCAGAAGTAACCCCCGCAATTACGACATTATCTGCTAAATGTCAGGCTAATATTATCTCCCCTGACCTTTTCCCTAAATATGAAGTAAATAGAGGACTTAGGGATTTAAACGGCAAGGGTGTTTTGACAGGTCTTACTGAAATTTCAGATATTCAGGCCAAAAAAATTATAAATGGCAAAGAATTGCCTTGTGAAGGAAAACTTTATTATCGCGGAATTGATGTTGATGATATTGTTTCTGGATTTATGAAAGAAAAACGATTTGGATTTGAAGAAACTATATATCTTTTACTTTTTGGCAATTTACCAACTTCCAAAGAATTAAAAGAATTTTCTTCTGTCCTTAACACTTACTGTTCTCTGCCTCCTAAATTTGTTCGTGACAATATAATGAAAGCCCCCAGCAGTGATATGATGAACGCATTAGCAAGAAGTGTCTTAACATTATATTACTATGATGAAAATGCTGATGATTTATCTATTCCTAATGTACTTAGACAATGTATTAAACTTATTGCTGAATTTCCACTTTTGGCAGTATATGGATATCAAGCTTATAACCACTATGAAAGAGAGCAGAGCCTAATAATACACTCACCAAATCCAGAGCTTTCCATTGCAGAAAATATATTGCAGCTTTTGCGTCCAGACCAACAATTTACTGATTTGGAAGCTAGAATACTAGATTTAGCACTTGTACTTCATGCAGAACATGGCGGCGGAAATAATTCATCATTTACAGTTCATGTAGTAACTTCTTCGGGTACAGATACCTATTCAGCCATTGCTGCTGCTCTTGGCAGTCTTAAGGGACCTAAACATGGTGGTGCCAACTTACGAGTTATGGGTATGATGAAAGAAATGAAAGAATATGTTTCTGATTGGAGTAGTGATGAACAAATCTCTGAATATTTATTAAAATTACTGCGAAAAGAAGCGTATGATAAGTCCGGTCTTATATATGGTATGGGACATGCTATATATTCATTATCTGACCCTAGAGCTAAAATATTTGAATCTTTTGTCCAAAAATTAAGTGCTGCTAAAGGAAGAGATGAAGAATACAACCTATATACTAAGGTAACAAAATTGGCGCCTGCTATTATTGCCAGAGAACGTCAAATATATAAAGGGGTTTCACCTAATATCGACTTTTTCAGCGGCTTTGTCTATGAAATGCTTGATTTGCCTGTGGAACTTTATACTCCTCTTTTTGCAATTTCCAGAATTGCTGGCTGGAGTGCCCATAGAATTGAAGAGCTGGTCAATTCTGGTAAAATTATACGTCCCGCCTATAAAAGTGTCTTATCCCATAAAAAATATGTACCTATAAATGATAGATAAGCAATATATATGTACATTTATCTATTGTTGTATAAATCCAAATATAACATAATTAACATATATTTTTCTGTTTTTTTCCTAATAAAGTAAATATCTTCTTGTTTTCAACCCAGAATTTACTTTATTTTTTAAAATATTTAATATTTTTAAATATTTTTCTTGACAATGTTCTACTCTTTATATATAATACATTATGTTGTATGCGGATGTGGCGGAACTGGCAGACGCGCTAGACTTAGGATCTAGTGGGAGACCGTGCAGGTTCGATTCCTGTCATCCGCATTAACGATTTGTTAAATGCTAATTAGGAGATGTATCGAAATTATGTTTCTTAATATCTCAATGCATTATAACAATTGGTGGGCAGTTGTTCATTAAATAATAGCAGTGTAACTATAGTTACACTGCTATTATTTATTATTTATACAAATCCATTTTATTTTAAGAATAAAAATTTTATAAATGCCACAATTAATTTCTTATACATATCTATAAGCTGCCTATACTTGCTTTAATAATATCTACTTTTTATTTTCTATATACTCTTAAACTATTATTTATTTTATGATAGTTGTTCCTTTTTAGAGAAAAAACTGCACCCCATAACCAAGTTTTACTCAGTTATGAAGCACAGCTCCTTTATAAATTTATAATGCTATTTCATATAAGTTACAACATTAGTTCACTATATTTATTATAATATAATAATCATTCTGTGAAACTTCCACCGCTATACCAATTCTTTTATATCCTGAATTTATTGCACTATTTATAACACTATTAGATTCACTTATAGCACTTTCTAAATTGTCAGTTCTTATATATGCTTCCCTTGCTGCTCTTGTTGACATATAGTTCATACTTTTTAATTGATCTTTTAATGTTCCTAAACCAGTTATACTGCTGTCTTGAGTATAGTATCCATACCTCCTAGCTGCTGACAACCTTTGCTTTGCTAATTTAGAGAGTACCATATCTGTTATAATCACTTCAGTTGAATTTTCATTTCTAGCTGAATTTATATAATCTAAAATATATTGTTCAGTATCTGTATAAGGCTCTACAAAATATTCTCCTAATCTTGCTTCATCAGTATCTATTGTTACAGTAGAAAGACTTCCATCAGTATTAAATCTATATAACGAACCATCTTCACGAAATGCTCCTATAGACATTGCTCCTGAATCTTTAAAATAATACCATACATTACTTAAATTTAGCCAGCCTATGTGCATTTCTCCCGTTGAATTAATATAATACCATGTATTATTCAACTGTATCCAACCAACATGCATTGCACCAGATAACCCCATATAATACCATTTATTATTAGAATTTACCCAACCAACCTGCATTGCGCCAGATGAATCCATATAATACCATTTGCCATTATCCAATTGCCAGCCAGTCTTCATAACACCATTCGACTGCAAATAATACCAGTATCCGCTGTCACTTATCCAACCAGTTTTAGCTGCACCATTATCATCATAATATTTCCACGTCCCATCAACAAACTTCCAGCCTGAAATCTTAACACTTATAGGAATTATATCAACTACAGGCTGTGCATTTACTTGAAGATTGGCTGCAAATACACTGACAAATAATGCTCCAATAAACGTTAACACTATTTTACTAAATCTATTCATATAAAATTCTCCTTTCATTATACTTTAATTTAATTATACATTATATTTATCTTCTGATAATATATCAACAAAATCAAAGGTGGCAAAATAATCCTTAGGAGTTTCTGCTCTCCTTATCATTTCTACACTTCCATTTTCTTTTAACAGCAATTCTGCTGAACGAAGTTTACCATTATAATTATATCCCATTGCAAATCCATGAGCACCACTATCATGTAATACCAAATAATCTCCACGCTCTATCTTAGGCAGCATTCTATCTACTGCAAATTTATCATTGTTCTCACAAAGTGAACCTGTTACATCATATTTATGCGTATTTTCTTCATCTTCCTTGCCAAGTACTGTAATATGATGATAAGCCCCATACATGGCTGGACGCATAAGATTTACTGCACAAGCATCACAACCTATATATTCCTTATATGTATGCTTTTCATGTATTGCTCTAGTAATTAAATGCCCATAAGGCGCTAACATAAATCTGCCTAATTCAGTATGAATAGCTATATCTGTCATTCCCTCTTTGGTGAATACCTCCTCATATACTGCTCTTACACCCTCACCAATAACATATATATCATTTTGTTCTTGTTCTGGACGATATGGAATACCAATACCTCCTGAAAGATTGATAAATTTAATATCCGCTCCTGTTTCATTTTTAAGTTCCACTGCCAGCTCAAATAGGATTTTAGCCAAAGTGGGATAATACTCATTAGTTACTGCATTACTTGCAAGAAATGCATGAATGCCAAACTGCTTTGCTCCCTTGGCTTTAAGAATTTTAAATGCTTCTATAATTTGAGATTTTGTCAAACCATATTTAGCTTCTCCTGGATTATCCATAATATCAGTACTTATAGAAAATAGTCCGCCTGGATTAAATCTACAGCTAATTAACTCCGGAATATGACCAATAGTATCCTTAAGAAAATCTATATGTGTAAAATCATCTAAATTTATAGTAGCACCTATCTTATCTGCATATATAAATTCTTCTGCTGGTGTAGCATTTGATGAAAACATAATTTCATCACCTGTAAATCCAAGTGCCTTAGCCATCATGAGTTCTGTCATAGAAGAGCAATCCACACCACAACCTTCTTCTTTTAATATCTTTAAAATATATGGATTAGGTGTTGCCTTTACTGCAAAATATTCCTTAAATCCTTTATTCCATGAAAAAGCTTCATAAAGTTTCCTAGCATTTTCACGAATACCTTTTTCATCATATATATGATATGGTGTCGGATATGTTTTTGAAATTTCCTTAACTTGCTCTAGTGTAACAAATGGTTTCTTCTTCATAATATCTTCCTCTCTTTCATTTACGCTTACCTATTTATTACTTTTATGTCTTTATGCAATATCTCTTTTTACATATTGTAACTATATTTCTTTATAATGTTACTTAATTAATTGACAATGAATATATTTACTTCAATTAACATTCATCTCACATTGGACTTCTTAATTTAAAACTCTGGAAACTAAATACATTTATTTTAATTAACCTTTGCTTTTTAAAATACCTATAATATATACACAAATATATACTTTTAGAAACTCTATATGTTCAAAAATCTGAGGCAAGCTACCAAAAATGATAACATACCTCAGACCCCCTTGTCATTTCTTTTAATAAAATTGAAAGAATATTCCCTTAACTTTAAATAAATTAGTCAATATTTACAACTCTCATCATATTTGTCTTATGTTCGCTTGGCTTTCCGTTGACATCAAATACACCCGCAGTAATTACTACTATATCATCAACTTCAACATATCCATGTTCCTTAGCAAGTTTAACTGACTGTTTGATAAGTTCATCTGTAGATGCTGATTCTTTAGAAAGAATTGGAGCAACTCCCCAGAATAATTGCATTTTACGAACTTTTGATTCATTAGGTGACATACCAATAACTAAATTCTCTGGTCTCCACTTAGAAATCATCTTTGTAGTAAATCCACTCCAACTTGGAGCAATAATAGCCTTAGCATTAATTTCTGCTGCTGTTGAAACAGTTGAGTGACAAACAACATTTGAAACATTTTTCTGTAAAGAAACAAGTTTTCTAGTTTTATAATCATCATATGTAATATGTGATTCTGCTGTTGATACAATTTGAGCCATCATCTTAAGTGCTTCAAGCGGATATTTTCCATTAGCTGTTTCACCTGAAAGCATAACAGCATCAGTTCCGTCATAAACAGCATTAGCTACATCTGTAACTTCAGCACGAGTAGGACGTGGATTGCGCATCATAGAATCAAGCATTTGTGTAGCAGTAATAACTGGTTTACATCTTTCACTACATTTTTTAATAATCATTTTCTGAACATAAGGAACTTGCTCAGGTGGAATTTCAACACCCATATCACCTCTAGCTACCATGATACCGTCTGCTGCTCCAATTATTTCATCAATATTTTCTATACCTTCAGCATTTTCAATTTTAGCAATAATTTGCATATCACCATTGTGTGCCTCAATAATTTCTCTGATTTCATTAACACAAGCAGCATTTCGTACAAACGACGCTGCAACAAAGTCAAAACCTTGCTGAACACCAAAGATAATATCACTTTTATCTTTTTCTGTAAGTGAAGGAAGTTTAATATTTACATTAGGAACATTAACACCTTTCTTTTGTCCCATCTCTCCGCCATTATTAATTCTGCAAATTATATCATTACCTTTAATTTCCATAACTTCAAGTTCAATAAGACCATCATCAATAAGAATTTTATTTCCTGTTCCAACATCATTAATAAGACCTTTATAGCTTATAGAAACTTTCGTATCATCACCAACTACTTCATCTATAGTAAGAATAAAAGTATTTCCTGCTACCAACTGAACTTTTTTATCTTCTTTAAGTTCACCAGTACGAATTTCAGGACCTTTTGTATCTAAAAGAGCTGCTATTGGACGACCAATTTCTTCTCTGATTGATTTAAGTAATTCCATTCTTCCTTTTTGTTCCTCATGATCACCATGAGAAAAGTTAAAACGAGCCACATCCATACCTTCTAGTGCAAGCTGTTTCATAAGTTCCCTATCATTAGTATTTGGACCCATTGTACAAACAATTTTTGTCTTCTTCATTACTTGTTTCCTCCATAAATAAATTATAATTTGTCTACTCCACATGTTTATGAACATATAGATGCTCTTGGCAATATTCATAATTGCCATTACATTTAGTGCAATACCTAAAATCTAGGTTTGCTTCGTCTTTCTCGGTTCTATTACAAACTGCACACTTATGTCTTGCTCCTGTAAGTAAGGCTACTTTAGCAGCATTCATCTGTGTTTTAAATACAACCTTATTCCTTATTCTTTTGGGGCTAAACTTTTTGTTATCTCTCATTATCAAGAAAAAACATAAAAAATTTATCAATGATAATATCGCTGATACTCTTGCTGCCCCAGTATCAAAAACTATTGCACGGAGAAAATCAATACCATAAATAAGAGCCAGCCATTTCGCCTTAATAGGAAACATAACAAAAAATAGCATAAACTCCCAATCTGGATAAAGTGCAGCAAAACAAAAAAATAATGACATATTTAAATAGGTCATACCAAATAGCCACACATTACCAGATATCTGATAACCAACTATAGCAGCAATAACATGACCTATAACCCCCGATAAAAAATATAAATTAAATCTAAAAGCTCCCCATGCACGTTCTATATTCAAACCTAATATATAAAATATGAATAGCATGAAAATATTTCCGAATATCCCGCTGTTTGGCGGCTGAATCAAAAATGTAACTACTCGCCATATCTGACCGTTATATATAGCGCTTGCATCAAGTGACAAATATTGTTCATAGAATGATGAATTAGCAAAATTTATTAGGATTCCTAATCCATACATTATAACAATATAATACATTAAATTGCGAATAGCATATTTACTGAACTTTCTTTCTAGTTTATCAAACCACTTCATCGATTATCTTCCTTCCCGAAAATATATTATCGGAATTTTATAACTATATAAAACAATATATAATAGTTAAACCAGAAATAATTTCTAAAATAACTACATCATATAATATCACTAATATTTAAAATACAATTATAACTTTTAACTACATAAAACCCAAAATGCCGTCTTTCTACCTTTTGACTCCTAGCTTTGCTAGGTGGGTTACCTCATTTATACTTCTGTCTTCCATCTAAAATGGCTTGACATTCATATAAAAATATTGGCATCCCTAATGTCATATTGTAGGTTCAAAATTGTAGAAGATAACGCACATTTCAGGATTTTTTATATTAACAAAATTCAACTATATGTTTGTTTTTAAATTATACCGCACACATACACTAATATCAAGTAATTTTTGATTTTTTAAACATAAGTGCTTAATAACTATACATTTTATAATATTCTAAATTTTACAACATTCAATATATAAATATTATAACATACTTTAACCTATCGTAAAATACTTCTTATGTCATTTAATTAAATCCACCATATTTTCAATATTTTATATGAAGTATTTTAATTTTTTATAATTTAATATTAATATTTAAACACATATTTTTAAATCTTTTATATTAGAAAGTTATAGATTTTATAATTATTTTATTGTATACTAATAATCGTAATTATTAACTTTTAAGATTGGAGATATAAAATTTATGAATGAACAAGCAACAAATATTATTAAAGGACCTAAAGAAAAACTCACAGCAGGTCTATTAGCAATCTTCCTTGGTTCACTTGGTATACACAAGTTTTATTTAGGCTATACAAAACCTGCTATTATTATGCTAGTTCTTGGATTAGTAACTTGTGGTTCTGTAACAAGCATAATTGCTTTAATTGAAGGAATTATGTACATTTCTAAAAGCGACGAAGAGTTTCAAGAAATTTATGTAAAAAATGAACGTCACTGGTTCTAAATTTATACATAATAGTTTGCCAATTAAAATGTATAGTTCTCAAATTTTCAAAATACTGGTGGTGTTTCCATCAGTATTTTTTGATGTGTACCATGTCTGTCACATACTTAAAATAGCAGAAAGCAAACATTAAATTAATTTGCTTTCTGCTATTTTAGTATAAAGTATCCTCTGTAAAAATTATAATATTTATTTTAAAAATAAGCTTCCTGCCTTTATTACCTAAAATCTAAACTTATCTTCAAAATAAGCCTTAAGTTCTTCAATAGGAATACGAACCTGCTCCATGCTATCCCTATCTCTAATAGTTACTGCGTTATCATTTTCTGATTCAAAATCATATGTAATACAAAAAGGTGTTCCAATCTCATCTTGTCTTCTATAACGTTTACCAATATTTCCTCTATCATCAAATTCACAGTTATAATATTCAGAAAGCATAGTATAAATTTTTTCTGCCCCTTCATTTAACTTTTTAGAAAGAGGAAGTATACCAATCTTAACCGGTGCTATTGCAGGATGAAAATGAAGAACTGTACGCACATCACCTTCTCCGATTTCCTCTTCATCATATGCTGAACAAAGGAAAGCAAGTGTAACACGGTCTGCACCAAGTGATGGTTCAATAACATAAGGAATATATTTTTCTTTCTTCTCATCATCAAAATAACTAAGGTCCTGTCCTGATGTGTTCTGATGTTGTGTAAGGTCATAATCAGTTCTATCTGCAATTCCCCAAAGTTCACCCCAACCAAATGGGAATAAAAATTCTATATCAGAAGTAGCTTTACTATAAAAACTAAGTTCCTCTTTTTCATGGTCCCTAACTTTCATCTCTTCATCCTTAATACCAAGCGTTTTAAGCCAATTAATACAATATTCTTTCCAATATTCAAACCACTCAAGATCTGTATCAGGTTCACAGAAAAATTCAAGTTCCATTTGTTCAAATTCTCTAATTCTAAAAATAAAATTCCCTGGTGTAATTTCATTTCTAAAAGATTTACCAATCTGAGCAATACCAAAAGGTATTTTTTTTCTTGATGTCCTTTGTACATTCTTAAAATTCACAAAAATACCCTGTGCAGTTTCTGGACGAAGATAAACTACACTTTTAGAGTCTTCGGTAGCACCTTGAAAAGTCTTATACATAAGGTTAAATTCACGAATATCTGTAAAATTATGTTTCCCGCAAAATGGACAATTAATAGATTTATCATCAATATAATTTTTCATATCACTAATGGACCAAGCATCTACAGAGCCTTCAAGTTCAATAGAATTTTCCATAGCATAATCTTCAATAAGTTTATCAGCACGGAAACGTTTCTTACACTCTTTACAGTCCATCAAAGGATCTGAAAATCCGCCCAAATGTCCTGATGCCACCCATGTCTGAGAATTCATAAGAATTGCACAATCTACTCCTACATTATAAGGACTCTGCTTTACAAATTTTTGCCACCATGCCGCCTTAATATTATTTTTAAGTTCAACACCAAGATTACCATAATCCCATGAATTTGCTAAACCTCCATAAATTTCAGAACCTGGATATACAAAACCTCTTGATTTTGCCAATGCTTCAATCTTATCCATTGTTTTTTTCTGCATAATAACAAACCTCACTCTCTTTTAATTATATGTATTATTTGAATATAATATATTCACCATAAGTTTTAGTACCATCAAACTTATCTTCCTGTTCTGCAATGCACTGTGCCTCATTTTTTCCTGTTACACTTATTCCTGATGACACATAAAGTATTTCACCCTCAACTGTTACTGGTATCAAAGATGTTCTAACATACCTATTTTCTTGAGAATCTGCTTCTATTATATCCTGACCTGATATATTTACAATATACATTTTGTCATCTATAACTTTTGATAAATCTGTTACTATGTTTCCATTAGTGTCCTTAAACACTATACCAGAAGATTGGATTCCTTCAAGTTTACCTTCTGCCGATATATCATTCTTTTTTCCGACAACTATTTCAGCTATATCATCACGCAGTCTATTAAAGTCAGACCCAGAATAATAATTATAATCTAAATAATCTAATATAATACTAACCTGATTGTCTTTAACTATAATTTCATTTAAGGCTATAGGAAGTATTGCATTATTATCCTTTTCTTTCAAGTCTTTGTTATATGCCAATAACTGCCCTATTTCTTTCATATTAAATGCTGCAATTTCATCTTCTGCAAAGGTTCTAAACTCTTCTAAACCAAAAATCTCCTTATCTACTTCTTCAATAATTACTTCTGTAATTGTACCATCTTTTTTAACAAAAATCCCTGATTTTTCAGCATTAAAAGTTGAATTACTCTTACACCCAACAAGTAAAGTACATGCTAAACAAACTACTGCAAATACTTTGATTTTTTTCATTAATTTCTCCTCCTAAATTATAACGCATTTCAGCAATTATACTCCGTTTTATATATTATTTCAATATAGAATTTTCATCAACCATAATTTTTAGTATTTCATGTGCACGAAATGTATGTTTTAAATATTTTGTCTTAAATATATGTATACATCTATCAAATTCTCTTAAACTTTCCTTAGACAAATTAAATGTATATAATTTTTCTATCATTGAATATGCTACAAACTCAATAGCATATGCGGTAGATTCCACTGCTTTAATAGGTGGTTCTACTGCATATTCTCCATTAAGCACCATCATCTTAAGTTCAAATATTCTCCTTACCAAAACATTAGGCAGACTTTCATTTGTAAGTGCTTTTAAAGAATAGTATAATAGCTTTAACATTTCTGTTTCATTAGTATTTTCTGTTCCTAAGTATCCTGCCACTTCCATAAAATAAAAACCATAGTATGCACCCTCTATATCAACAGCAAGTTCCGCAAAATAATTATTTATTTCCATAGCAGATATAGTATAAGAATCTCGTCCTCCATATAATGTAAATGTACCAAAAGAAAATGGTCGGCTGCCAGCCATTAACATACTTCCAGTACGCCTTGCTCCCCTTACAAAGCCTGATAACTTGCCTCTCTCGGCAGTAAGAAGTACCACTCTCTTATCATATTCTCCCACAGACATTGCAGATAATACCATTCCTGTAACCTTAATCTGTTCACGCACAGCATTTCACCCTTACACATTCTTATAATTGACATTTTCATTAATTGAACTTTTTATATTACTACCTTTCAAATCATAAATATTACTTATAAATCCTTATTATTATATCCATAGTTTTTCATATAAAGTTCATTATCTCTCCATTCTTTTCTAACCTTAACCCAAAGCTGAAGATTAACCTTACTTTCAAGCATATGTTCAAGTTCATATCTTGCATTAATTCCTATGCGCTTTAACATTGCTCCGCCTTTACCTATAATAATTCCCTTGTGACTATCTCTTTCACAAACAATATTCGCTTCAATATCTATAATATTTTTTTTACGGCTTTTCATCTTTTCAATAGTCACAGCTATACCATGAGGGATTTCGTCTTCTAAAACTTGAAGAGCTTTTTCCCTTATCACTTCAGCGGCAATTTGTCTCATAGGCTGGTCAGTAACAGTATCTTCATCATAAAGCATAGGTCCATACGGCAAGTATTTGCTTATATTTTCCAACATAACATCTTTGTTAGTACCTTTAAAAGCTGAAACTGGAATTATTTCCGCAAAGTCACATACATCTTTATACTTATTCATAACTTCAAGAAGATCATCTTTTTTTACAGTATCAATTTTATTAATAACTAATATTATAGGGGTATTTATATCTTTAATAAGCTCTGCTATATGCTGTTCACCTGCTCCCATATATGTAGTAGGTTCAATCAGCCATAATATCACATCTGCCTCTTTTAATGTTCTTACAGATGCATTAAGCATATACTCGCCTAATTTATTCTTAGGTTTATGAATACCTGGAGTATCCAAAAAAACTATCTGCCTATCATCATCAGTATAAACAGTTTGTATCCTATTTCTAGTAGTTTGAGGTTTGCTGGAAGTAATTGCAATTTTCTGACCTATAAGCAAATTCATAAGTGTAGACTTCCCCACATTAGGCCTGCCTATAAGTGTTGCAAAACCTGATTTGAATGTATCTTTATTCATATATTCTCCAATCTTTTAGAATAAATTTTTAATTTCCATAAATAATTCTTTTTCATTTTCTATAGCACTAACATTTCCTACCACACATATATTATGACTTTCTAAAACAGCCTTGGTTATCTTAGAAAGTTTCCTTATATCTTCTACGCCAGCTTTAAGCACTTCCTCACGTTCTTTTACTAACATATCATATGTAATTCCTGACATATATGCCGATAATGACAATGCTGCCAAACCTTTAGGATTTAATGGTGTATCCATATCACTTATAGTTCCTATCACATATTTTGTCATATCACGTTCATTTACATCAAATGCCTCTACATATGCAGGTATACCTTCAAATATTTCATTAGTTTTAGAAAGATTAGGGTCTCTATATGAAACAAAATATGCCTCACCACTTCTTCCAAAACCACTCATACAGCCATATGCTCCGCCCTTTACTCTAATATTTTGCCATAAATAATCATAACCTAAAATTACTTTTAATATTTTCAGTGTTCCTGTATATTCAAAGTTTTTATCTTTAAAACTACCAGTTCTGGCTACATAATTGACCGCTGAAGATATTTTAAAGCCCTCATTTTTCTGATTCAAATGATATTTTCTAACTACTGCTGCCGATTTTTCCTTAGATAATTTAGCTTTGAAAGATTCAAGTACAGGCAAAAATTTATCATATCCTTCTGTATCACCAGTATAATCTACAAAAAGATTTTTAGCTGTGAATATTTTCCTCATAAGTTCACTTAACTTTTCTACAAGCTCTGCTTTTTTATTATCAAAATTTAGAGATAAATCATCTAAAAATTTATAATACTCTATTCCGCCAGTAATTTCATCAAAATATGATGACTCACTAATATATGACGCCGCTCTAAGTACTGCTATTGAATGTCCTGAACTCATTATTCTAGTTTGTGCCTTTGACTTTAATTCCAAAATAATTTCAAGTAATCGTTTTTCATTGTTTAATTTAGATGTTTTTATTATTTCCTCTATCATGTTAATTCCAAAGGCTTGTTCATCATATAAGAGTTTAGTATTAAACTCAAAGTATGCTAAAAAATCATTTTCTTTATTGCACTGACTAAAAGTTGTTATTCCACTATTTATACCACCAGTTCGAATATTTATTTCATTAAATAATTCTCCATATGTATAGTTTTTGGTATCTACATATCCAAGTACTGTCTTTAGCAAAGACAGATATGGCAATTCTTTTGTTTCTACACTATCCAAAGAAAATAATAAACGTATATACCCTATACCAGAAGTAAATATATTATGATATAAAAGTTTAGTTCTTTCAATAACTTTTTCCTCAAATACAGGTTTTATAGGCATTTTATCTATATCTTCCCTTTTTAACACTGGAATTTTTTCCAAATCCTCTTTAGAAGAAGGCTCACTTTGATACTTTTTAAGTGCTGAAGTTTCAGCTATAATTTCTTCAATTTCTTCTGTACTTAGTGTTTCTTTAAATGCTCTTAATTGTTCAAATTCTGATTTCTCATCTTCTGATGTCAATCCTTTTTTAGGAACTAAGGTCAAAAGCAACGAATGATTGTCTTTAATCAGCTTTTCTTTAATAAGTCTTTCAAAATATCCTTCATTTACAGCAATTTTAAGATAATCAAATACCTCTTGATATTCTAAATGCAGCATAGGTTTATTCTCATCATACAGCCAACTGTCAAAACTTTGCAAACCATACATAAGTCCTTTAGGATACCAGCCATAATCTGCTTCTTTATACCTAAACTCAAAAAAATTAATTCCTGCAAGAATTGATTTTTTATCTATTCCTTTTTCTGCCATATCCAACAGTGTTTCTTTTATAATCTTTAAGAAGTCAGCTTTTTTTTCTTTATCTGTGTTTTTTGCTGTAATTGTAAAATACGGCTGTAATATTCCATTTTCATATCCGCCAATTATATCATCACCAATTCCAGCATCTATAAGTGCTTTCTTTAATGGTGATGCTGGTGAAAGCAATGCATATTCTAAAATTTGAAATACTGCATATAATATTTTATCTGTATTTTCACCTACAACTGTACTAAACGAAAGATAAGCTGCCATATCTTCACTTTCTTCATCAGTAATTGCGTAATTAATTTCATGCTCCCTTAACTCTCCAAAAGGTGCTTGAACATCTATATTTGTATCTATATTTATACTGTCATACTTGCTTAAGTATTCTTTATCCAACCACTCAAGTTTTTCTTCCATATTCATATCACCATATAAATATATATAGCTATTTGAAGGGTGATAGTATTTCTTATGAAAATCTAATAACTCCTCATATGTAAGAGCTGTTATTGCCTTAGGATCGCCGCCTGATTCATAACCATATGCAGTATTAGGAAACAGTAAATGTCTAGTATATCTGTCAAGAACACTATCTGGATCAGAAAATGCCCCTTTCATTTCATTAAATACGACTCCATTATATATAATATCACTGTCTTTATCTTCAAGTTCATAATGCCAACCCTCTTGCTTAAATATTTTGGGTTCTTTATAAATATTAGGATTAAGTACTGCATCCATATATACATCCATTAAATTAGCAAAATCCTTACTATTACAACTAGCAACAGGATAAACAGTCTTATCTGGATATGTCATAGCATTTAAAAATGTATTTAAAGAGCCTTTTACAAGTTCTACAAATGGGTCTTTTGCTGGAAATTTATCAGAACCGCAAAGCACTGAATGTTCCAAAATATGGGTAAGCCCTGTATCGTCTTTAGGAGGTGTCCTAAAGCCTATCATAAATACCTTATTTATATCATCATTAGATA
>JGI994J12354_10000894_pt1 | contig 30509 bp, 30 predicted proteins | sample IntmicLarv3ML3BL_FD_12354 | JGI IMG/M metagenome (IMG submission 12354) | reverse complement strand
CTTTTCCCCTTGGAGGATGCCGGAAGCTTTCAGAAGCGTTTCGTCAACGGTGATGCTGCCTTCATAGTCCACTCTCGTCTGTGTCACCGTCGCACGGTGTATCTTCGCGTGGAGCATCCATCTCATGAACATCGCTATTATGATTCTATAAAAGAAACTTTCTGTTCTGTCATGTGTTTTGTTGAGTGAGACATTTGTTGTTGAATCATCTGTTCAGTTGGTTTTGCCGTTCGATCGTTGATATGAAGGTGAATAAAAGAATATGCATCGTATAAACAAGAATTCATTCAGTGTTCCATGTACGCCGAGATCATCTTCTTTCCGACCTCTGACTGCGGGTCGTTGATGACCTCTTCCGTTGTTCCGCTTTCAATGATCCTCCCTTTATCCATTATGTACAGGCGGTCACAGAAACAATTAGCAAGGTCCAGATCATGGGTGATCAAAAGGAACCCCCTGTCCTTATTCATATATTCCCTCAGTACGTTCATTATGGACGCTTGTATGGACACATCCAACATGGAGGTCGGTTCATCCAATATGAGGTACTTCGGGTCGCTGGCGAGACTTCTCAATATCGAGACTCGCTGCATCTCGCCGCCGCTCACCATAAGCGGCACTCGTTCCAGGACATCCTTCGGGATCTCGAAGGTCTCGAACAATTCATCATAATCAGGAACCTTTCCGAATGTTGAATATGCTTCATCTAAAGACCACCTGACCGTACGTATCGGGTCCATTGATGCAATGGGGTTCTGGAACACCATCTGCACGGCCCCGCGTTCTTTACGGTATGCTCGGTCTTTGACATAGGTTATGTCATTTCCGTCCAGGATCAAGCTGCCGGAATCGGGGCGGAGGAGCTTCATAGCAATAAGTGCCAGTGTGGTCTTTCCGCACCCGGATTCTCCGATAAGTCCCACGATCTCTCCTGTACCTATCTTCAGGTCAACATTCTCTGCTGCGGTCACAGATCTTTTGGAATAGGGTACCTTGAACCTCTTTGACACATTCTGAAGTTCAAACACGGAGACACCTCACTTCGCGGTCCCCTTTGATCATCATGTCCATCGTATCTTTACATTCATCTGTGCATTCCGAACATCTGTCTGAGAATATGCAGCCTCTGTTGTAAAAGGCTCTCAATCCGGTCCCGGGGATCGGTCTCATGCCGTTCCGCGGATGGGCAGCATGCAAACCCTTCGTATACGGATGCAAAGGATCGTTGAGAACATCACAGCTCGGACCGCGTTCAACGATCACTCCGCCGTACAGGACCGACGTCATCCTGCAATGCATTGCTGCCTGCAGGTCATGGGATATCATCAGCAATGCAGAATTCTTTCCTACTTCGGTCATCAGATCAAGAACATGTCCGCGTGAATAGACATCAAGACCTTTCGTAGGTTCATCTGCTATCATCAATGCAGGAGATACGGACATGCACATGGCTATCATCGCACGTTGACACATCCCTCCTGAGAGTCTGTGAGGATATGTTCCCATTATAGTGTCCGGGTCATCGAATCCACATTTGCTCAACATGTCGCGCGACAGTTCTTTGGCATCATCCTGTAGTATTCCCGCTTTGATCTGAAATTCTGTCATCTGTCTTCCGATCTTTGTAAGCGGGTCCCACGCCTGCGATGCGTTCTGCGGTATCAGGCAGATATCTTTGCTTCTGATCTCCAGTATCCTTTTCTCTGTCATTCCGTATATGTCCTCTCCTTCGAAACTGACGTTCCCGGATACTGTGGCGTTCGACTCCAATATCCTTAAAATGGCTGATGCGATCACAGATTTCCCTGAACCGGATTCTCCGATCATGGATATTGTATCCGTTCTGTTCATGGTCATGTTCAGATCCTTTATGACATCCAGAGAATCGTTAAATCCTATGGAGAATGAGATGTTAAGGCCGTTCACATCCAAAAGGTTCATTCGATCACCGATCCCTTTGAAGATCTGTTGGATGATATGAGCATGAATGCAACTATCGATATCATTATCATGAACCCGGGTGCCATGTACCACCACCAAAGGTCGTACGGAATGGCTCCGTATCTGAATGCATCATTGATCATTGCGCCCCAGCTCGGGTTCAGGGGATCGCCGAGGCCCATGAAGCTTAGGGACGCTTCCGCGAGCATTCCTCCTCCTACTGCAAGTGCAAGTTTCGCTGATATCACGTTGCGTGTGTTGGGAAGTATATGTTTGAACAATATGTACAAGTTCGATTTTCCTAATGCCTTTGCTGAAAGGACGAATGGCTGTTCCTTCAGATTCATTACTTTCGGGTGTAGAACTCTGGCCATCCCGCACCATCCCAAAATGGATATTGCGATCGCCGTCGTAATGATGCTGGGTTCGAAATATGCCACCATGAGGATCATAAGCGGCAGGCCCGGTATGATTATCACGGCGTCCGTCATGGCCAGCAGAGCATTTTCGACCTTTCCTCTGTAGTATCCCGCTGTCACACCCACCAGAACACCTATGCTGATGGATATGAATGCTGAAAGGAATCCCACCGCCAACGATGCCCGTGAAGAATATAGGAGTTCTGAAAAGATGTCCTGACCTATGTCATTGGTTCCGAGAAGATGTGCATTCGACGGATGCAGAAAAGTTCCGAAACGATCATCGAGGGTATATGGCGCGATGAATCCATCGAAGACTGCAATGAAGATCAGTATTGAAACTATCATCAATCCTATCGTCTTCAGTTTGTTCACTCTGATCCAAGAAATGATGTCGTTCATTTCATTCCTCCGTCTGCAACACGCGGATCAAGAATACCATACAAGAGTTCTGCTATCAGGTTGAGAACCAACGTTATCAGGATGACGAATACGAACACACCCTGTATCAGAATGTAATCATTGCCGGTTATGGCGCGGTACATCAGCTGCCCCATACCGTTCAGCGAGAACACGACCTCAATGATCATTGCGCCCGTTATAACGCCACCCAGGCTCATGGCGAATATGGATGCGAACTGTGTCGAAACGTTCTTGGAAATGACCTTTTCACGGATGTATGTGTCACTGAATCCATGGGCTTGTTTTGCTTTCACGTAGTATTCATCACGTATCTGTGCCGATATATTACGGATCAAAATGTGATACCCTGCCAATATGGAGATGGTCAGCACTGCGACCGGAAGGGTCAAATGATAAATGACATCCGTCAGGCTCCCTGAATTGGACGACAAGCTCCCTGATGTCAGATGACCCAGAGGGAACCATCCCAAATGGAATGCGAACACGGTCAGGAATATCATCCCGATCAGAAATGTTGGTATTGAATAGATCATCACAGAGAAAGGGGTCATTATCTTATCTACGTGGGACCTCTTCTTCGATCCTGCCATTATGCCGGTCACCAGACCGGTAAAGGCCCCTATGATTAACGCAGGGATCATCATCATTGCTGATACCTTTGCGTAGCTCAGGACAAGATCCGAAACAGGCAGACCTATCGTCGTTGAGTATCCCAAATTGAATGTGAATATGGATTTCAAATACAGAAGATACTGTTCCGGTAAACTTCTGTTCAAACCGTAGCTTTCATACATCTCATCGAGTTTTTCTTGCGGCAACATGTAATAATGGTCACCGAGGAGGCTGATCATCGGGTCTCCCGGGGTCAGCCGAGGAAGCATGAAACAGATCAGTGTTACGATAAGGAAGGTCGTCACGAACCTTATGAATATTGAAATCGTCAGTGATCTGTCCATCTTCTTCACCTGTAAGTAAAAAAATAGGGAAAGGTGGCGTAAACGCCTTATGCGTACTTCAGACCGAAGAACGTCTCATAGCACAATATGCCCCAGTCCTGGTGCACAGTGAATCCGTCGAACTTCACGTTGTACGGCTGTACGAAGCTGTCCCAATACATCGGAATTATCAGTGCGTGTTCACCATAGAATTCCTGCATTGCGATCTCGGCATTCCTCTTCACCGTGGCATCCGATGACCTCAGACCCTCGCGTACGGTCTTGTAGTCAGTATACACTTTCCATTCTGCTGCTGTATATGTCGACTGATCCCTGAGCGGTGCTGTTCCTGCATCTCTGTCGAACACAAGGCCCAATGCACCCATTGCGTAGTGCGTAAGGAATCCATCATATCCTTTGGCTGCAGCAGGTGTAGTGAAGAACAAAGTGAACGCTGCGCCGGATGCGGCTCCGCTGATCTTTGTACTGTCAGTATCAACGGAGGCTATGTTCACCTTTATCTCTTTAAGCTGTATCTTGAGAACATCTACTATCCTCTGACTTACAAGGTCTGTCGCAGGTATGGCTACCATGATGTCCACGGAGCTTGCGGCTTCGTATGTTGTTCCTTGTGTCAGGAAGAATTTGTTCATATGTTCCCTTGCAAGTTCGAGGTTCCTTGCCAATTCAGCCGTTTCTGCCCAACCGTCAGCTCCCTCCGGAATAACGCCTTCTTTGGCGTTGATGCCTGAATCCGGTGCAAAGGTGGTAATGAGATCATTGTAGTTGATCGCATATTTTATGGCCAACCTGAAATCTTCGTTGCTTGAGAAGTCATGGCGGTAGTTGAAGAATATCGTTGAAGGTATCCCAGTGAATCCCGGAACAACGGAAAGTTCCAATGATGCCACATTCTCTATTCCTCTTATGAACTGGTTGCTTACGCCGGAGCTTCCGTATCTGTAGACGGTATCGATGCTTCCGGAGGCCAGAGCAAGGAGCATGGTGGTCTCAGTGTCGTATACTTTGAATATCAGTTCTTTGGCATTCGGAGCGCCGTCCCTGAACTTTTCGTTCGCTGTGAACTTCAGTTCATTGGATGCTGTGTCCAGACCGCTCAATACGTATGGGCCTGTTCCTATGCGGCCTTCGATCCCGGTGTAGTTGGTGTATGTGGTGCTGTCCTGCCAGTTTATGTTCTTCCAAATGTGTTCAGGCATTATCGGCATGTTCATAAGGCTGTATAAGAAATTGTACATAGGGGTCACAAGTTCGAACTTGACAGTATATGTATCAATTTTTGTGAATGTTTTCACGACGCTGTGCACAGACGCCCTTCTTTCGGCACCGATCGTAAATGTGTATATGACGTCATCCGCATCGAAAGGTTCACCGTCACTCCATACAACATCATGTTTCAAGTTGAAGGTCCAGAACAGACCATTCTCGTCCCACGAATCCACTAAGAGTCCGATATAATTACCGTTAGCGTCGGTGTTCACTAAAGTTTCCTGTGTGATCATCCTCTTAACTTCGTAAATGTAAGAGTCTGTCAGAGAAGGGAATGACATAGTCGTTCCAATGATCAATTTGTCTATTTCATCTCCGCTCGCATCGTTGTCATTGTTCATCATAATGAACGCGGAAACCCCGCCCGCGACAACGACAGCTGCGATCAGAACTGCCAATATTTTTGTATTCATTGCATCAAACCTCAATAAGTCATTAGTTTTGACCTGTAATCAGCATGATGGAGAGGGTATTTAACACTTATTTGATTATTAGTAACACTTTTTATTACGTTTTATATACTTTTTGTATACTAGAATCATACATATTTCTAAAGAGTAAAATGCATATTTAGTAACACGAATATGGTATGAAAATATTACTAAATATTAGATAGCGTATTTGACACTCATGCGAAGGGTTGCGATCTACGGTAAAGGCGGGATCGGGAAGTCGACGACCACGTCCAACGTCTCGGCGGCTTTGGCCGGTGAAGGATACAAAGTGATGCAGATCGGCTGCGACCCTAAAGCAGATTCTACGAAACTTCTTACGCACAACCGCAAGATGCCGTCGATATTGGATACGATACGTGACGGTACACCGATCGAAGATGCAATTGCGGAAGGTCACAACGGGATCATCTGCGCAGAATGCGGCGGTCCTCGTCCTGGATCGGGATGCGCGGGAAGAGGGATAATCGCTGCATTTGAAGAAATGGAAAGAACAGGGATCGTAAAAAGATACAGACCTGACATAATGATCTATGACGTTCTCGGAGACGTCGTTTGCGGCGGTTTCGCCATGCCCATCCGCAACGGTTACGCACATGACGTCTTTGTCGTAACATCCGGGGAAATGATGTCGCTGTTCGCAGCCAATAACATATTCCAAGCTGTCTCAGATTTCTCTGCGGATGGTTATGCAAGATTCGCGGGACTCATTCAAAATTCCCGTAACGTTGATGATGAGGATGGATTAGTGAACACAGCAGCCAAAGAGATGGGTTGCAGTGTAATTCACCGAATACCCCGTGATCCCGTTGTTCAAAAATGTGAATCCCTGGGAATGACGGTAATAGAAGGAATGCCGAATTCTGACCTGGCTGGGTCATACAGGGAATTGGCGAAAATAATATTGAACTCATCTGAAGACAAAGCAGGGGGAATGCGTGCTGACTGATCTCGTCCCGTTGTTCGTTTCCGTAGGTGATATGCATGTGACCGTCTTCGGAGGCGGCCCCGTTGCGCTGAGAAAATGCAAACATTTCGAAGGCGCGGACATAACCGTGGTGGCCTTGGAAGTGATCCCGGGGATAAAGGAGGCGGCATCAGAGATAGTAATATCGAAAGCTGAGGATGCGATGCATCTGATATCACGCAGCGACATCGTTGTTGCAGCTACGAATGATAAGGAACTTAACGATAAGATAAAGGATGCAGCACTCCTGAAAGGAAAGCACGTGAACTCAGCTCACGGGGGCGGAGACATTCTAATACCGTCTGTTCTGAAAAGGAAAGGTTATGCGGTCGCAGTATCTTCGCTCGGTACCGTACCCGCATTCCCGCCGTATGTGGTGGAAGAATTGGAAACGTTCCTGGATGAGAAATTCGATATAATGTTCGAGGTCATCTCGATAATAAGAGAAGAATGCAGGAACATGTGGACGCAGCCTCTGAGGTCGAAGTTCCTCAGGAACGTGCTGCACGATCCGTTTGTGCTCTCTTACGTGAAGGAAGGAAAGAAAGGACTTGCAATAGAACGTGCAAAGAGAATGAGGGAGGGTGCGGAATGATAAGCATTCACGTCACATACGCATCAGCAGGCGCGGAGAACATCAACAATGCGATCATGGACTTCGTGAAAAGGTCCGAAGAACTTCGCCCGTTACTGACGAACGGTCACGTGATATTGAAGACATGCAATCGCTTTGAGATATACTTCGGATCAGACGATCCCGAACTTTTACGTTCCTTGAATGCATTTGCTGACGGTAATGAAGAGATGTTCGTTCTCTCTGGTCCGAAAAGCATAGAACATCTCTGTAGAGTGGTCTGCGGTCTGGATTCGATGATGGTCGGGGAAGATCAGATACAAGGCCAAGTGAAAGAAGCATATTCGAAAGCGATCGTTGAAGGCCATGTTTCCGGATTGACAAGGATATTCGAAAGATCCCTTGAGATCGGAAAAAGAGTAAGGACAGAAACAAAACTGAATCAAGGCGCTGTTTCCGTAGGTTCTGCTGCGGTGCGTTTGGCAATTTCAAAATTAGGAACGCTGGAGAACAGGACGGTCACAGTATTCGGAGCAGGGAACGTAGCTGAAACGATCGTCTCCAGCTTATCCGGAATGAACGTGAACTCAATATTCATTTCCAACAGAACACATGAACATGCAGAACAGCTTGCAGAACGTTTGAACGGTAAGGCCGTGCACAGAGAGGATCTTAAGAACGTGTTATCGGAAAGCGATCTTCTCATAGTTGCAACATCGGCACCGCATATACTGATCAACAGAGAAAGGATAGCATCCGCGATCGGGAACAGGGAACTGATGATCATTGACGTCTCAGTACCGAAGAATGTTGACGATGACGTTCGGGAATTAGAGAACATTCACTTGGAATCCATGGAAGGGCTGCAGGCGATCGCAGCCGAGAATCTTAAGAAAAGAGTGTCCGAAATACCCAAAGCGGAAAGGATGATCGAAGAAGGCGTCCACAGTATTCTGAATGAAATATCCGAAAAGGATGCCGACCTTCTTATAAGGTGTATCAACGAAAAGATATCTGCGATACGAGAGGAAGAACTCAGTAAAGCGAAGCAGAAAGTCTTATCATTGAATGTCAACGAAGTGTTCGATGATTTCTCCCGGGTCTTGGTGTCAAGGATATTCGCGGACACTTACGAAAGTCTGAAAAAAGCATCCAGGGACGGCCGCGATGATGTTATGGAGATTGCAACAGACATTTTCGGATTGGAGGTAAAGTAATGAGAATGAGACGTCTGAGATCGGAAAGGATATTGAACATGGTAAAGGAGACAAGACTTCACAAGGATGATCTGATCCTTCCGTTGTTCTTCGACGAGTCTTTGAAAGAGACAACGTACACAGGATCGATGCCCGGTGTCCCCACATATCCGATAAGTATGTGCCAGACAGTTGCATTATCTGTTAAAGAGAGCGGACTGAGGGCTGTATTGGTATTCGGGATACCGAAGGTAAAGGACCCCTTGGGGAAAGAAGCTTACGCTTCGGAAGGAGTGACTCAAAAGGCCATCAGAGGAATGAAGGATTCGGGTCTGTTCATTATTGCCGATCTCTGTCTTTGCGAATACACCGATCACGGACACTGCGGGATCCTGAAAGAAGGGAAAGCGGATAATGATCTCACTCTGCAGTACTATTCCAAGATCGCAATATCACTTGCAGAAGCAGGTGCGGACATGGTCGCACCAAGCGGGATGATGGACCATCAGGTCAGGACGATAAGGAATGCGCTTGACGAGAACGGATACAAGGACGTTGGGATAATGGCATACAGCGCAAAATACGCAAGTGCGTTCTACGGGCCGTTCAGAGACATAGCGCATTCCGCTCCGAAGCAAGGCGACCGTTCGTCATATCAGATGCAGCCTGCGAACAGAAGAGAGGCGATAAGGGAGATCGAATTGGATGTTCAGGAAGGCGCGGACATAGTGATGATCAAACCTGCAATGTCTTATCTTGACATAGTGAGAGATGCACGCGAACGTTTTGATGTTCCCATCGCAGCGTATCAGGTATCCGGCGAATATTCGATGATCAAGGCAGCAGCCGAAAGAGGATGGATCGATGAAGAAAAAGCAATGATGGAATCCCTCATCTCAATAAAGAGAGCAGGAGCGGACATGATCATCACATACTTCGCAGAAGAAGTTTCGAAAAAGCTGGAGTGATATCATGAGGAACGCATCAAGGAAATTATACGCAGAATCAGAGAAACTCACTCCCGGAGGAGTCTCAAGTCCGGTGCGTTCGTTCGCACCGTTCCCGGTGTTCATGAAGAAAGGGAAAGGTGCAGTGATAACCGACGCTGACAACAACGATTATATCGATCTGTGCATGGCATACGGTCCGCTGATATTCGGTCACGCTAACGATAACGTTCTGAAAGCGGTCAGACAGCAGATGGAGAACGGAACGGTATTCGGAACTCCGTCGGAAGTTGAATTGCGGTTACTGAAGAACATATGCTCCCGCGTACCCTGTGCGGAATCCGCCAGATTAATGAATTCCGGTACCGAGGCGACAATGCATGCCGTAAGGTTAGCAAGGGGATTCACAGGAAAGAGCGGGATAGTGATGATCAACGGAGGATTCCATGGTGCTCATGATGCACTGCTGGCAGGTGTATCCGAAGATCCGTTCTCACACTGTACGCCATGGCCGAAAGGTGTTCCCACAGATGCGGTAGTTAACACATTCTCAATAGAATACAATGACCCCGAGATACTGGAACAGCTGTTGCGCAGGAACAAGGACATTGCCGCAGTGATAATGGAACCGATAATGGGAAATCGCGGAGTCATACTGCCGAAGAAAGACTATCTCCGAGAGGTAAGGAAGATAACATCAGAGAACGACGTCGTTCTGATATTTGACGAAGTGATAACAGGATTCCGCGTTGCGCCTGATTCTGCGCAAGGACTGTACGGGGTCACGCCGGATCTTTGCACCTTAGGAAAGATGATCGGAGGAGGATTTCCCGCAGGCGCAGTTGCCGGTAAAAAAGAGATAATGAAAGAGTTCGCACCTTCCGGCAAGGTATACCAGGCAGGAACGTTCTCCGGTAATCCGATCACAGCGGCCGCGGGTTCCGCAGTGATAGAGATGCTTACGCCGGATGTTTACAAAGAATTGGAAAGGAAAACAAACACGATAGTATCCGCATTGAACGATTCCATTTCCGATGCAGGTGTGGTCGGATGTGTACGATCATCAAATTCAATGTTCCAAGTGTTCTTCGGAACGGACTCCGTCGAATGTTACGGCGACAGTTCCGAAGCGGACGCGATAGTGTATCGTGATATGTTCAAACATATGCTTGATTCAGGAATATATCTTCCGCCGTCTGCGTTCGAAGTGAATTTCCTATGTACGGAGCACACGGATGAACATCTTTCCAAAGTTGCTGAAGAGTTCGATAAGTTCATCGGAGGATCCCGATGATAGTCGGAACCAGAGACAGTGCGCTTGCAATGAAACAGACAGAGATATTCATCGAGTCTCTGAAAAGAGTGTATCCGAAACAGGAACTCACGATCAAAGCAATGAGATCCTCAGGAGACCTTGATCTCTCTGCTCCTTTGGATCAATTACAGGGATTCGGTGCATTCGTAAGGGAACTGGATGCAGCGCTGTTATCCAATGATATCGATGTGTCCGTCAACTCAATGAAGGACATGCCTGTGACCATGCCGGAAGGATTGTGCGTGGCCGCAGTCCTCAAGCGTGCGGATACGCGGGATGTTATGCTTCCGCTGAACATCAACGAACTTCCGCTGGGTGCAAAGGTGGGAACATCATCAATACGCAGAAAAGCGGAACTTGAAGCGATACGTCCCGATCTCGTCTTACTGCCGCTGAGAGGCAACATACAGACAAGATTATCAAAACTTGATTCAGGGGAATATGATTCAATAATATTAGCAAAGGCGGGACTCGACCGTCTTTCGATAGGTCGGAAAATGCATGTCCTTTCCTTGGATTCCTTCGTTCCCGCGCCTGCACAGGGAGCGATCGCGGTCGTCTGCAGATCGGATGATCAACGGACACAGGATATTGTCAGATGGGTGGATGACCAAAGGACACGAAAGGAAGTGACCGCAGAAAGAGAGATAATGAAAATGATCGGCGCAGGCTGTTCATCCCCTGTCGGAATAAACGCAATGATCGAAGGGAACAGCATAACGATCAGAGCAGTATCATTCGAGAACGACCCGCCGGTCAGACTGAATGCGACGCTACCGATAGAATACACCAAGAAGGACCTGAATAAGATCTCAGACAAACTTAAGAAGGTGGCAAAATGAGCGGACATGTATTCCTCGTAGGAGCAGGCCCGGGAGATCCCGGACTGATAACTGTGAAAGGGTTGGATATACTGAGGTCGGCGGAGTTCGTGGTGTATGATGCATTGGCGAACCCGATCCTTCTGAAAGAATGCATAAATGCGGAATTGATCGACGCAGGGAAGAGGAACAGTAAGCACAAGATGTCGCAGACAGACATCAATTCACTGCTCGTATCGTTAGGGAAAGAAGGCAAAAGAGTAGTGAGGCTGAAGGGCGGAGACCCCTTCCTTTTCGGCAGAGGTGCGGAAGAAGCGGCCGCATTGAGAGAAGCGGGAATAAACGTATCAGTCATTCCGGGAGTATCATCATCCATAGCAGTGCCAGAGCTTGCGGGAATACCTGTGACGCACAGGGGCCATTCTCCGATGGTGACGTTCATCACCGGTCACGAAATGGATGATAAGGATCATAACATAAATTGGAAAAAACTTGCTGAGGGAATGGGAACGATAGTGATCTTGATGGGTATGAGCAATGCCGATGCAATATCAAGGTCACTGATCGAAGGAGGGATGTCACCCGATACCGGTGCATCAATAACGGTCAGCGGATCCACGGAAAAGGAAAGGACCGTAGTCACCACAGTGTCGAAACTCAGCAGTTCGATAACAGAACACAAACTTGAAGCTCCAGGGATAATCGTGGTAGGGAACGTAGTATCTGAAAGAAACAAACTCGGGGACATGAGATGATCACCATCGCCTTTACCCGGCCTGAAAGAAGGTTGAATGAATCCATAGCAGCAGCAGAGGAGATGGGGTTCAGAGTTCTCACCGCGCCGTCCCTGGAGATAATTCCGGGAAATGAGGAAGATCTCCGGAAGGCGAAAGAAGAATTGTCCAGAGGGCATGCGGACATATGCATATTCTCATCATCCGCCGCAGCGGAAGAATGCATCAACGCATGGGGTAACGAGACAGCAAAGATACTGGAACCTTTCGAAACGATCCCAATAGGTCCCGGTACCGCAGAATTCCTGAAAAGGAATGGGATAAGGGTGGACAGTATTCCTCAGACATATAGTTCACAGGGTCTGGTCGACCATCTGTCAGATCGCTCGAAAGGAAAAAGGATAATGATCATCCACTCGGACAAAGGGTCCGAAGTTCTAAGGAAAGGGCTGGAATCGAACGGTGCGCATGTTGCTGAATTGATAGCATACAGATTGGAAAAAGTGAACGTTTCCCAAGCGTTGATAACGATGATGAAAGAGATCGTCAACGGAAACGTCAACGTTCTTGCGTTCACCAGCCCTCTGTCAGCGGAATCGTTCTTTGAAACAGCCGCTTCAGAAGGTTATGCAAAGAACAGAATAGCAAATAACACAAAGATAGCAGCGATCGGAAAACCGACGGCTGATATGTTACGTTCAATGGATCTGAAAGTAAGCATTGTCCCTGAGGACTCTACGTTCAGATCACTTTTGGAAACAATAAGGAATATGGAGATAAAGGAATGACAAAGAAAGGCATAATGATCGTAGGTCACGGCTCAAGATACGAATACAACAAGAAGATCATGGAAATTCAAGTACAAAGACTGAAGGATATGGGATTCAAGAACATATACATGGGATTTGACGAAACATCACCGCCGCTGATCGAAGATTCGCTGATAGAGATGGTGAACGGTGGTATCGATGAAATAATCGCTGTTCCGTTCTTTGTTGCATCCGGTATTCATGTTACACAGAAGATATCGGGAAAACTCGGTCTGAAAGTGGGAGAGACAAAAGAGGTCAATGTCAATGGTAAAAAGATACTGATCCACTACGACAATCCTTTCGGTGAGGATCCGTTACTTGCGAAGATCCTCAGTGAAAAGCTGTTCTTCATGGACAGCAGGAAAGGCGTGACCGGTGTGATGATCATGGGTCACGGCTCCAGGCTGTCCTACAATGAAGAAATAATAACCTTGAACGCAAAACGTCTCAGTGAAATGGGCGTTGAACATGTATACACAGGATTCAACGAATTCAACAGCCCTACGATCGAGGACACAATGGAAAAGATGCTGGCAGCCGGCGTGACCGAGATCATCGCAATGCCGCTGTTCATCTCCGCAGGGGATCACCTGAAAAATGACATTCCTGAAAAGATACGTCTCAAGGACGGCATCTTTGAAGGAACGTTCGACCACAATGGGAAAACGATCACAGTGAAGTACGCAACACCGATCGGTGAGGATCCCCGTTTGACCGAAGTGTTCGCAGCCAAGGTCAGAAAGTTCCTGTAGGTGTTACAATGCACATCCTTATCCTTGACCTCACACACGGCGGAGATATCCTTGCAGAAGCGTTCCTGAAGGACGGGCATGAAGTGACGTGCGTTGACGTATACGGAATTGCGACCGCAGAGGCCATGGACGCACTCAGGGAAAAAGGAGCAGAAGTTTCACGTACAGTTCCGCTGAATGATTATGACGTACTCGTCTCCCCTGCTCACTGTCCGGACCATTTCCTAAACGGTTCGACGTACAAGGAAAGGATGACCTTCAGCCGCGCGGTGAATTCATTCCTGAACGACGAACGTTTCAGGATAGAAGTCACAGGAGTGAAAGGAAAAACGAGTTGCTGTTACTTACTGGCACATATACTTTCACTGTCCGGTAAAAGTGTATTCCTGCATACTTCCAGAGGCAGAGGTCCCTGGAAGAACGGAGCTCATATCATAACAGAACAGATGACCATCGCACCAACATCCTTGCTGAGACTTCCGTCCGAGGAATATGATGTGATGATCCAGGAAGTATCATTAGGAGGAAGCGGTAAGGCCGATATTGCAGTGATCACGAATCTGGCGCAAGATTACGGGATCGCGGGCAACACAAGGAAAGCATCTGATGCGAAAGCGGACATATTGTGCGATAACATAAACATAATAAGCAGGAACGAACAGGAATTCTGGAAGAAGTATGGGGAACGCACCTTTTACGCATTCGGCGGAAATGTTTCCGCAGTGGTAGGAAGACCGAAGTTGGGATATCCGCTTGAGATCCAAATATCCTACAACGGCAGCCAAAGAGTGGAATTGAACAAAGACTATCTTTCTTTACAATATCTTCCTGCGATCGATATCGTTCTTGAAATATGCGAAGCAATGGACATACCGACGGAAGACGTACTTGAAGGGCTGAGAACATTCAAAGGGGTTCCCGGAAGAGGAGAGATCCATTTTGAGAATGGTATTTGGCATATCAGAGAACGTAACCCCGGAATATCCCACATTTCCATAGGCATGACATTGGAATGCCTGAGGAACATGGATGCCTTGGGGAACGCAGCAGTCATCATCGACCCGGTGAACAAGAAGGTCTGCGATAAGATGGACATGACGACAATAACAGAAACAGTATCGAAATACGGAGTGAAGATGTTCGTGACCGATGAATGTGAACGTCCGGACGTATCCGGATCCTCTGTGGTAGCAGAATTCATCAAAGAGGGATTCCAATGAGCATCCATCCCCGTCCGAACCCGATAATAGGTGCGTTGTACACTTTACGGGATATTGAGGTCGATGTTGTCGTGATCCACGGACCTGCAGGATGCGGATTCATGGCGTCAAGGATGATAGAGGAAGCGGGAACGAGGGTCGTGACAACATCAGTGAAGGACAAAGACCTGATATTCGGAGCTTCCGAACTTTTGGTGAAATGCCTGAAGGACGTGAAGGAAAGATTCAACCCAAGAACAGTCGCAGTTGTCGGTACGTGTGCGAGCATGATAATCGGCGAGGATATGGAAGCATCGATCAAGAGGGCGAACATCGGCTGCAACGTTTTCCCGGTGGATTGTCATGGCTGTATGAACGACAACACTGCAGGAGCGATAAAAGCAATAGAAGGAGCGAGGGATGCGTTACTTGTACCTTCGGAAGAGGCAGAAAGACAGATAGCGCTTTTCAAAGAGGCCACAAGAATGGAAAGGCTCGTGGGAATGGCCGGAAAGGATTATCTGCAGCCCGCAAAGGGACCGACCAAACTGAAGGTCGCGAAAACAATAAGATCTGCGTTGGAGAACAACAAGAAGATAGCGGTCGCAATGATAGCTAAAAAGGAATTGGTGTACAGGTTCGCAGACATCTTCGTCGTCATCGACGAAGCAAGAAAGAAATTCGGAGGAAGGACGTTGTTCCTGGGAAATGTGGACACACAGCTCGGACTTCCGAGGATCAGAAGATATGCTTCTGACGTTACGTCAGAGTTAGAGTCCAAAGGTATCAGAATGGACCACATCACCGGCGGTCTGGATGAGTACGCATTGGTCGGCAACAGGATGGAATCCATCCTTGAAGAATTCGACCCCGATCTGTTGATCCTTATCGGCATTCCTCACTCTTACAAGAAGATGAAAACTTCCGATATATTGATAACCGACCAACCAAGGCAACTTGCCAATTACATCGCACAAGGCTATGAATATGCTGTCGGTGAAATCGCATCGCATTCGATGGTCATGAGCACACGCAGGATCATTTCCCTGGAAACAGGAGATACGATAAGAGAGGTCTGTGATCTATGAAAGGCATTGTGATATCAGGAATGGGAAGCGGTGCCGGAAAGACTTCCGTAACATCAGGATTACTTTCAAAGATGTCCGTGAAGTATGAGATACAAGCCTTCAAGGTCGGCCCGGACTTCATAGATCCGATGTTCCATACGATAGCAACAGGCCGTCAGTCCAGGAATCTGGATACCTTCATGATGTCTAAGGACAAGATAAGGAATTACGTAGGAGCAACATCCAAAGGTGCTGATCTCTGCGTAGTGGAAGGCGTCCGCGGACTCTTTGAAGGGTTATCGGGAACATCAGATGAATGCTCAACAGCGGAGATGGCCAAACTATTGGGATTCCCTGTGATCCTGGTGGTGGATTCAAGATCACTTACGAGAAGCGCAGCGGCGATGATAAACGGTTTCAAAGATTTTGATAAGGATCTGAACATTGCCGGTGTGATATTGAACAACATCTCCGGAAAACAGCATGAGGAGAAGATCCTTGACGCAATGGAAAGATACTCTGACATAGAGGTGTTAGGAACCATCAGACGCGATAAGAACATGTCAACAGAACAGAGGTATCTGGGGCTTAAAACACCAAGATCGAGAAAGGAAATAATATCAATGGAATCTTTGGTCCAAAACATTGATGAAGGAAGAATAGCAGACATTGCCAAGGACATCGAATTCGATACACATAATGTGTTCACAGAAAGACCCAGACAGGGAATAAAGGCAGCAATTCCAAGAGACGATGCATTCTGTTTCTACTATCAGGATAACATAGACTGCATACGTGCGTCCGGTATCGATATCGAATTCTTCTCGCCCGTTAAAGGCGAGTTCGTTGACGCTGATATGTATTACCTCGGAGGAGGATATCCGGAGCTGCACGCAGCAGATATCGAGAACAACACGGACTTCAGAGAAGGTCTCAGGAACGCATCCGATGAAGGAAAAGTAGTGATCGGAGAGTGCGGCGGACTGATGGCGATGTGCGAGAACATCTGCGGTTCGGAAGGTAAGCACAAGGCTGCAGGGATATTCAAAGCAGATGCGAAGATATCCGGAAGGCACGGTCCGACATATACGATAACAAATTCAACGGAGCACAACAAATTCTTCAAAGGTGTTGTGAAAGGGCACGAGTTCCATTACTCCGAGATCGAGCTGCACGGAAAGTATGAATTCGGTTTCGAAATGACAAGAGGTCAAGGCATCACGGGAACACATGACGGTCTGGTCTACAAGAACTCGATCGGATCGTACATGCATCAGCACGCCCTTTCAAAGGATGACTGGTTCGGAGATATCCTGAAGAATATCGGATAAAGGTTTAATGATAAAATTCAGAGAGGATGCGGTATGACGAATGGCGTTCCTTTGTGTTCTATTACGTCAGCATCGATCCCGTACACTTCTTTGATCAGTCCTTCAGTGACGATATCCTTGCCGCCGTATGCCTTTACCCTTCCGTCCTTCACAAATAACAACTTGTCTGAGTATTGAACGGCAAGATTGATGTCATGCATGGTCATGATCGTGCAGACGCCTCTTGAACGGACAGCGTTGATGACAGTTCTCATGGTGATGTGCTGATTCGCAATGTCCAGATTGTTGGTCGGTTCATCTAATATGAGAACCTTCGGTTCCTGAACAACTGCACGTGCGATCTGCACTTTCTGGAATTCCCCGCCGCTGATCTCGTCAACGTATCTCAGCGAAAATTCCTCAAGACCCAGTATCTTCATTGCATCCCATGTTATATTCAGGTCGTGTTCAGCGACCACCCATTCAATATGCGGTCTCCTTCCGATAAGGACGGAATCGAATACAGTGGTATGCGTGCTCTGAGCCTTCTGCGGTACATATGCGATATTCTTTGCAACTTCCCTGCTGTTCATTGTGGTGATATCATTACCGCCTATGAACACATTCCCTTCAGACGGTTTCAGTATACCGCACATGCATTTCAGCAATGTCGTCTTACCTACCCCGTTCGGCCCCAGTATTGAAGTGACCTGATTCTCCTCAACGCTGAAAGTGACATTTTCCAGAACATTCTTCAGACCATAGGAGAATGTTATGTTGTCAACATTCAGAGAGACCTCGTTCATGCGTGCGGCCTCCTGTAACTCCTGATGAGTATGTAGATGAATATGGGTCCGCCGAGGAATGATGTTATTATTCCTACGGGTATCGTGAAATTTGCGATGTTCTGACCGAAACAGTCTGCGATCACTAACACTAAAGCCCCAACGATCATTGAACCGATGAGAACGTACCTGTTGTCATTGCCGATGATCCTCCGCACTATATGCGGTCCCAGAAGCCCAACGAATCCGATGACACCCATGAATGAAACCACTACCGCAGTCAGAACTGCAGAAAGGATCAGCGTCGTGATACGCAAAGAGTTCGTATCAATTCCAAGTGACCGTGCGGTATCATCGCCTGTATCCAATGCGTTATAATCCCACCTTTTGTAGATGAAGAATATGATACAGACGATAAGGACAACGAATATCAATGTCAATTGATCCCAGCTGGCCTTGCCGAGGGATCCGAACTGCCAGAAGACTATTGCGGATAAGGCCATATCGTTGTAGATGTATTGCAACAGACTTATCCCTGCAGCGAATATCGAACTCACAGCGACACCTGCGAGTACCATCGCTTCCGAAGATACCTTTGTCACTTTGACCAGGATGATGATCACCAGTGTCGCGATCATTGCCCACATGAACGCGCTTATCGTAACGATGTAAGGATTGCTGATATCGATAGTGACGATCGATTGACCGAGTATTGCGCCCCCGCCCAGAAAGACAATCCCCAAAGATGCACCGAATGCTGCGGCGTTGGAAACTCCTAATGTATATGGTGATGCAAGAGGGTTCCTGAGGACACATTGCATCACAGCACCGGCAGCACCCAATGCACATCCTGCCAGTATTCCGGATACTATGCGGGGTATGTATAGATCCCAGATCAGGATATCACTGATCAGATTGTTATTTGGATCACCTCTGTGGAAGATGACATCGAACATCTCTCCGTACGAGATGTATCTAAGGTCTATGTTCAAGGTTATGAACGATAATATCACAAGTGAACACAGAAGAGCGATAAGGAACAGGATCTTGCGTTTGTTGTGTGATCTGTATGCATTTATCCCTTCGTTATCTTGTTCCACAGGTTCCTCGTTCATTTGCCTCCGTCCTCAAAAAAAAGAAAAATTAAGTGGTTTATGAGTTGGTTATAGTTCCATCCGCGTTGAAGACGGCATTACCGTACAGCGGAGCCTTCCAACCGTTGGCAGCACTGTTAGAGCCTACGAACTGATTGCTCATATCGTTATACAGGCTGGTCGTTGTGGTCGGTGCAGGAACGCTTGCAGCGGCACGTGTCCTTGAGGAATCATGTGTGCCGTAGAACAGGTCGTACACTTCATTCGTCTTCTGTGTGAACAGAGTTTTCGAGAGAACATCTCCGTACACATATGAGATTATCTGATATGCGCCTACCAGTACATTATCGAAGTTCAGACCGTACCATACATAGGGGAATGCGATGTAACCATCGTTCCCGTTTGTATTGAACGTCTTTACAAGTGCGACCGATTCATTGTCGGCTCCTGTCCGCAGGGATCCGTTTCCGTTAGCATCGATGAATACCACAGTGTCTTTGGTTATCTTCGTTGTGAGGTACGAAACAGAATATCCTGCGACCAAGTTATCGTCCGAAAGAACGTTGTTCACGTTTGCGAGATCGAACGGTAAGTACGAACCGGATGAGTATACTGCGGTCTTGGCACCGGAGTATGATAATCCGCCGATGTAACCGTCTACAGGCGTCACGTTCTTCACGAGATCGCGGATGTCCCTGATGATACCGTTGATCCCGTTGATGAGTTCATCTGCACGAGCGGATGACTTCAACACCTTTCCTACGAGTTTTGCCTGATATTCGAATTTCTCCGTCACTGTGAACGCAGAGGTATCGATGTAATCTTCGAGTTCGTATATTACACAAATATTTATTTCGCCCCTTTCCAAAGCATTGACCTGGGGGCTGCTCTGGTTGTAGACCGAGTCAGATAATATGACTATCGGTTTTTTTGTTAAGTTCAGGATCGTCTGCACGTCACTGTCGCCAAGTGCTCCCGGACTCGCGGTCTGTGCGGTCGCTGGCAGAAGATCTAATACGCCGCCCACAGCATACATGTACGATTTTCCCATGTAATTACTGGTGTCGTTCATATCTCTCACGACAACTTTTTCCTCAAGTTGGAAGTATGAGACCCACCTCATGGTCCCGACACCGATGGTAACTATGCCGTTGTTTATGTCGTCAGGAACGACGACATCACGCCCGACTGCGTCTTTGTTCAAATCATAACCATTCGATCCATTATCATCATTTCCTGAGAACGCATAGAATGCTACTCCGATGGAAGCAACGACAAGAATGCTTGCAAGAATTATGGCAATCTGCTTATTTTCCATAGGTTGAAGGATTATTTACCAACTATAAATAACATTCTTTGATGTATTAGTAACACTAAGTATGTTATATAACAACAAATAATAATATGCAAATGATGTACGGAAATACAAAAATCGGATGTAAATTCATAGTTTTCAAACATCAAACATCTGAAATCCATGGTTAGTAACACGAATTATTGAATTAGTAACACTATTATATAGTTGAACCGTGTTGCAGTAGTGATCACAAATGCAGTTCCTCTCGGGACTGGATCGACCATACCAAACCTGATGCCTGCCTCCTCCGTGTGTAGGTGTCAGCCGCAGGAGGAGACTCCTGCGGCATCTTGTCCTCAGTTGTCGAAGATCCGTGTTTTCAGTTAATTTGAGATAATGATCAAGTGTTCACAGAGAACGAACTGCGTCCGTAATCCACCTTCCGGCAGTTTTTACACTCTCTGTAAGTGAGTACATCATCCGATACGTTTTCCCATTATGAGGTAGTATTCTTCGTCGTCCCTTTTTGTTTCAATGCTGAATCCCTTCGATATCAGCAATATTTCCAGGTCCTTCATTTCCGGCAATATGTCCTTTGACACTGCACCGTGATTTCTGGTGTGAACTCCGTTGATATACTCTTTTGATGCGCTGTGTGCTATCATTAATTTTCCGCCGGGTCTCAAAGCTCTGCAGAGATTCTCGATAACCTTATCCCGTTCAGAGAAGTGAGGATAACATGAATAGCACATCACAGCATCGAACCCGCTATCGTGAGTGATGTCCAGAACATTATTCACTTCGAAATCAATGTTTTTGAAATTGATCCGCTCAGCATTCTTCCTTGCTTGGAATATCATCTTCTCGGACATGTCCAAAGCAAGGACACTTCCGTTTGAAAGAACATCCTTGTAGAACGGGAACAGTACCCCTGTTCCGGTCCCGACATCCATTATCTTCTCGTTCCCATTAAGACCCAGCAGAGAGATGATATGATCTATCTTTTGAAGATCATAATGGTTTATCTCATCCCATATCTCCGCACGGTCATCAAAGAACTCCTTTTTTTCATCCATCGTATACCACACCTTCTTCTGATATTTCACTTAAAAAGAATTCATCCTATCGAGGGATTATTGTCAAGTATCCTTGCACATCTTCCACTATCGCATCTATCTTGTAAACGTCGTTCATGCTCTGAACATTGATCACGTCCGGGCCGCCTTCCGCATATATCTTTCCGTGATCCAACATAAGGAACCTATCTGAATAGCGGACTGCGACATTGAGATCGTGAATAACGGTTATCAGCATCATATCATTGTTCTTGACCACGTTCCTGGAAAGTTTCATGATCTGATGCTGATTCTGAATGTCAAGGTTGTTCGTAGGTTCATCCATGATCAATATCTTCGGCTGCTGTGTCAAAGCCCTTGCTATCTGAACGAGTTGATTCTCCCCTCCGCTTATCTCGTCGGTATACTTCATCGCCAGATCCTCAAGGCCGCAGAGTTTTATCACTCTCTCGGCGATCTTCAGGTCCTTTTCGTCGGTATTCCATGTCACATAAGGTATGCGCCCCAACAGGACCGAATCGAACACTGTCGTTCTGTTGATCTCTTTGTATTGCGATACGAAGCCGACGATCCTCGAAAGTTCCATTCTGGATAACGACAACAGATCGACGTCATCCAGGAACACCTGTCCTGTCTCAGGTCTCAGAAGTTTATTGATGCACCTAAGCAGCGTCGTCTTTCCGGTGCCGTTGGCACCCAACACCGACAACACCTCGTTACTGCACACCGAGAACGATATGTCATTCAATACGTTCTTCTCGCCGTATGAGAAAGAGATATTGTTCACAGACAGCTTCAATGTCTGTACCTCCTTATGAGGAGTGCAATGAACAGCGGTCCGCCCATTATAGATGTTATGATGCCCACAGGTATGACCTGACCGCCCAGCAGATTCAGACCTATTGTGTTCGATACCAACAGGATTATCGCACCCAGCATGACAGATGCAGGAATAAGATACCTGTGATCGCTTCCTATCAGGAACCTTGCGATATGAGGTCCGAGAAGACCTATGAAAGCTATCGTTCCGAAAAATGATACGACAACAGCCGCTATGAAAGAGGATATGACCATTCCGATCAATCTTTCCCGTTCTGTGTTTATTCCGAGGGTCTTCGCAGACTCTTCTCCGGAATCCATTGCGTTGTATACCCATCTTCTGGAAATGAAATATAATACCACCGGCAAAAGGACAAGGAACACCATGGTATTCACATTCCAGCTGGCCCGGGACATGCTTCCGAACGTCCAGTAAACTATGTTCGCCAATTGGTTCTCGGTGGCGACGAATTGGGTCAGTGCCAGCAGTGCCGAGAATATTGCAGTGATCGCGATACCCGCTAAGACCATCGTCTCGGCTGACACCTTTGTTACTTTTGTGAGAAGCAGTATCATCCCTGTAGCGAGCATGGCAAAGAAGAATGCAGAGACCACCGTGATGTAAGGATTATCAATTACGATCCTGAAAGCCATTGAGCCTGTCTGAAGGAACACTATCGAGAATGCTGCGCCGAATGCGGCGGCACTCGATAATCCCAATGTGTAAGGTGATGCAAGCGGATTTCTCAGGATACTTTGCATCGCGACACCTGCGACCGCAAGGGCCGCGCCTGTCAACAGACATGCAACGATCTCAACGAACCGTATATTCCAGACAACATGCCCTATGCCGTCCGAACTGTTGAACCTGAACAGCCGGGACATGACCTCTGAGAAAGATATCGGATATGGCCCGATGTTGACCGTTATGATCACAAGTATCATAAGGACAGCGATCAGAATGAACAGGAATCTGGTCTTCCGAGAAACTAATTCTCTGTACTTTTTCAAATACTTTGTTTCTTCGACCTCGTCGACCGAATAAATATCGAATTCTTTCTTCATCAGTTCTGTTCCCTGTACGTTGTGAAAAGGTTGGAAAAAGGTTTGGGTACGAGATCAGGTAAACGATACCTTTGCACAACCTCCGCCGGTCAGTTTGGCAACCAATCCTGCGTAATCAACGGTTGAATCGGGGTAGAAGAGATCCAAGATCGCATTTGCCTTGGCTTCAAAGTCCCATGCTGCACCTGTCGTTACCTTTGATACGTAGTACGTGTTGATCAGAACGTTCTGCCAGTTCGTTCCCCAGTCTTTGTAGACCAGAAGTTTGTACGTAACGTTCCTGAATTCAGGGGTGTTCACTTCCAGCGCGGTCGCATCGGCCAGCATTGTCGTTTTACATGCATCCACAGTGGTGCCGTCAAGGAATATGTAGTCCATGTGCTGTGACAGGATCGTCTCCTTGTTCACAACATATGGCTGTTTGTTACCTGCGGGAGATACGATGTTCCTTACATTCAGATAGTCGAATGCCACGAAGTTACCTGATGCTTTGTAGAACTGCCCTCCGCCGTAGTACATCATACCTGCGTAGTATCCGGTCTTCTGACTCCCTGTGCCGGGGATCTTGACATCATTGATGAATCCCTTTATTCCGTTGACAAGTTCCGTCGCTCTTGCCTCTTCCTTGAAGAGTTTTCCGAGAAGATTCAATTGATCGAAGAATTCCGGAGAATCGAATTCAAGGTCTGCGTTGATCGCAAACACGGGTTTTCCGTAGTCGCTCTGTTCTGCGTTCAATGCTGTTACGTCTACGGTCGATGATATGATCACATCAATGTCCTTCATGGCGACCGTTTCTTTGCTGCTAGCATTCAGAGTGGGAAGATCCTTCAGAAGGCTGTTCAGCATTATGTTGTGCGTTCTTCCGGAATCGAATACTTCATTGGAATCCAGGAACGTGACCTTGTTCACTGCATTGAAGAATGATACCAGTTCCAAGGAACATGATTTGATGGCATATATCGAATCGATCTCTCCGGGAACATTGACGGTCCGTCCTCTGGCATCAATGAACTCTCCTGTACTTTCCTCACTGTCGCTGTTCAGCAAGATGAATGCGGAAATGCCTGCAACAAGCAAAACGGCGACAGCAGCTATGGCTATTGTCTGATTTTTTTCCATTTGACTCCTCCAGTAATACTAAATTCAAGATTAGTGTTACTGAATGTTCCAACAAATATATTAAGATGATTGATAAGAGAATGTATAGGAAAAAACAGAGAATCTTCTCTAATATTTGAGCAGAAGTGCTAGATCATAATGTTTTTTTTGATATCTGTCATGACGCAAAATCATTTTATTGTCATTTACGGTACGGTCTGAAGCGAATAAAGGCTGTTCGTGTGTACATATTGCCCTAAAAGGATATGATATTACGGACGAATCGAACAGGAATGTGGTCATTTGAACAATTACACTGAAGAAGAATGGGTAAGGCAGATAAACCGTCATCCTCACAGAGCGGAAGGGAAGAAAGAAGTGGATTCAGAATCATATTGGGATAAAGCCGCAGACAATTACAATGACAAAGGATATCTTCCCATGGCCGAAAAGATAGTAGGTTACCTGAGAGACACAGGTATACTCAATACAGATAGGTCCATGAAAGAGATCGGATCCGGAACAGGAACGTTCACAAAGAGAATGTGTTCCCACGTAAAGAACGTAACATGCATGGACGTTTCGAAGAAGTTCCTGCAGCATCTGGAAGAAAGCTGCATTGAAGAGAATATCTCCAACGTTAAGTTCGTACATCAGGACTGGAGGGAATATGTTCCGAAGAAAGATCATGACATAGTATTCACTGCGTTATGTCCCGTTGTCAATAATCCGGAATCAATATTGAAACTTGAAGAATGTTCCAAGGAATGGTGTATATACGTTTCATCAATAATCGAAGGCGGAAGTGTACATTCAGAAGTGTGGAAGAGACTCGGCAAGGATCACACATATGCGGGGCACAACACCAATTTTCCGTATGAATTCCTGAAAGCCCACGGAAGATCACCGGAACTGAAGACATTCCCTTCGGAACGCAAAGAGATACCGATCGAACAAGCAATAGAGATGGAAAAGAAGATGTTCAGTTCTTTTGAATATGACGTTGATGAGATAGTAGAAGAAATAGTAACATCAAGAGCAGAGAACGGAATGATCAAAACAATGGAAAGATCACTTGGCCTGCTGATGTGGAAACCCATGTAGTTCCGTTCGGTCATTCAAGTTCTGTTGATCATCACACGGCGGTCGAAATGGAAGGAAGCATTGAGTAGTACTTACGAAACGCTACTTCTTACATGGTAACACTAATTTTGAAAAAAGACATACTAATTATATAGCAAAAGACCATTTCATGCTAAATGCAATATATGGTGGTAAAATGAAAGCAAAAATGAAAGTAATGCTGACGGCAGCATTGTTCATGATGACCTCTATGTTCGTTATAATCCCGATGACAGATTCGTATTCTGCGGATTCCGGATTCACAGTAAAGGACGGACAGGGAACGGAATTCACATACGATGCACCGTCGGGAAAGGTCATGACGATAGGTAAAGGATTGACAGCAACCGTTATCGAAATGGGATATCTCAACAAGATCCTCGTTTGCGATTCGTATTCGAACACCGCGACCGAAGACATATTCACAGATCTGAAACCCCTGGTCGTAAACAGTACGATACTTGCAGGCGGTAACATCTATTCCTCAGGTAAATCTCAGTTGATCAATGACATAGTATATGCAACAGAGAACAGCGGATTCGATAAAGAGAAGGATACAATATTCATAACGGGCGGCCCGTCCTACATCAATTCCATAGTAGATGAATTAAGGAGTCCGTCAAAAGGATTCAAGAAAGTACTCGCTTGGGAATCAATAGAAACGTATGATGAGATGGTGGACTACGTGAACGTCGTCTCCAAGGTAATTTCCGGTTCCACCGAAGGTAAGGCAGAACAGATGGCGTATGTTGCCGACCACATAAAGGACACCCTCGGGGACAGAACAAAAGCGAAAGCATTCTATGTCAACTACTCAAGCAGCGCGTTTAGAGTAGGTAACACAGGATCCCTTGCATCATCAATGATCATTGCAGCAGGCGGAATATCGGTCACGGTAGATTCAACAAAAGCGGTACCTACCTACGAAGCGAACATCACAAGCCTGATCGAGGCACACGGAACGGACACAATAATATTCGTTGATGCAGGAGTGAACGAAACCAATCTGAACGCACTCAAGGCTCTTGTACCGACCTCAGTGAAGATCGTTCCCATGAGTTCCCTGTGGAATAACTTTGCTCCGGACAGCATGGACGGAATATGGATAATGGCATCTGCGATGTATCCGGATCTGTTCAGCGGAGATGTCCCGACCGTTCCCGATAACGAGGACTCGAACATCTGGCTGTACGTAGGAGTTGCAATAGCGGCCGTTGCCATTATCGGTTTGGTAGCTTTCGTCCTTATTAGAAGATCATAAGGCCGAGATGGAAGCAACTCAAACTCCTTGTCAAACTTCTTTATCAAACTATTTATTAAATCACGGAATGTAGTGCGTATGGCAGCAAGGAATACCAAAAAGAAACTTACTATTCTGGCAGCAGTTGCTGTATTGATAGTCCTGGCGGTATTCTGTTCATTTTTGAATATGTCATGGGTGTCTCAATCCGTCTCGTATTCTTTCGGAGATGTGTGGGCTGCGCTGACAGGTAACGGCACATGGGCATCTGAGATAATCGTGAAGAACAACGCAAGACGCGTTGCCATCGGAATATTCGTCGGTGCGGGTCTTGCGATATGCGGAACCGCAATGCAGGCCGTATTCCGGAATCCTCTTGCATCACCGTATATCTTAGGATTGTCATCAGGAGCTTCGCTGGGTGCCGCGATCGGTATGATATTCACAGTATCTGTGATATCAGCGGCGATCATAACTCCCTTACTCGCGTTCATAACATGTTTCCTGACCATGCTGTTGGTCTATTCAATGGCGAGAGCAGGCGGGGGTGTGAGGACTGAAACACTGATCCTGGCAGGAGTGGCAGTTTCTGCGTTACTTTCTGCACTGGTATCTTTCCTGACCTTCATCTCAGGGGACAAGTTGGAAGGAATAGTCTTCTGGTCCATGGGTAACCTTGCGAATGCAGCATGGGAAGAGATAGCATTCGCAGTACCGATCATATTGTTCTGTTCGCTGTTGCTGATAACTCAATCAAAGAAACTGAATGCGCTGATGCTGGGAGACGCTCATGCAATGGACCTCGGGATCGACGTAAAGAACACGAGACTGCTTGTACTTATCCTGACGACGTTCATAGTGGCCGCAGCAGTATCATTTGTCGGAGTGATAGGTTTCATCGGTCTGGTGATACCGCACATACTCAGGATCCTGCTTGGTCCGGATAACAGGGTAATAATGCCGTTAAGCATGGTGGCCGGTGCTGCATTCGTACTGATATGCGATTACCTGGCACATGTGGTCGCACCGAATTACGGAACATTACCGATCGGTGTGATCACTGCACTCATAGGTGCGCCGATATTCATTTTCCTCCTTTTGAACAGAAGAAAGGAGGTCGGATGGAATTGACGCTCAAGACAAGATCCCTGAAATACAATTACGATAAGAAGATCGTTCTTGAAAATGTGGATATTGAGATAATCAAAGGAGAGACCATCGGGATCCTCGGACCGAACGGATGCGGGAAGACGACTCTCCTGAAGAACCTCAACAAGAATCTGACACCCGCAGAAGGATGCGTCCTTCTTGATGATACGGACATGAATGAAATGCCCAAGAAGGACATCGCCAAGAAGATAGCGGTCGTACCTCAGACAAATGAGATACGATTTGCGTTCACAGTTCGTGATATAGTCACCATGGGAAGATTCCCGTTCCAGGGCTTGATGTCCGGGGAGTCGGATGAAGACCTGAAGATAGTTGACAATGCGATAGAGAAGACAGGATTGTCAGATCTTGCGGACAGGCACATCAATACAATGTCCGGCGGGGAACGCCAGAGAGTGATAATCGCACGTGCACTTGCTCAGACACCTTCGATACTGTTGATGGATGAGCCGACACTTCATTTGGACATAAGCACACAGTTCGATGTATTGGATCTGGTGAGCAGGCTTTCAAAAGAAGAGAACATGACCGTTGTGATAGTTTCACATGATCTTCCGATGGTGGTCAGATACTGCGACCGCATCATGATGCTGAAAGATCACAAGATATTTGCAATAGGAACTCCGGAGGAAGTGCTTACGCCGGAGAACATGAGAGCAGTCTTCAATGTGGATGCGGTACTTGAGAAAGATGAAAGGACCGGACGCAACGCAGTCCGCTTATTCGGTTCATGCACCAACCTTGTCGATGCCGAAGGTGACGATACGGAATGAAGATCATAGAAGCACACGGTCTCACAAAGAAATACGGTGATCTTACAGCAGTGGATTCTTTGGATCTTTCCGTAGACAAGGAGATATACGGTCTGCTCGGACCGAACGGTTCCGGAAAGACTACGACGGTGAATATGCTTACTTCGCTTCTGTTGCCTACTTCGGGAACAGCGACCATATGCGGTCATGACATCATTTCAGAGAAAGATGACGTCAGAAGATCAATGAGTTATGTTCCTCAGTACTTAGCCGTTGATATAAGACTTACCGGCCGGGAAAACGTGGATCTCTATGCTAAACTGTATGGGATAAAGAACAAAACAGACAGGAAGGAAAGTGTAGAAAGAGTGCTGGATGTGATGGGTCTGACAGAGCGTGCGGATGAGATCACGAGATCATATTCCGGCGGGATGCAAAGGCGTCTCGAATTGGCGCAGGCACTTGTACATGATCCGAAAGTACTGTTCCTTGACGAGCCTACAATGGGTCTTGACGTAAGTGCCAGACGTTCTATTTGGACACACATTTCCAAGCTCAAGGATTCGGGAATGGCAGTCTTCGTAACAACGCATCACATGGATGAAGCAGAAAAATACTGCGACCGTGTGGGGATACTGAAGAAAGGTGTCCTCGTAACGGAAGGTACACCATCCGAATTGAAATCATCCAAGAGATCGATCATCTCGATCAAGACCGACGGAGGTCCTCCTTCAAGCATACCCGAAGAAGCGGAGTTACTGAATGCCGAAGGGGACGAGGTCATCTTTTCAGCAGAGAACGGTCATGATGCGTTGCTGAAGATAATACACAATTACGATCGCGATAACATAAAGATCTATTCTGCAACACTCCGCGAACCGTCCCTTGAAGACGTTTATCTTATATCCGTGGATTCCGAAGCAGAAGAAAGCGGAAGGTTCAACAGGATGCAGTTCCGGAACATCATGAGGAGGAACTGATGAACTCGGCAGCGTACATCAAACGGGACCTTTTGCGATGGATACGTGCTCCGCTGAATGTTTTCTCCACGCTCGCCATGCCTGCCGCTTGGCTGATATTCATGGGTTTGGTCATGCCAGTAAAATATGACGGTAATTACCTTGATTTCGTTACTCCCGGTATCTTAGTTTTGACGATGCTCACTGCCGGCCTCGGAGCGGGATCGTCAATGATGTTCGATAAAACGTTGGGATATCTGAACAAATTCCTTGCGCTTCCTTCTCCCCGGGAAAGTATTCTGGTCGGAAAAATAATATTCATCACACTCAGAGGATTGTTCCAAGCTACTGTGATCCTTCTGATATCTATACTGATCGGTGCAACGATAATGTCTCCGCTGATGTACATTCAGATGTATCTTGTGTTGGCAGTATTCGGAATAACCATATCCGCATTAGGGACAACGGTCGCATTGTATCTGGACAATCATGATACGTACACAGCATTTCTGGCGATCGTATCAATGCCGCTCTATCTTGCATCGACCGCATTGGTACCGCTTGAGAACATGCCTGATGCACTCAGGCACATTGCAGTATGTAACCCGCTGACATACGCGATCGATTCGATAAGGGACATAAGCAATGGGATATTCCCGACAGTATCGATATCAATACTTGCATTGATCGCAGTGGTGATGGTCATATTGTGTACGATCAAATTCCGCAAAGTGACCATAAGGTAACGCAATATCCTTCTATCAAAAGTTGTATTCCGATCGTATGTGCATATTCTCTGACGACGATATCATGGAAAGTCTCCTGACCGGTAATCTCGGAATTTCAGAATTCAACGAAAAGGGATTGACTCCGAA
>JGI994J12354_10000893_pt1 | contig 30519 bp, 30 predicted proteins | sample IntmicLarv3ML3BL_FD_12354 | JGI IMG/M metagenome (IMG submission 12354) | reverse complement strand
TATTCCTATCGTAACAAACCCATGCGGACGGATTGCGTTTTACGGCTTTTAAAAAACCGCCATTATCTCGGTGAATACCGCTATAAAAGCATTGTTACACCCGACGCTATTCCGAAAATCGTTCCCGTTTGTTTTCAACACAAAATCATCGCCAATATGCCATGCGCTTCTGTATATCCGCGTTATTTCTAATGGTTTGCATATCCCGAAACGAGAAAGAATTTTTTCAAAATTATTATCCATTATGCTTCCTTTATCTTTGATTTTGCTTCGGCGGCATTGTGTCGAAAATAATTATTTTTATATCAAATTCACTGGAACAATCCAAACATTATCAGCCAACGGCAACCGCTCCTTTGCAAGACAAACCACTGCCCCTGCACCAATGTTTTTTGCCGGAATATTACACAGACATTCAAATGCACTTATCATTGATTTTTTAGGGTCACTTGATGTCTTTATCTCTATCGGATAAAGGGTACTGCCATCTTCAATCAATAAATCAATCTCATTTTTATCCTTATCACGATAATAATACAATGGAGGTTTCACAATTCCGTCATTATAATAGCTCTTGAGAATTTCCGCGAAAACAAAACTTTCAAAAACATGTCCCCACATAGCACCATTTGTCAATTGTTCTGGAGTATTCCATCCAAGCAACCAACAAGCAAGTCCAGTATCAAGAAAATACATTTTAGGTGTTTTTATCAACCTTTTATTGAAATTATTATAATAAGGTTCAAGAAAATAAACCAATCCACTTGATTCCAAAACTGACAACCACGATTTTACTGTTTTAGAATCTTTTCCGCAAATCTCACCTATAGTGTTTAAATTCAACATTTCGCCAGAAAGTGATGCAGTTGCTTTGACAAACTTAATAAACGCAGATTCATCTTTAATATTTAGAACATCTTTGATATCTTTTTCAATATAGGTCTGAAAATATGAACTATAATAATCGCTCCAATCCTTGAGGTTACTTTCGTTCTCATATAATTCTGGAAAAAAGCCTTTGTGAATATATTCAATAATTTTATTATAATTGAATTTTTGCTGTGTCTCTATTGCTTCAATATGCTCACGTGTAGGTTTGAACGGTTCTCTGTATTTTACACCATTCAATTCCCTCACAGAAAGTCCAAGCATTTTCACAATTCCAGCTCTGCCCGCCAAACTATCACTTACATTTTTCATCAACTTCATACTCTGTGACCCAGTTAAGTAAAACTGTCCTTTTGTCTTGTCTTCATCAACAACATCTTTAATGTAATCAAACAATTCCGCAGCTTTTTGAATTTCATCCACTATAACTGGTGGTTTATTGATATCAAAAAAAATGGATGGATTATCCTTAGCGCTTTGCCTCACAAGCGGATTATTCAATGTAGTATATTTAACATCTCCAAAAACTTCTTTAAGCATTGTGGATTTACCCACTTGCCTCGCTCCAGTCAATACAATTACAGATTTTCTCTTTGCTATCCGCTCTATAACAAATTCAATATGTCTTGAAAAATACATATCAACCACTCCTTTCGGCTAATGAGGATTTCAATTCCATTATAGTCGAGCATCATTTACCTGTCAAACTATTCAACTTATTCATGTAATCAGCTTCATAAATTTTGATTATTTCATTTCTACAAGGCTTTATTTCAACATTGTAACATTTTAATTCTATTCCATCGTCATTCCAGGCACTAAAACAAATATCGTCATATTTTTCATAATCATTATCTAATAAGTTATGAAAATTTAAATATCTGCTAAATTGTTTCATAGGGTTTTTTATTTCAAACAAAAAAGTGTCATAAGGACAAGCCCAATAGCATCCTTCTGTCGCAATCATGTCAGTTGCTGAATTATAATAAATATCAGTTGCTATGAAGGTTTCTCCTCCAAGAAATGATTTTCGCGGCATGTAGTTAAAGACCTCTTTTGATTCAACATCAAACACACTATATCCATATAGACCTTCTTTATAAAATAGATAAACTTTTCCATTTCTATGATGCATTGGTGTACAGAAAAAATTATTTTGGTATAGAGTAATGTACTCATGAATTTGCATTCCTGCTTTATTATAAACTTTATTTGTTGTAAAGCTATAACCATCTTTTTTATATTTAATAATTTCTCTGTTATACCCATTTTCTTCTGTTACAATTTCCGAAATCTTGTTTTCTGGTAATATAACTGTTGAAATTTTTTCATTTCTATATTCAAGATATTCTTGGCTATAAGCTATGCTAGTTAAATCTTTTTCCTGCATAAACTACTCCTAATTGCAAATTGTGAAACATTGATAAAATAAGCACTGATAAATCCAAACAATAATTGCCAAAACTATTTTACTCTGGTAATTGACATTATGGCATTTAGTTCTTCGGATATGGAAATTTCAAATTCCATATCCGTTTTGCTTATATACAAACCATACAGACTATTTCCCTCAATTGACAATACCTGCACATCCAGCGAATCCCCTTCTGTTAATGCAAACAGAGCCGGAATCACTTGATAAAACAACTCATCCATATATTTGGTATAGACCGGCATCACTTCCCCATTTTCAATTCTGGTTATTTCCCTTCCCGAAGAAAGATATAGTGACCGGCTTATATGTGTTATTTCATTCGCTTTTCCATAGGCAAATATATTCCATAGATTGTGATTGTTTCCAAATAAAATTGTATTTATCGAAACAATATGGTCAATACGCTGCTTTGTTTCACGGTCAAATACTCCCCATACTGTGCATTTCATTTCCAACTGCTCAATGGAATAATCGTTTGTTATGTATATTTCAAAAACATCTCCTAGAACTAAGGAAACATTCTCTGTAAAATTTGAAATCATTTCAGAATATGTTGAGTTTATGTTGAGTTTTTCAAAATAATAATCACCCTCTAGCTCTCCAAAATAATACTCTGGACCATCAAAATCAACTACTCGCTCTGAAATCTTGGGTAATTTGATTTCAAAAGATTCCGAATAATTCCGATAATGCTTTGAATTACTAATCAAGGAACCTGGCAGAAGCGTTCCTGCAAAAATAATTGCTACCGAAATAATTACAGTAATTAAACTCCATATATATGTTGTATATTTTTTCTTTACCATTTTCCCCAACTCATCCTTCAAAATTGAATACTATTTTTATCTCTGTATATTCACCCAAAACACTGTCTATTTCAAGCTTTGCTCCATGCAACCCCGCTATTTCCGCACATAATGCCAATCCCAACCCTGCTCCTCCATGCTTACGAGTTCTCGCTTTATCCAACATGTAAAACGGCTCTGTTATTTTATTTATCTCTTCCTTAGGAATACCTCTTCCAAAATCCTTTACTGATATGCAATCTTTGCACGCAGACAAGAAAATTCGCGATTCTTTGTGTTTTTCACTCGCTTTTACTGCATTGTCAATCAAATTATACAGCAACGACTTCATAAGCTCAGTATCAATATTCAAAATATAATTTTCCTCGGACTTGTGCAAAACAAGTACCAATCCTGCATTTGAACATATATGTTCCATTGTGCTATATATCTCGTCAAGAAAGCCAAATATTTCAACATCCTGTCTGCTTGGATTGGTTTTACCCATAAGGATAAGCTCCATAAGCTTTGAAGAAACATTTTTCAAATGTTTTCCCTCTTTATATATATTATCGGCATACTCAACTTTAGTTTTATTATCAAGTTTGGCACTCTTCAGCAAATCAGCAAATCCTATAATGGAGGTAAGTGGGGTTTTCATTTCATGGGCAATATTGTCAATGAAGCGCTTTCTATCCTCTGCTATCTGTGAAAGCTCGGAAACTTTGTCCTCAACTGTCTCTGCCATGGTATTAAAATCCTCTGCAAGCTCTCCTATTTCATCTTTTGATTTTACTTTTGCCCTCATAAAGAAAATCCCATGGGACATTTTTCGCGTTGAACGTCTCAGTGCATTTATTCTATATGTAAGAATCAACGACATTATAAGAATTATAACTGCTGTTACCAGTGAAACCACTAAACTAAGGCTTTGCGAATAATTTATCTGTTGTTCCGCATCCTTAAAAATCCCTGTTATATCAGTTTTTGTCGTGAATTCAAAAAACGTTTTTTCAAAAGGAAATACTCCTGTTATATACAGGATATCGCTTTCATTTTCTTTTTTTATTGAAGCATTTGCCGTAGAATTACTTTGAATATCTGTTTTCTCAAAGATTAAAATATTGCTTGTGTACGTTTTTGAAAAATCGTCGAAGACTTTAAGTATTTCTTGTTCGGTAAGTGTTGATTTCTCAAGTATGTATTTTTGATATACTAAATTGGTCTGTAAAGAAGTACATATAAGTTCATATTCATCCAGACGCCTGTACACTTCTTTATCCAATGCCATGTTTAAACTGTTTTGAATTGAAATATATGTAAAGATGTTCAAAGATATAAGCAATATTGTCAACGTTAATATAAATATTTTTTGCCAAAAACGCATCTAGCCCTCCAGGCGATACCCTATTTTAAACACTGTTTTTAAACTATTCTCCAGTTTAAATTTCCTGCGTATTCTCTGTACATGATTATCCACTGTACGAGTCTCTATGTCAACAGCGATTCCCCATACTGTTTCCAATATGGCTTCTCTGGAAAGGGCTATATTCTTTCTCTTTATAAACAGTGTAAGCAGGTCATATTCAAGTGGGGTTGTGTCAATTATTTCATCATCAAGCTTTGCAACACGTTCCTCCAAATTTAAAGTTATATTTTTAAAGGAGACTACTTTTTCTGTCTTTTTATATCTTCTTAAAACGGTTTCCACTCTCGCCAAAAGCTCCAGTGGTTCAAATGGTTTTAATATGTAATCATCGGCACCAAGTTTAAGTCCTTTCACTCGGTCTGACACATCACTCTTTGCTGTTAGAAAGATAACTGGAATATTTCTTGAACGGATTTTTTCAAACAAATGGAATCCGTCAATTCCAGGCAACATAACATCTAGCAATATCAAATCATAAAAATTGTTCATTATTTTGTCATATGCTTCAAGTCCATTTTCTGATATTGAACTTTCGTATCCTGATATACTCAAAGATGCTTGAATCAGTTTTGCAATGGTGTTATCGTCTTCAACTATCAATATTCTGTTCATTTTTACCTCCGAATCACTTTCAATAGTATTACAATTTTGTTCTTTTGTCATGACCATAATTGTCACAAAATTGTAAAATTATACATTCCGAATAAATTTAATTCATTTTTCAAACTATATTCATGTAAATTTAATTGGAGGTAAAAATATAATGAAAAAATTTAAATCATTCATTTTGCTGTTACTCATCACGGTTTCCGTTGCTACAGTTGTTCCAAACAATCCTGTATTTGCGGTTACTCCAACATCTTCAGCCGGCAGAATCAATGTTTCATCAAATTATCTTAATGTACGTTCTGGACCTTCAACAAACAACACTGTTATTGCCACCCTTGCAAAAGGCAGTTATGTCACCCTCATTTCAAAAACGGGGGCTTGGTGGTATGTTGAATATGCCGGAAATAAATTTGGCTATTGCTCAGACGCTTATATTACAGAGATTAAGGAATCTTTTGCAGCTTATGTTTCAACATCATCTTCAAATTTAAATATTAGAGATGGTGCTGGAACTGGTTTTCAGGTTATTGCCAAGCTTCCAAAGGACACTGACCTAATTGTTCTTGAAAAAGTTGGTGATTGGTACTGGATTTTATTTGACGGAACCAATACAGGATACTGCTCTGCCGCATATATTACACCACACAGCAAAATAAATTACCCTGCTCTTTCACTTTCAACCCAAGACTATAAGCAGACCGATTCCCGCTGGGGAAATATTATTTTAGGAAAGTCGGATAAAACGTTTGCACGTTCAGGATGTTTGACTTGCTGTGTTGCCGCAATTGAAACCTATCGAAAAGGATATACAATTCTGCCGCACACACTGTCCTATTCCCTTTCCTACACTCCAGATGGATCGTTGTATTGGCCGACATTTTTGTCTTTTTATAATTCCTCAGGATATCTTTCCGTTTTATATAATAATTTAAAAGACGGAAAACCTGTTATTATAGGTTTCAAAAACACATATGGCGGACAGCACTGGGTTGTTGTAAACGGATATACTGGCGGAGCTACTTTAGAAGCTTCTAAGTTTACCATTAAAGATCCTGGTTCAAGTTCAAGAGTAACTTTGCAACAATTAATCGCTGTCTATCCTTACTTTTATAAAATCGCATATTATTAAGGATACTTTCATATAATCAACCAAAACAATGAAAAAAGGTGGTTGATATAATGACAGAAGAAGTGATTAAACAATTAGCTGAGAAATATAATTTTGACTTTGGCAATCCTGCCCCATATCGAGACGGTTTTATTCTTTATGCGAAAAACATTTCTCCTCATTCTCTTCACATAAAGAAAGCCGATTTGTCTGAGGACCGAATAAATTTTAATCATTTAGTTAAAGACCACTTGATTAAACAAGGTTTTTCAAATACAGATAAATATATTCCCACAAAAGAGGGATTGCCATTTGTCAAAATCAATGATGTCTTATATGTTGCCGTAACAAAAATTAACGGTTCAGAGGCCTCCTTTGAAAGTCTGCAAGACACTGCAAAAGCCGCAATTGCGCTTGCAAGTATGCATGTAGCTTCCATAGGAGGTTCCTATGATATTAAAAAATATCCTTTCGCTTTTAAAGATTTGGGGAATATTTCTAATATCTTTCATCATAGAGTGAATGAATTGAAGAAATTTAAGAGAATGGCAGCTAAAGGAAAAAATATTTTTGACTATGAGTATACAAAATATGCGGGTTATTTTATTGAAGAAGGGGAGCGCGCTATTGAAAACATTGAAAAATCCGCTTATTTCTCAATGGTAGACCATACACTGTCTGACGGAAGCCTCTGTCATCATGATTTCACCTCTCATAATGTGATTTTTCATGATAACACTACATACCTGACTGGATTTGAAAATTGCTGTGTTGAAATCAAGGAATATGATTTGGCAAACTTTATTCGCAGAAAGATGCGGCGTACTGGCTGGTCACTCTCCGATGCAAAAAACATTGTTGATAATTACCGCTCAATCTGCCGAATTGATGAAGATGAACTAAACGTTTTACGAATAATTTTGAGTTTCCCTCAAAAACTTTGGCGAATAGTAAATAAGTATTATAATTCCCGACGTAGCTGGTGTGAGCGAAGCTGTCTTGAAAAAATGAAGGATGTTTTGGAGGAAAAGGACCCTCTTCATATATTTTTGAAAAATTTTGATTTGATTTATTAGAGTGAAAATGGCGGTAACTCCGCCATTTTATTAATCTTCATTTATTCTTGATAATTCGCTTGCTTCCCCAATAGGTAGCTAAGAAATACCCTCCATAAATTGTTATAATGACAACTGCCGCAATTAAACTATCCCGCAGAATATTACTTTTACCTACTTGAGTAATTATTTCGTTTGCGAATCGAATACCAAAGATTGCATGAATAACCGCGAGCATAAGCGGTACTCCAAAATATATTGCAATTTGCCGAAACAATGCTTTGTCTATCATTTTGCTGTCTGTCCCTAGCTTGCTCAACAACCCATATCGGTGAAGGTTATCGCTCGCTTCCGAAAGTTGAGTAATGGCAAGAACTACGGCTGAAATAACTGCAAATACAATACCAAGATAAACGGCTAAATATGCAATGGTTACCGCTGTAGATTTGCTATCTTCAAAAGTATCAATTCTGTCGGCAGCAAATCCAACAACAGATATTGTATTTTCAGATGTTTGATACTCAGTCTTTAAGTTTGAAAGCATTTCATCAGTTGCTCTCTTACGCAAATCTCTATATTCATGTGTTTGGTCTATATAATCGATTGTCAAAATACTGATAAAAGGCTTTGTATTTTCAAGTAATTTATCAGGTAAAATATGAATACACGCATAAGCACTCGCAGATGGAATATTATACAGAACAGTATCATCAACGTTTTTCAAAGTAATCTCGGCATTTAACACATTCGCTTTACTCTTCTTAAAATGTTCAACATAATCATTTCGATGTTCTTCATTTAGGCAATTGAGAATGAATTCATTTTCTGCTAAATCCATAGTCTCTTTCCCCTGCATTTCAAGCAGTTTATTGAAATCAGAAAGTCTCATGTATTCTCCATTCATAAAACTATCATTATCAACCACTACTTCACGGAATGTTACCTGAAAAATATTTTTTGCATAATCATCAATTGGGGTGCTAACTTGGCTTAGCTCTTCCACTAAATCTATCTGAAGAAAAGTTGCATCTTCTAAAATTTCATCTGTTTCTGGGTTTATATGCTCCTCATACATATACACAGTGTAATTCACGTCATATGGATTAAGCTGTTCTAAATCTGCTGTAATTGACTTTGAAAATCCCATGCCAAAAGATAATGCGCATATTGAAAGAAACAACATAAGGCATACCAAGGATATAGAGACAAACGCAGTGTTTATTTTGCTGTTAATTTGTCTTAAAACAAACATATTCAAACCTTTGAAATATGCCCTTTTATTTTGTTGTACCACTTTAAGAAAAAAACCAGACAATGAAAAGAAAAACAAAAATGTTCCTGCAATTCCCAGTATTACTGACAGCAAAAGAACTTCATCATTCATCCTTGCACCCTCTGTTTCAATCAAATAATATGCAGGAGCTAAACAGACAATTGAAGTTATAAAAATAATAACCGACAACATAAGCTTTGGCATTCTGAATTTCTCATTTTTGCGTTCCGCATACAAAAGGTCAATTAGTTTTTGTTTAGCAACCGTGATATGGTTGAAAATGATGACTAATACAAATGCTATCCCAAAATAAAGAATTGCTTTAAATGCCGCCAAAGAGGAAAATATAAACTTGAATTCTGCCAATTTAACCTCAAACAGAGATGCCGTCAATACTGCAAAGCCCTGCGAAATGAGTATACCAAGTACAAGTCCTACCACCAATGATATAATTGCCACAAGCAAAGTTTCAATTAAAAGTATTCTTGAAATCTGTCCTTTTTCCATACCAAGGATTTGATAAACTGCAAGTTCTTTTTTTCTTCGTCGTACTAAAAACCGATTGGCATATACAATTAGAAACCCAAGAATGAGAGATATAAAAACAGAGGTATAGCCCATAATCCTTTGCAGCATTTCAATGCCCAATGCCTCTGATTCCTTAATTACCATCATAGCTTGCTGTGCATCAATGGAATTGAAAATATAGAAAATGCACACTCCAAACATAAGTGTTAGAAAATAAATTGCATAATCACGGAAGCTCTTTTTAACATTACGTAATGCCAACCTAGAGTACATCTCCATCACCTCCAAGCAAGGTTACAATTTCAATAATTTTATTGAAAAATTCTTTTCTAGACAAATCACCTTTTGAAAGTTCAGAAAATAGTTTGCCATCCTTGATGAACAGAATACGCTCACAATAACTTGCTGAAAAAGCATCATGTGTAACCATAAGGATTGTGGCTTTTTCTTCCCTTACAAGCTTTTGCAAACTTTCCAAAAGCATCCGCGCTGATTTGCTGTCTAGTGCTCCTGTTGGCTCATCCGCAAGAATGAGAGATGGCTTGGTAATAATTGCCCTTGCCGCTGCAACACGCTGTTTTTCACCGCCAGAAAGCTGTGTAGGATATTTAGATAAAATATTTGATATACCGAGAAAGTTTGCAACATTTTTCACATTTTCATCAATTTTCGCTGGTTTTTCTTTTAGGATTGTGAGCGCCAAGGCAATGTTCTCATAAGCTGTAAGAGTATCAAGAAGGTTAAAATCCTGAAAGATAAATCCGAGTTCTTCACGTCTGAATTTAGCAAGCTCTTTAGATTTGAGTGCTGTTGTATCTTTGCCATCAACAATAATGTGCCCGCTTGTTACATTGTCAATTGTAGATATACAATTCAACAGAGTGGTTTTACCACTTCCGGACGCACCCATAATTCCAACATATTCACATTCATCAATTTCAAAACTGACTCCGCAGAGCGCCTTTGTCAAATTGTTTTTATTGCCATAATATTTTTCAACATCCTGTACTTTTAAAACACTCATAATCATTCCTCCATTTGTTTTGGTCTATATTAAATATTAGTCAAACTCAAAACAAACTGCCATATATTTACCTTACATTAATCTTACATTTTTGTAAGGTTCATTTATAAATACATTTCGCTTTTTGGAAATATGATTTCAACCACTGTGCCTTCGCCTTTTTCTGATTGAAGTGATATATTCAATCCAAGTTTAAGACACAGCTTTTTGCAGAGATATAAGCCAAGCCCTGTTGCTTTTGTATATCTTCTCCCACTTTCACCAGTAAACCCTTTATCAAAAACGCGTCTTATATCCTGTTCATCTATACCAATCCCATCATCACAAATAAACAGTGATATACTATTAGTTTTCTGCTCGGAATAGATTTTTATTTCCTTGCCTTCATATTTAATTGCGTTATCTAATATTTGCCAAACTATGAATGCTATCCATTTAGTATCCGTAAATACCATGCCACCAACACCTGTTATATCTACACTAATTTTATTGTCAATCAAATGCTTTGCATGTTTACGCAAAACAGCACTGACAAGGTCTTTCAGTTCGGCTTGCTTGATTAAAAAATCTTGTTCAACAGTGTTGCTTCTGGAATAGTACAGTGCCTGTTCAACATACTGATCAATCCTTTGTAATGTATCAAGCAAAGCACCATTATCAATATTTTCACTAATGAGCTTTGCTCCGGCAATGGGTGTTTTAATTTCATGTACCCAAAGTTCAATATATTCTCTGTATTCTGCTGATGATAAATGATATTTTGCAATTTCATCATTCATTGCTTTATTAGATATTTTCAATATATCATATAGCATTTGTCCTTCGTAAAAATTTGGTTCATCTATAATTTCAGAAAGCAAACATTTTTTGTCTAGTTCATCAAGTGTTTTATAAAGCGTTTTATAGTAATTATTTTTATGAATAAATTCTATAAACAAGGTAATCATGCTTCCTCCATAAAAAACACAGGGAACAAAAAGCACGAAAAACGGCTTTGCCTCTACCATATATAATAAAATAGCACTAAATGCCGAAATGAAAAGGCACAACACAATAAAAACTGCTTTATCCTTCAAAAAAGTTTTTAATTGCATAATAGATACCCTTGACCTCTTTTGGTTTGCAATAAATTCACTGCCCCGATTTCATCAAGTTTTTTACGAAGACGGTTAATATTTACTGTTAATGTATTATCATCTACGAATTCATCTGATTGCCACAACTCATTCATAATCTCATCACGGGAAGTTATTGTATTTTTATTTTGTATAAGCAATGCCAATATTTTCAATTCATTTTTAGTCAGTTCAATTATATTTGCTTTGTACTTCACTGTACTTTTGCCAATATCAATTACAATGTCTCCACAAACGAATTCTGTTTTTTTGTCATCATATGTTCTTCCTAAGATTGCTGAAATTCTGGCAAGCAAAATCTGTGTATTGTATGGTTTTGTTATAAAATCATCTGCACCTAAATTCATACTCATTAACTCATCCATATCGCTATCACGACTTGTAACAACAATAATTGGAACTTTTGATTGCTTACGAATTTCTCTGCAAATATGATATCCATCATAAACAGGCAAATTGATGTCAAGTAAGACAAGCTGTGGTTTGTCATTATACACAAACTCGACAACATTCCTAAAATCTTCAGTAACTGACGTTTTGTATCCGTATTTTTCAAGAAGTATTTTAAGTTCTGTACGAATAACCATATCATCTTCTATTATTAAAATTTTATACATCACATTGCCTTTCCATAAACTCTACATTTGTACTAGTATACAACAAAAAATGATTAAAACAATATTAAGCCGTTATAAAAGCAAAGATTGACCTCATACGAGGGCAATCTTTTATAGTTCACTCTGTCTTATATTTTATAAATAACCCTTTTGTTTCATTACAGATACTACATCTCCAACATGTTTCTTGCATATATCATGGTCTTTGGCTTCAACCATCACCCTTATTAAAGGTTCTGTTCCGCTCTCTCTTACCAAAATTCTGCCCTCTGTACCTAATGATTCTTCAACCTTCTCAATGACATTCTTCACATCAGTATCTGCAAGTGTTTCTTCTTTATTTGTAACCCTGCAATTTTCAAGAACTTGAGGATATTCCACCACATTCTCAACCAATTTTGAAACAGGGACCTTCTTTTCAATAAAAACTTCCATAATTTTTATTGCTGTCATTATTCCATCACCAGTAGTTCCATATTTACTGAAAATTATATGCCCAGATTGCTCTCCACCAATTCTGTGACCATTTTTAAGCATATTTTCATATACATATTTATCACCAACAGATGTCTTTTCATAATCAATTCCGATTTCATCAAAAGCCTTATATAAACCAAAGTTACTCATCACTGTTGTTACCACTGTATTATTGAGAAGTTTACCTCTCTCTTTCATATAACAACCATACATATAAAGTATCATATCTCCATTAAGAAGATTTCCGTTTTCATCAACAGCCAAACATCTGTCAGCATCTCCGTCAAATGCAAAGCCTATATCCAGACCCTTTTCCTTAACCAACTTCTGAAGATCTTCCATATTTGTTGACCCGCAGTTGGTATTTATGTTCACTCCATCAGGATTGTTGTTAATTACATAAGTTTCTGCACCGAGTGCATCAAAAATATTTTTTGCAAGCATCCATGCACTTCCATTGGCACAATCAAGTCCCACTTTTTTTCCTTTATAAGAACGTATTGCAAGTGATATCAAATACCCTGTATAACGATTTCTCCCTGCTGCGTAATCCACTGTACGACCTATAGTGTTTCTCTCAGCAAATGGCAGTTCTCCAATTTCACCATCTATGTATCTTTCAATCTCCAAAATGGTATCCTCACCCATTTTTTCGCCTTTTCCATTTAACAGCTTTATCCCGTTATCATAGTAAGGGTTATGGCTTGCTGAAATCATTATTCCGCAATCAAAATTGTCAGTCCTTGTCACAAAGGAAACACTGGGTGTTGTAGTCACATGCAGTAAATATGCATCTGCTCCCGAAGCAGTTAATCCTGAAACCAACGAATATTCAAACATATAGCTTGATAACCTTGTATCCTTACCGATTACTATTTTACACTTCTTGTCAGCATTATTCTTTCCATAATACCAGCCCAAAAACCTTCCGATTTTGTATGCATGCTCAACTGTCAGTGTTTTATTAGCTTCTCCTCTGAATCCATCTGTACCAAAATATTTTCCCATAAAGCCTCCGTTATTGCAGATAATTTACTGCTTATGAAATATCAAGAGTTTCAGTATATACTATTCTTATGAAAAAATAAAGTGCACATCAGTGTGTCCATTTTTCAAGAAGACGGTCTTTTTCTGCTGGTGTATTATTGCTCATATCTGCATATTCAATATTCTGAGGATAATTTGGAACTGACCCTGCTTTATCTTTGAATATCTGTTCTGGATAGAAAAGTTCATTGTTTCCTCTGATAATTTCTGAATTTATATATTCAAAAACTTTTTTTACACTTTCTCTTGTCTCTTTACCTTTTATAATCCCAAATCCGTACATGGAAAACGGTGACCCCTCTTCAAAGAATAATACTTTTAGAGGCTCTCCATCATTTATCTGTTTAACCGCGTCTCCTGTAATTCCAAGACCTACTGCAGCTTCTTTAGCCACTAATGCGCTCACAGGACCTGAACCTGAACCTGTATATTGTAAAATATTTTTGCTCAACTCATCAAAATACTTGAACGCCGCATCTTCACCTCTTACATTCACCATGTTTTTCAAAAATATGTATCCTGTTCCTGATGATTTCGGGCTTGGCATGGAAATCAATCCTTTATATTCCGCTTTAAGTAAATCATCATAGCAAGTTGGTTCAGGCAGATTTCTCTCTTCAAGAACTTTTGTGTTCACAATAATCGAACCACCATTACGATACTCTGGGAAAAATGTGTCACTCACCAAATCCTCCAAATATTCAGAAGAATCGAATTCTGTCAAATCAGCCAAGGAGTTCTTTATTTTTTCCGCTGAAGCATATTCAAGATCATATGTTATATCACAATTACTATTTACACCCTCTGCTAGCAATCTTGCACCGTGGTCTCCGCTTTTGTAGTGCTCAATTGAAATATCATATTCTGGAAACTTTGTGGTCAATTGCTCTCTCAGCCATTCTTCACGGTAATCCTCTGCACTAGAATAGATTACAATCTTTTCCTTTCCTGAGCCGCATGCAGTTGCAAATGTTAATAAAAACACTGCTGTAAGAATAATCGCCAATATCTTTTTCATAATTTCCTCCTGTTCACTTTGTGTTTTTCTTTTCTTAAAATGAACAAATTTTATTATTTCCAACGCTATTTTTGTTCATTTTATAGCTTTTTTATGTTTTTATGAACACGAGTATACTACCTCCGAGAATAATTGTCAATTATTTTTAATCAAGTTCTGCTCGTGAGAATAAATCTCTCATTAAAGTTTCATCTTCACACATAGCACGAAATCCTATAGCAAATTTTTCTAAAGCCTCTGTATTTTGAGAATATGCACAAAACATTCCGGCTTCTGGGTCAAGTCCAATATCATTTTTCAATTCAGGCATTTTCTCATCTAAAAACACCACTGCCAATGAACCCCAATCATANCCGCCGCCTTCAAANCCNTCATCTTCACGCTCCAAAAACATCTCGTCTTTAAATCCTCCTACATTAAGACAAANCGAACANGATTTTTCANGNTCCACCCAGAAAAATGGTTTTAAACTCTCTTTTATTTCATTAGTCATTGTCAATTGCTCCTTTTCATATTTTATATAATTTTTGTTCCGTCCGGTAAAATTATGTCTCCAGCCGCACCACTTGCATCAAAAAATCCCACATCATGTTTTTTCGCAAGTTCAGTAACCTTATTATATGCGTTTTTCGCTTGAGACCACGCAAATGCAACATAAATGGCATCTCTATCAATACAATAATCGGAAATGCGGCTCTCTCCAGATTCTTCATCTGCATCAATCTCTTCGTCACTTGCTGCATCAGGTCCGTTCATTGCAGGGAAAAATGTCAGCATCTCACGGTACCACTTTTCAAGTGCAGGCGAAGATATCGAAATGTCATTGTAACTGTGGTCTTCCGCCCATTCTGTAAGTTCATTATACCATGTCATAAATTCTTTTTTAGTTGCTGGTGCTTTGCTCTTTTCAAATACCATTAAATCATAACTCATATTTTTCTCCTTATATAATATATTCAGGTTGATTGAGGTAACCTCTAAACCCTTGATTAACTGTATTTGTTTCACTAGATATTGACTCTTATGATATATGCGAAATATTCCGTGAGACAATAGCGTTTGTCAGAACTGTGGATTCTATCTGAAATATTCCTCTTCTGTCACATAATTCCATGACTCACCTTTGCCATGATATTTAGGCATAACATCATTAAATGAGCCAACATAAAGCACTTCATTATCTGCAATCAGCCATTCAAGTCCGTGTTCTTCCTCCCATTCGCAATTCAGCTCCAAATGCAAGACAATATCATAATCTTCGCGTTCATCTGCATTTATTATCAACGCACCAGGTTGAATATATTTCAAAATATCTCTGTTGGTTTTCACCTCAGGCTCTTCTTCTCCCACCATTTCACAAAAATCCTCACTATATTTAATGGAACATGCACAAAGCTTATCTATAACTTCTTCTGATAAGTTGTTTAATGCTTTCATACATTTTTCTGCAAAATCAAAATCTGGATTGTCTTTGTCAATCATTACAGCTATTTCTTTGTTCAACAAAGCAAAGTGCATATTTGTATTGAAAAAAAATTCGTCTTCTTTTAAATTTGCAAGCATTTTATTACCTCATTTTTCTGGTTTATATGTTCTACTTTACTTTATTTTGCATAAATTATCAACCATATCAAAAATGTTCTTGGTCCTAAAACTTTCAAGACTCTTTTCCCCATAATTCTTATATGATAGGGGTAGCGAATTTAGCAATCCTCTCGCTATTGAATCGGACATTAGAACAGGCGAAAAATTATCAAATGTTTTCTTTTGTGACCATGAATTAATACGTATGTTCTAAAAAAGGGCAATCTTTCAAGAATCTCACACAAAAGGACATTTCTCTTATGATGAATCTTATGGAAGAAAGAAGTTTAATGAAAAATCACCTATGCAAATCTTTCAAGAATTGTATGGTATTGAAACAATGAGAAGTCTTGGTTTAGAACCGCACCGACAAAATAAAACGAATCATAAATATACTAATTTCAAGGTTGCATTTTCGATTTCCCAATTGCGTTTGCTTCTTCTTAATTGCATTTACTTTTGCATCTAACCTTTTCTTGAAAAATTGTTCCTAAGTTGACTGGTTGAGACGGCAGGTTATTTTGTTTAATGCTTTGAATAACCTGCCGCAGTTTTACGCAGTCAATTTCCTGTGTACTGTGACAAGCAAGACATACAAGATTTTTGCCTTGCTTGATGCCGTTGATTTCATACTCGGCTTGTCTTCTCATCCAATTATTTCTATAATTTTCATCATCCATTTTACCCAGTAATTCAATGTATACAAGTCCTTTTTCAGTGAAAACTGTATAGTCCGGATGAATTGCGATAGGTTTGGAATACTCCATTTGTCCTTTCTGGAATGGCTGTGAGAACTCAGTCTGCGAATCTTGTTTCTCGTCATTATTGCTCAATTGTGACGAAATTTGTCGAAAATTAGGATAATTAGGAACATTATTTTGAATCATAATATTACTTAAGATTCGTTTCGATTTAAGCATAATCATATATTCATACATATACTCCAGACTTTCTGTTTTCAATAATTCTGCCACAAAAGCCTCATTCTTTGACCTTACAAAATCTCCATTTGTTGTAATAACCTTAAATGCAGGATTCCCTTTGCTTTCGTCAAACCTTCGTCTTCTATGTTTATATGCTTGCCTTTTATTTTCAACCCTTTTCTTGATTTCTCTATTAAGTTCTACATAATCAACAATACCTCTGTTTACATATCTGTCAATCATCCTCTTCCATGGTCTATAATCTGCATTACACTTCCTAAGCCCTCTTTTGTAAGCATTTCTCTTGTTAATGAGCTGTCTAATTTTTTCTACATCGGACTTTCTGACATATTGGCAAGTCCGATGTTTCTTTTTATTTATGTATTCTGTAATTTCTATATAATAAGCATCATAAGTATATATTTTATTCTTTACTTTTTTAACAGACTTCCTCTTAACCAAGCTACCTTTAGGAAACTCTGCAAACTCTTCCTCTTTGAAAAACTCCATATCTGTCAGAGTTTCCTTATATTTTTCTAATGCAACCGCTACAAACTGTTTATCAAACTTACCCAATTTAAAAACGCCCCCTTTTCATAATTTTAAGGCATTTGGTTTATATGTGCAAATAATTCTCTGAGAATTATTTTTAGAGTAACTCAGGGAATTATTTGACTGCTGTAACCCGCATAAAAAGGCAGTTTGTGGGTTACAAATATTTCCCAATTTGCATGATATGGGTACCAATTATTTCCCAAAACTTTACCTATTTTTTCTCATATGTACACTACACCATTTTGGTATCTTATACCCATGAGAAAACCGCAAACTTAAAACAGCCACATATTTTTCAACTATATATGACCACTCTTCTCATATGTACACTACGCCATTTTGGTATCTTATACCCATGAGAAAGTCCAATTGCTTTTCTAAAAATGTTTTGCTACACTTAAATATATTACAAAACTAAAGGAGTTGAGTTTCTTGAAGAAAAAAATTATTTTGGGCACAGTGATGGGCTTTGTTTTTCTTGCTGCTGTATTAACATTTATTTTTATACCCAAAACAGCAGTGGTTCCCGATGTTGTCGGACAGACAATATCTCAGGCTACTAGTCTTATTGAGGAAATCGGTTTGACAGTTGAGGTGTCGGAAGACTTCAGTTCTTCAGTTGCAAAGGATGTTGTAATTTCACAAAATCCTGACCATAAATTAGAAAAAGTTCTTGAGAAGGGCTCTAAGGTTAATTTGATTGTAAGTAAGGGTCCTGAGCTCATTGTTATGCCAGATATTACAAATTTAAGTTTCCAAGAAGCATCAGAGGTGCTTTCAAATGTTGGTCTAATTCCTAAAAAAATCATTAAGTGTCATAATACCATTGAGGAAAATGTTGTAATTTCACAGGAATTCGAAGCTAGTCAACTTATTGCCAAAGGCTCTGAGGTTTCTCTTATTGTCAGTGCAGGTATTGCAAATACAGTAGGAAATACTGCTGGCAATCTTGAAAACAAAGGATATGCTGCTGAACAAGGTGACTGGCTTTATGTTTCCAAAAACAATTCTTTGATAAAAGTTAATAAAAAGACTAACCGAGTTACTGCTCTTTGCAAATATGAGACATCAGAAATTTACTATGTTAATGTTGTTGCTGAATGGGTTTATTATTTTGTATACCGTCAGGGAATTTACAAAATCCGTTTATATGGTACAGGAGAGCAAAAATTATTGAATGTACCAACAGATCGTCCTAAATTTTTGTATGTTGAGGAAGGTTATCTTTACTATATATTAATGCCTGACAGTCCTTCTTGGTTACATAAAATGGACCTTAATAATGGTACAACACAAACAATATCTACCAACAATATTTCGACTGTACACATAACCGAAAATGATATTTATTTTTACTCTTCGCAAGGCCCTTATCAAATGAAAAAGGATGGAAAAGATAAAATAAAACTTTCTATAGATGGTTACCTACCCATGATTATAAAAGACAATGTTATCTATTTCACAAATGAATATGGTTACCTATGCAAAACCGATATGAAGAATTTTTCATCTCAAACATTATTAGATGAGTCTGTTATTACCTTTAATATATCTGGGGACTGGATTTATTATCTTTCTGGAAAAATAGATAACTTTGATTTATATAAAATGAAACTTGATGGTACGGACAAAACTTTTCTCTCTTCGAATAATCATGCTTTTATAAATGTTGTGGGTGATTGGATTGTATGTAGCCTGCAAAATAGTCAACTACTCAGAGTTAAGACTGATGGATCAGTTGAGGATTTCGCCTGGTCTTAATTGACTATGGTTGAGTTTTGTCTGACGGAGCAACTGGATGTAGGTTTAACATAATTTCAAAACTAAAAGAGTTGCCTCAAAATTTTATTTTGTGCAACTCCTATTTGTATTCACAATTTCATCTATAAAATATATACTGTCCCAGCATTATTCCCCACTGTCCTCGGGTTCCCATATTGCAAACAGCCGCCCTGATTCAATTTCAGACAGATTATATATAAAATCCCCTGGATTGTAAGACCTGCCCATTCCATCCTCTTGTGTATTCCAATGTTTAAATACATATCCATCTCTGCTGACTAAAACTTCAACTTCTTCCCTGTCCGCCTCGCTTATAATTCTCTCCGAGCTTGGAATTTTGTATGGAAGCTGGTCACCAGAATAAAAATGCTTTATCTCTCCACCCTGTCCGCCATTTGGTGAAAAATTAAGCCAATAATCCCACAGTACTTCCGATTCTCTATTTTCAGTTTCTGTTTCAATTTCGGGCTCTTCAATTTTTGTTTCAGTTTTTGGTACCTCAATTTTTGGTTTAACAGTCACATTTACAAACGCTAATAATCCTATAGAAAATACAATAACAATTATTGCAATTAAACTCACTGAATTTTTCTTCATTCTTACCATATCTCTCTTTCATAATATGATTTTTATATTATGGTAGCACATATTCCAAACCATGTAAAACATACATTTTATTTTCTCATAAGGACATTTTCCCATTCTGGTTTCTTATACCCACTAGAAAACTTGCAAGTTCAACTTTTCTAGTGGGATGTGTCAATTTCAGTTATTTTCTCATAAGGACATGGAACCGTTCCGGTTCCATGTCCTTATGAGAAAAACCCCATTGTACAAAAAAAGCTGTATCAAAATCTCCATTTTGATACAGCTTTAACAATCACATTTTTCAAATCTTATCTTTGTAAATTTGCCTGCCGTCAAGTGACCATATTTTATCAGAAAACTCACCTTTGCCAAGTTCTCCGCATATTTTTTGCATATCATACATCCTTGCGTCCACTACATCAAGATGGTGCAACATTTCCGCCTCTGGCGTGCATGGGTATTTGGGACTTCCATACTCTGGCTCATAGTGGTGCGCTAAAATCATATGTGTTAAGAGCATTATAATTTCCTTATCTGCTCCTACAATCTCACCTGCTCTGGCTATATTCATTGCTCCTTTTACCAAATGCCCTACCAAATTTCCTTCTGCTGTATATCCATCAACAATTCCTAGTTCACTGGAATTCATCTCATCTATTTTTGCCATATCATGCAAAATAACTCCGGCATACAAGAGCTCTTTATTCAGAAAATCATATATCTCACACATTTTTTCAGCGGCCTTTAGCATGGTTGAAGTATGATACAGCAAACCTGACCTCACTGCATGATGATTCTTCTTTGCCGCTGGATAATATAACAGTTTTTCCTCATTATCCTTGAGAATCTTCATTGTTATATCATGCAAACTTTTATCAGTAAATTTCTCAACAATTTTTATAATATAAGTATACATTTCCATAGGCGGATAGGGTGCAACTGGTACAAAATCCGCCGGCACAACATTATCCTCTGGTCTTGAAAGGCGGATTTTCTCAAGCTTCATCTGCATAATACCCTGATAGTCAATAATTGTACCCATTACTCTTACAATTATCCCAGGTGTAAATCTTGCGGCAACATCATCTGTAACATCCCAAAGCTTTGCATTAATCTCGCCAGTTGCGTCACCGACATTAATGCTTAAATACTTTGCTCCCGCCATAGAAACCTTAAGCTCACTGGATTTTATCATATAAAATCCCAGAATATCATCCTTTACCTCAAAATCTCTTACATTCTTATGCTTTAAAACAATATTCATAGGCAAACTCCTCAATCAATCATACATAAAAACCGCATTGCCGCTATGTATCCATATATTCCAAGTCCTGTAATTTGCCCTTTGCAGGCAGGTGCTGTAACCGACTTATGTCTGAATTCTTCTCTTTTATACACATTTGAAAGGTGAACCTCAACAGTGGGCAATCCAACAGTAAGTAGTGCATCATAGATAGCATAGCTGTAATGAGTATACGCACCCGGATTTATTATTATGCCATCAAAATTCCCTGCCGCCCTATGAAGTTCATCAATTATCTCACCCTCTCCATTGCTTTGAAACAGCGAAATTTCAATTCCCTGTTCAACGGCTTCCTTTTTGAGAATTTCGCACAAGTCTTCATATGTTACCTTACCATAAATCTCAGGTTCCCTGAATCCAAGCATATTCAAATTGGGTCCGTTAACCACCAAAATTTTATTCATAGCCAAGCTCCTTTACAATCTTGCTTACAGTTTCCTCAGGTGAAAAATCATTTTTCACAATATAGTCTGCACATCCCGTATAAACAGGCAATCTCTTTTCCCAAAGCACTTTCATTGCCTGTTTTCTATCTTCACCTGCTAACAGCGGTCTTCCGTCAAGTTCTCTTGAAACAAGTATATCAAAATCTGTATCAATAAAGATGATTTTTCCAGAATTTTTCATACGCTCCACATTTTCACCCTTTAACACTGCTCCGCCACCTGTGGCTATGACAGAATTTGTAAATTCAGTACAGACTTTTTTTATTGTTTCTCTTTCTCTTTCTCTGAAAAATGTTTCTCCGCATTCCTTGAATATTTCCGGTATTGTCATTTTTGCATCCGTTTCAAGCAAATGGTCTGTATCATAAAAACTCATATTTAATTTTTGTGCAAGAACTGCTCCAACTGTGCTCTTACCACATCCGGGCATACCCACTAAAAAAATATTTTTCATACTGTCTTTGAATCCTTCAAATAATTTCCGAGCAGTCTAAAAGTTCCCGTTATATTTTTCAAATCATCAATAGCCCTCTTGCATCTTGGTTCAGACAAATTTCCCTCAAAATCTATAAAGAAAATATATTCCCATGGCTTGCCGCCTGGTCTTGATTCTATTTTCAATAGGTTCAGCTCCTGATTGTTGAGCAGTCGCATTGCATCAAACAGAGTTCCGCTCCTGTGCGGCAGAGAAAACATTATGCTTATCTTATCCGCATTGGGAATAATTTGAGGTTTTGCCGAGAAAACAAGAAATCTTGTGGAATTGAACTTACTTCCGTTTATTTCTTCTTTCAATATTTCAAGATTGTATATATCAGCGGCACGCCTGCTTGAAATTGCCGCCCTTGTATTTCCGTCACTCTCAGACACCATCTGCGCCGAGATAGCCGTATTCAGATACTCAATTTGCTCCCAGTCAGGGTGATTTTTCAAGAAATCCGCACACTGCAGAAATCCCTGTTCATGTGAAAAAACCTGTTTGATATCCGAAATATCTATGCCCCTCTTTGCAACAAGATTATGCGAAATGGGCATTATGTATTCACCGACAATGTGCAAATCATACTTTGCAAGCAAATCCATTGTTACATTAACTGTGCCTGTAGATGAATTTTCAACAGGAAGTATTCCGCAATCAGCACGTTTTTCAACAACAGCCTCAGCCACCATTTCAAATGTCCTAAAATTTTGCGAAGAAAAATCATTGCCGCCGAAATAATTCAGCATTGCTTCCTCTCCATAGGAACCTCTTACCCCCTGAAATGCAACAGATTTACAGTCTGCCCTCTTGAAATCTTGTTCAGAATTCTCGCTGACGCTGATAAGGTTTTTCTGCAAATTCTTGCTTGAATTCATAATGTCCGCATAAACATCCCTTGTATAGGGTATATATTCACTGTTCTTTGTAAGCGCCTCGATTTTATTTAGGACAGCACCTTCTCTTTTGTTGTCAAAGATTTCCATGTCATTTTTCAATTTATAATCGGCAACCAGCTTCACATAGTCAAACCGTTTTTCAAGAAGCTCTACTATCTGTCTGTCAAGTATATCTATATTATCTCTATGTTCTTTTAGATTCACTTTATAAAGCCTCCAAGCATTAAAATATCCAATGTGCACAATGCCGCCGCCGATTCAATTACAGGGATGGCTCTGACTGCAATACAGGGGTCATGTCTTCCCTCAATTACCAGTGAGGTTTCCTCCATTGTATCCAGATTCACAGTTTCCTGTTCCTTTGCTATTGATGGTGTGGGACGCATGGCTGTGCGGAAAATAACCGGCATACCGTTTGTGATTCCGCCGTTTATTCCTCCGCTGTTGTTTGTCTTTGTAACCACTCTTTCATTTTCAAGTGCAAAGCTGTCATTTGTCTGACTCCCTTTCAACCCACAAACATTGAATCCTGAATTTTCGCCCTCTCCAAATTCAATACCTTTTACTCCGGGAATCGAGAATATAAATTGTGAAAGTTTACTCTCCACTGAATTGAAAAACGGGCTTCCATACCCTGCAGGCAGTCCTGTCACAGCGGTTTCTATCATTCCGCCTACCGAATCGCCCTCTCTTCTCGCTGTCATTATTGCCTCAGACATTTTCTTCGCCACAGTTTCATCAATTGTTGGAAGTGCCATGCCGTTCAACCTGTCAAAGCATTCTCGGTTTATATTTTTCTTTGAAAAATACTCATCCTCAACATTGTATACCCTCTTTAGGTGTGCGCAAATTTCTATGTTATGTTCTTTGAGTATTTGCTTTGCTATGCTTCCTGCAAAAACAATTCCGGCAGTTATTCTTCCGGAAAAATGGCCGCCGCCTCTTATATCATTTTTACCTTTGTATTTTATATATCCGGTATAATCTCCATGACTTGGTCTTGGATATTTTTTAAGTTCGTCATAATCCTTTGATTTGGTGTTTTGATTCCGTATTACCGCACAAATAGGTGTACCTGTTGTATGTCCGTTGAAAAATCCGCTTAATATTTCGTATTGGTCATCTTCTTTTCTCGGTGTTGACTCGGGCAAATTTCCAGGTGCCCGTCTCTTCATTTCAGATTTAATTAAATCTTCATCAAGATGTACCCCTGCGGGCAATCCGTCTATAACAACACCTATTCCGTTACCATGGGATTCACCAAACAGAGAGATTTTAAGCTTTTCACCCCATATCGAGCTCATTTGCAATCCCTCCTATGCCTCTGTATACCTCCCAGAAATTCGGATAGGATTTATTGACACTCTCAGCCCCTGTCAATATTACGGGTTCATCACATCTAAGCGCCGCCACTGCTACCGCCATAGCAATTCTATGGTCATTAAAGGATCTTACCTCTGCCCCGCCCTTTAGATTCTGTCCTCTTTCAAGTCCGGTTATCAGCAGTCCGTCTTTTTGCTCCTTTACATTTCCGCCCAAAGTATTTATAACCTGTGAAATTGCCGCAAGACGATCACTCTCTTTAAGTCTAAGTCTCGCCGCATTGACTATCTCAGTTTTCCCTGAATTAAATGCCGCCATTACTGTGATTATGGGAACCAAATCAGGCACATTGGAGGCATCAATTACAAAATCCTCTCCCTGTCTGTTTGAAAAATCTTTTGATATATCCATTATTAAACGGTCACCTTGTTTTGAACTTTGGTTAAGTCCCTGAATGTCAAGATTCATTCCAAGATATCTTGCACCTTCCCAGAAAGCCGCCTGTGAATAGTCTCCTTCGATTTCATAGTCAGTTGATTTGTATTTTTGATTTCCTTTTATATGGAAACAGGTATTTCCGTTCTCCGCTCTGCCCTCTTCTATTATAATTCCAAATATTTTAAGAACCTCTATTGTAAGGTCAACATATGGTCTTGACTCAAGTACTGTTGTAAGTTCCAAAACAGAATCTCCGTCAAGGAGCGGAAGTGCAAACATAAGTCCGCTTATATATTGCGAACTTACATTTCCGGCTATTTTAAAATGGTCACTTTTTAATTTGCCCTTTATTGACAGAGGCAATCCACCGTTTGTTGTCTTATTATATATTCTCTGTTCATTAAAAATATCTATATATGCACTTATGGGTCTCATAACAAGGCGTCCTGAGCCAGAAAAAGTGTATTCGCCGCCCAATGCCGCCGCCACAGGAACTATGAACCTTAATGTTGAACCTGACTCATTGCAAAAAATCTCTTTTTTGTTTTTTAGATTCTTCATTGCCGCCATAGTTGCCTTTAAATCCTCAGAGAGGAATTTTTCTGAAATTCCTGTTAAAGTTGATTTTTCTCCGCTTAGCAGTTCTGCCAAGGCGGAGCATATAAAGGCTCTGTGCGCCATACTCTTTGAAGGCGGAGCAATTACTGTACCTGACAGTGTTGTTTTCCCCAGTTCAATTTTCACGTTAAAAATCCTCCCTCTTCAAAAAACGGTTTTATTTCCTCTAACAATACTCTTTCCACAAAAAGCTTTCCTATCTCTTTTATTAAAACAAGGCTTGTATATTCGGAATTGCTCTTTTTGTCTTTATAAATTCCTTCAACTATCTTTTCTTTAACAGCCCTGCTCTTTTCGTCATCTTCAAAGGGGAGATTCAAAACTAAAAGAATATTTTTCAAATCCTCAGAAACGCCTTTTTCTGTAAATCCCTTTTGCTCGCAAATTTTGCAGATTTCATACATTCCTATTGCCACTGCTTCACCATGTGTATACTTCTTGTATTGGTAGTGGCTTTCATATGAATGTCCTATTGTGTGTCCGAAATTAAGGAGCATACGAACACCCAGCTCTTTTTCATCCTCTTCTACTATGTCCCTCTTTATTGCACAACATTGATAGATTATTTCATCAAGATGCTCATATAGTTCTTTCAAAGTTTTAAGACTTTTAAATATCTCATATATTCTGTAATCAGATATATATCCGTATTTCAGCGCCTCTGCCGCACCATCAGCAAATACTCTTTCGCTAAGAGAATACAGGCACTCAGGGTCTATAAGCACTTTTTGCGGATGGTAGAATGCACCTATAAGGTTCTTGCCTTCCATTAAGTTTACGGCAACCTTTCCTCCTATTGAGCTGTCTATCTGTGCAAGGAGTGTGGTTGGTATCTGGAGAAATTTTATGCCTCTCATATATGTTGCCGCCGCAAAACCCGCCATATCCCCTATTACGCCGCCTCCCAGTGCCACAAGTAAATCCTTGCGGGATGCCCCGTTTTCTATGAGAAAGTTGTATATTCTTTGCAGTTGAACAAAATTCTTGCTCTCTTCCCCTGCTTTTATTATATGATGAAAAACAGTATATCCGCTTGTTTCTATGTTATCTCTTACTCTTTGCAGATAAAGTGGTGAAACATTACTGTCTGTAATGATGTACACCCTCTTGCCTTGAAAAATATCTTTTATTTCTCTTCCTATTCGATTTTCTTCTTTTAAAATACCGTGCTCTATTATTATGTCGTATTCATTACACGGCAATTTGACAGATACTCTTTTCATTGTGCTTATTTTACCTCTCTGCCGTCTATATCCGCAATTTTCTTGAGTTTCTCCATTACAACATCAAAATCATCTGGTGTAAGAGACTGCTTTCCATCTGATTTTGCATTTGCCGGATCATTATGCACTTCGATTATAAGTCCATCTGCCCCGCAAGCCGCCGCTGCTTTTGAAAGTGGCTCTACCATCCATGCATGACCCGCTGCATGTGATGGATCTATAAATATAGGTAAATGAGATGATTTTCTCAATGCCGGAATTGCGCTTAAATCCAGTGTATTTCTTGTATATGTTTCAAATGTTCTTATTCCTCTTTCACAGAGAATTACATCCTCATTGCCGCCTGCCATTATATATTCTGCAGACATTAGGAGCTCTTCGATTGTTGAGGAAAGCCCTCTTTTAAGTAAAATGGGCTTTCTCACCTTTCCAAGCTCTTTGAGCATGTCAAAGTTTTGCATATTTCTTGCGCCTACTTGTATTATATCAACACTTTCCAGGAATAAATCCAATGTTCTTAGTGATGTTATTTCTGTAACTACAGGCAAGCCTGTTTCTTTGCTCGCTGTTTGCAACAATCTCAATCCCTGCAATTCCAAGCCTTGGAAGGAGTATGGTGAGGTTCTCGGCTTATATGCTCCGCCTCTCAAAAATGACGCTCCTGCCGCTTTTACTCTTCTTGCTATTTCAATTATCTGCTCTTCGCTTTCAACTGAGCATGGTCCCGCGATTACTGATAGATTTCCGTTTCCTATTATTTTGTCTTTTAGTGAAATTACTGTGTTTTCCGGATGAAATTTTCTGTTTGCTTTCTTGAAGGGCTCTTGGACTAGCATTATTCTGTCAACCCGTTCATCCATTTCCAATTTTTCTCTGTTTACTAGTGAGGTGTCACCTACAAGCCCTAAAATTGAACAGTTCTCGCCTGCTGTAATTCTTACATCAACACCATACTCTCTGATTTTGTTTGACAGTGTGTCAACATCCTTTTTTGAAACATTGTTTTTTAATACTATTACCATTTTTCTTGCCCTCCATAATTATTGTTAGTTAGTTTAACGTATACCTTATTTGAGGTTTTGTCAAGAAAATATAGCTGTGAGGTGAATGAATAGCTTTTTTATGCGAGTTCGTATATATGATAAATTATTTGTTTTCTAGTGGGTACACTGACCCGTTCTGGTTCCTTGTCCCCATGAGAATTTTTCTAAAACCCTCTAAATTCCTTTTCATTTGAAAAATTCACATCAACTTTCTTTTTTCTAGTGGTATACTGACCTGTTCTGGTTCCTTGTCCCCATGAGAATTTTTCTAAAATCCTCTAAATTCCTTTTCATTTGAAAAATTCACATCAACTTTCTTTTTTCTAGTGGGTACACTGACCCGTTCCGGTTCCTTGTCCCCATGAGAATTTTTCTAAAACCCTCTAAATTCCTTTTTCATTTGAAAAATTCACATCAACTTTCTTTTTTCTAGTGGGTACATTGACCCGTTCTGGTTCCTTGTCCCCATGAGAAAAAACAAGTCCCTTAAAATTGAAAAAATCCTGAACGCATCAGGATTTATTCTCACTCTCATTATTGTTTTTTCAAACTTCCCTTAACAAATCCCTTATTGCTTCTGAAACAGTTTTTAGCAATAATCGAAAGTCGCCTATACTGTCCATAACATAAATTCCGCAAGTTTCCGATTCACTGTCAACATCAATTTTTTCATAAAGTTGGGGATTTTGTTTTTCAATGTAACTACACAAATAATCTTCCCAACCATACCCATTAACTTCAAAGCCCTTTTCCTCAATCAAGCCATTGAGTTCTTCCATATCCTCGGACTCGTCATCAAATGGAACCAATGCACATTCATAACAAATCCCTTTTGTGATTTCGCATATGCTGAGAAAAAACAAGTCAAACATATCATAATCCCAAACACTTTCTCTTTCCATAATTTCCATATAGTTTGGTGGTATTTCAACTGTTTCAAGATGTAATTTCGCATATTTGTTCATATTTTATCCCTCTTTTTTGAAAAATTTGTTAGCTATAATAACTCTTTAAATTTAGCTTTCATTTTATTTAAGCGATGATTATAAAAGCTACTAAAATCTTTAAGCTCTAAACTTATTCCATCATCAACAAAGAAAAATGAATTTGAAAGCTCTTTTGCTTTTACCCAATCAATCAAATCTTTTTTGTTTTTCGATTCATTTTTTTCACTGTTTAACAATTCAAGATTGGCCAATTTGTTCCAATTATCGCCAATTTGTTCAATTTCAGAATCTGTAAATACAGTTTTCATATATTCGCCATCCAAGAATTTTGATTTGGGGTGAATATGGTCTATGTGAAAATTTTGATTATAGTAGTCTAATTCTGGATAAAACAAAGACAATGCAAAAAAAGCATCATCCGAACCACATTTTGATTCAAATATATTGTTTATAAATTCGTCATTAATGACATAATTTTTTGTAAGATTACCTTTAGCCGAATTAATAATATTATCTATCGGGAAATCATTATTATTGTTAGTTTTTATAATCCTACTTATTTCTAATAATATAGAATCTGATTGTCCGCCAAATATTCTTTTAATAAACACTAAAGTTAACCATTTTTTAATTTTTTTATATTCCGATTGAGAATCATTAGAATCATAGAATGTGTTTTTAATGATTTCATCTTCTTTATTGTGCAAAAAGACATGGGCAATAATTGGAATAGCGGCATTTTTTGCAGGAAAAGTTTTATTGTTAAATCCTAGTCTATAAAACATCTCAAAACTATTTAAAATAGATTTTCGAATTCTGCTCCAGTTGCTAATTATTTTATTAACAGTATCATTATCAAAATTTTTCACTCGATTTCTAATATCATCAGAAAATAAAAAAAGTGTTAATTTTAATATCAGATCAGTATTAATTACAAAATCTCCATATTGATTTACTTCCCTTATTAATGAATCAAATTTTTCTCTTGCATCTGGCCAATTAGCTGTTAGTACAGACATTAGTAAATCGGAAAATGTTAATTTAGTTCCTCCTGCATTTGTTCTAATAAATATATCTAATACTTTATCTGGGTTTTGTTCATCTTCAACATAATAACTTATAATTTTATTCCTATTTATCACCATTGAAAGCATATCAAGCATATTCTGTGCATATTCATTTTTTTCTAATGAATTTTCTTGTAAAAATTTAAATTGGTTCATAGGCTTTTTCATAGCTAAAATATCGCCAACTTCAAACCAATATTTATTGCCAATTTTATTTTCCTCAAGTGCTTTTGGGTGAGGCATGAATTTAAACTCATATTTTTTGTCAACTTCATTATCCTGAACATATTCATTTTTGATATTTAAGAATAGCTTCATGGGCGGCAAGTTATCTTCATTGTCCACCCACCATTTACTTGCAATTTTTACAGCATATGTACCCTTTATTCCAATATATAAACTATTTAAACGTTGCTGTCCATCAATAACTGCATAAAATGGTTTCGTCCTACCTTTTGCATTAAAAGGCTCATTCATTTCACCATAGCGTTGTTTATATTTCCGCAGAAAAGAATAAAATTTATAGTTGTTTTTTATTTCATCATTTGTTATTTCCCACATCATCAATGAATTAATTGGATACTCTCTCATAATACTGTCAAAAAGTAGTTCGATTTGCTCGGTTGACCAGACAAACTTTCTTTGTATTGCTGGCAATAAATAGTCGTTTGAATCTATCTTATCTATAGCCTCACTAATTGTTATCTCTGGTTGAAATCCTTTACTCATAATATGCTCCCTTTAATTTATTTGCATTTCCCTTACTCTCCCATTGTCAGCGCCATAACTGCTTTCTGCGCATGAAGCCTATTTTCCGCCTCATCAAATATCACAGACGCCCTGCCGTCAATAATATCCTCTGTAACCTCATAC
>JGI994J12354_10000892_pt1 | contig 30541 bp, 33 predicted proteins | sample IntmicLarv3ML3BL_FD_12354 | JGI IMG/M metagenome (IMG submission 12354) | reverse complement strand
CGATGTGGTAAGAAACAGCGGCTGCACCCGCAAACAAGCTGTATCAAAAACCAATCAGGTATTAGGGCATGGTTCCGATCGCGGAGAAGGGATGCTGAAAATGTATGTCGCGAAGATTTGGTAACCCCCATAAGCCCAGCCGCGACATAGTTTATTTATATCGTTATAGGTGCAAATATGCGCACCGTTTTGCGTGGCAATTTTCTTCCAACGGCAGGTATATGCCTCCCGTTTCACTCCTGCCACACTGAAAAATCATTTTCAATCAAACTATATGTAGGCACACGCACAATTTGGCTACACTAACGCCTCAAATTTCCGAGCAAAACATCGGGCAATTCCTTGATTGTTCCGATTGACCGATAACAACTCAGATAGTAGTTCACGATGCACTCACAGAAACAATAACCGAAACCATTTCCGTGTGCCGGAAAGGGTTTTATGAATAGCAATAATGTTTCCACTCCCATTTCCGCAACCCGTAATAACACCCCGCGCCGCACTCCGAAAAAGACATTGGACGCAGAGCAAACCTACACCTTCGCCAACAAGCGATTCATCGTAGAGCCAGTTTTCAAAGGCATGGATGATACCCAATCCGGCGAAACGCTGGGAGAAATCCTCTTAAAACTGTTGCTGGACAAAGGCACTCCGCCTTAAAATTGGGCGCAATTCCCAGCCGTCATCACACACTATTTTCATCATTCTGACAGCCAAGCATGGTATAATTTTCTGGTAAATACTGCTTGTTTGGCTGTCAGGAAAGGAGGGCTTTTGACACAGCCAAAACAGAAACCCAATCGCACCAACCGCGACAAGACCGTCGCACTCTACCTGCGGATCAGCAAGGATAGCAAGGGAGAGGACGAGAGCAACAGCATCGTCAATCAAAAGAAGCTGCTGACTGGTATCGCAAAGAAGATGGGGTTCTCAACCATCTTGTACTTCATCGATGATGGTCTCACTGGCACCAACCGTGGGCGCAAGGAATTCAATCGGATGCTCGCCGAACTGAAAAAAGGCTACATCGGCGCGGTTATGGTGAAAGACCTATCCCGGTTCGCCCGCGACCACATCCTGGCCGACACCATAATCGAGGAATTCTTCCCCGAACATGACATCCGCCTGATTGCCGTCGCCGATGGCCTGGACACCGCAAACGGCGAGGACGAGCTCGTACCCTTCCGCAACCTCATGGCCGAATGGTACAGCCGGGATATCAGCAAGAAGCGCCGACTGACCAATGTGGTCAAAGGCAACGCTGGTGAGCCTCTTGGACCTCCGCCCTATGGTTACATGAAAGACCCTGCCAACCCGAAACGCTGGATTATCGAACCCGAAGCCGCCGCCGTAGTGCGTCGCATCTATCGAATGACGATGGACGGCCAAGGCATCGAGCAAATCGCCGCCGCGTTGGACAAGGATGGTATACTCACCCCAATGCACTATTGGCGCAGCAAGGGTTTGAATCGGGGCGGGCTGATTACGGATGAGCGCCCTAGCAAATGGGGTAACACCACCATCCTGGGCATCCTGCGGTTGCAGGAGTATTGCGGGGACGTGATCAACTTCAAGACCTACTCCAAGTCCTACAAGCTGAAGAAGCGTCTTGAGAACAGCGAGGAGAATCGGGCCATCTTTCTCGACGTCCACGAGCCTATCATCTCGCGTGCAATCTGGGAGAAAGTGCAACTCAAGCGCGGCAAGGTACGCAAGCGCAAAACCGACAGCGGCGAGAAGTGCATGTTTTCCGGCCTCATCGTCTGCGCCGACTGCGGAAGCAACCTCTGGTATCACTTCAACCAACTCAACCCGGAGATCAAGTATTTCAACTGCTCCAACTACAAAGGCAATCGCGGCACTTGCACCTCAACCCACTACATCCGCGTTGAGTTTTTGGAACAGGTGGTGCTGGGTGAAATCCGCAGGCTAATCCGCTACGTGACCAAATACGGGGAATCCTTTATCCAAGCGGCGCTCGGAGCAGTGCGGCAAACAGCGGAGCAAGACCGCCAACAGAGGCAAAAGGAATTGCGCAAGCTGGAAGCGCGTGACAAGGAACTTGACCGATTGTTCAGCCGGATGTACGAGGACAATGCAACCGGGAAGATTGACGATGACCGCTTTGGTCGGATGTCGCGGCAGTACACGGATGAGCAGAAAGACCTTGCCGAGCGGATTGGAACGCTACGCGCTGACCTCGACGCCCATGATTGCCAAGCGACAACCGCCGAAAACTTCACCGCCCTGCTCCGCAAGTACAGCCGGGTCAGAAAACTCACGCCCTACATGCTCAACGAGTTGATTGACCGCATTGAGGTCTATCAAGCGGAAAAGGTAGACGGCGTCTGGCAGCAGCGGTTACGGATTCATTATCACGGCATCGGCTCCATCGAAATCCCGGAACAGCTTGCAATCCCAACACCAGAGGTCAAAATGCAAACCCGCAAAGGCGTCACCGTCGAGTATGCCCCACTCCAAATCACCCAATAAGCAGGCAACAAAAAATCGGAGCGTCCCTCAGCACTTCAAATGCTGTTAGAACACTCCGACTGGCATTGGTTGACAGAAAAGATGCACATCGCATGGGCAAAAAGCGAAAGGTGTTAACCCGCCCACCAATCAGCAGGAGGATAAATAAGGAGGGCTGCTGCCCTCCTTATTTGTGAATAGGCACCAAAAGCAAAAATCGTCCCGAAGGACGATTTTTCATAAGTCTCGCAAGAGACTTGCTTTTGGCATTCGTTTGCAAAAAAGATGCACACCACTGCCAACACTATTCAGCACTTTCATGTGCGATACAACGGTCCTCGCCCAACAATCAACCGTCCAAATAGGCGTGGTATTTTTCGTTTCTTCTTTCCAATGCCTCTTTACCGCCTTCTAATGTTTCTAGCACACCATCCGCAATTTCAGGTTTGTCGAGAGATCCATTTTCCGCAACATATCCACTAGTCCCCTCATACCTTAACAGGATTATATTTTCAGCATCAGATGCAACAGGGATATTTGCATTATGCGTTGAAATTATGATTTGCCGCTTGCTCTTGGAACGCCGAAATTCTGCAACAAGCGTATTGTAAATATAACTATTATCTAAGTCATCTTCGGGCTGATCCATTAATAGTGGCCTATTATCCGATAAGTCATATGAAGCATTAAGAATTAGCAACAACAACGCTACTGCATGTTGCCCCATAGATAGATTAGAATTATTCCGAAAGGCTTCTGTTTTTGATATGCCACTATTGATATTGTATTTCAGCTCTACCGAAGAAATTGTTGTTACAAGAAGTTCATCAGGAGTGACACATTTCCGTATGTTGTTCAGATGTTTCATACAGTCTGTCACCGCAGAAAGGTTGTATGAAGAAATGATTTGTTCGTACTTCGCTTCCATGAGCAGCTTGAAAAAATCAAATTCATCCCTGTACATGCCTATTGCGAATACTCTTTTCATGAAATTAGATATTTCAACTTGATAGTCATAATATCTTCCGATTTTCCTGGCAACTATTTGTGGAAACTCTTTTGTGTAGTAGATGTAATCCGACGCCGAAATCTTCCGGGTTAGGCTTAGTGAAACTCTACCTTTCAGTATCAAATTTAGCTGTTCAATCATCTTCTGACGCAATGAGTGTAACATCGCAATGTTTCGAAGAAGAATCCCGCTTTTGTCTGAAACGCCTTTGATTAATTGCGTTTGCTGCAAGTACGTTAGAAAATCAAGACCTAAGGTCTGTGCCATTTGAAAATAATTCTGCAAATTTTCTCTTGCACTCTCCTCGTTGTGTTTGATTTGAGATTGGAATTTTTCATATTCATTTCTATGTCGCCATACAAGGAAATCATCCACAATATCCAGAATACCATTAGGGTTCTTGCTGTATTCATAAAACTGCCGTTGCCTGTACCCTGTGGTAAGAAAAGCCTGCAATTCTGGAGATGCTTTTGATGTGACCGAAACAAAACGCTCGCCCCGCTTCTGGTAAATTTTCATTTTGGAGTCATCTGAAATCGCAAATACCTGTCCGTCAAACTGCACAAATAAAATTGCAGAGAAAAACCGCTCTCCGATCTTTGGGTTAGCGCCTGTAAGAATATATTGAATGATTTCAAGAATCGTAGATTTTCCAGTGCCTCTTGCTCCAATAATACAATTCATTTCCGGATTGAACCGCACAAAGCAATACTTGGAGTTATCCTCTCTTATTATATCAGAAGATATTGCACAGCCAAGGATGAAAGCTGCCCCATGTGAGAGCGATTCGTTTACCATTCTTGTTTCGGGATCAGCTAATGCCATTTTCAGAGAGCTAAAGGAAATGTTAGATAACTTAACAATGGAATTGACGCATCCAATATATTTGCCACTTTTCCCTGAATAGGATTCACCCACTCCATTGCCATGACAATCCGAAAAAGCAAAAAATGCCAATGGCAATTTGCGCCTATAGTCTGCATTTTTTAACAGGCTACAAATCTTCGCCGTATTAGCACTATTGGCTACCTGCAAGCCCGTCAGGCAACTCGAGGTCAATATCTTGGCCAATGACTTCCCCCTAAACGCCAGTTCCGGCTGAGGTTCTCCACTTTTCCTGCAGACAGAATATAAAAAACCATCTTTGGCATCAGCATGCGCAAGAATTGAAATGCCTCCATATCTTGTCACTATTTCCATTAATACAGACGGGCCATACAAATCGGCCATCGCGTTTTCAGTTCCTTGTGCCTCTTTGGTGATTCCAATTTCGTCTAAAAATTTTCGTTGGTTTTCTTGCGAAAAATCTGTATCAAAAATTGCCAAAAGGTGTTTTGAAAAGCATGTGATTTCTATCCCGCACAAAACTAAAACACCAGTATATTTCTTGGCAAGAGATGTTTTTCCATCCAGTACTGAGCGTAAATAGTTATACCCCTCAAATGTGTTATGGTCAGTAATCGCTATGATTTCCAACTCATTAGCGATTGCATTATCGAGAATCTCACAATAGGCCTGTTCTTTGTTAAGTGTTGGATCAGCGCAAAAGTCTTTTGATGCCGGAGTATGAACATGCAAATCAAACTTGACATAACGCACACCAGCGTCCTTTGTCATTAGTTTCCCGTAAAGTTCCTTGATTATCGATGTATTTATAGTGCGTCACCGCCTTCTTATTCGCTTGCCTGAAAAAATGCAAATTCCTTTAGTCCTAGTTCTCTATTGGTCGTTGAAAAATTCATCCAGCAAATTGAAAAAACTTCGAGATATAATCTATCTCCTTCCCTAAACATTTTCCGACATATTTTATCATAATTCCTAGCCGCTTACAATTCCTCTTGCATCCTTGCTCAAAATACACGCAGTTGTCGCCACCCATCCCTATCCCCCATGGTCATCGTCATCTCCACCCCCGTCCGGAATCGAATCGCCAGCTTTTCGTTGCCCCTCACCTTTACACACTCAATCATCTGCCGAACGATTTGTTCGTTCCACTCGATGGGGTTGTTGCGGATGCCGTCCGTGATGGAGAAGATTCTATCGAGGCGCGATTGTTTGGCTGACGCATAGGCACTGGTTTCCTGTGCTTGTTTCAGCTTTTCCTGCAGCGTTTGCTTTTCAGCAAATAGCTCATCAAACTGTGTGGTAAACATCCCAGGTGTTCCCTCTTCTGCCTCTTTGGCAACCAGCTCCGTGATGGTTCGCATGATTTCGCCGATTCGTGCTTGTATCGCGTAGGGATCAGCCTCGCCTATGCCCGTGTCAGTCAGCCCTATTCCGAGGTGTTGCTTGAGGGCATCCAGCCCAGCTGGGCATGTACGCGCATAATCTGCCATTGCGTTGAGGATGGCATCATGCAGAACGCTTTCCTCTATCGTCGGTGAGGTCTTGCAATATTTCGTGCCGTAGTCCAGCCGGGAGATGCATCGCCAAACGATTTTCTTTTGGCCGTTCCGACTCCAGGTACATCGACGGTAGGGCGTACCGCATTCGCCACAGATCAGCAAATCCGTTAAGGCAAACTTGCTGGAGTATTTCCCTTGCTCTGTGGTCGTGCCGACTTGCTTGACCTTTCGCTTGGCCCCTCGGCGGGTCAGTTCCTCCTGTGTTTGGTTCCATGTTCCTCTGTCGATGATGGCGGGGTGGCTGTTCTCGACATAGTACATGGGGCGTTCGCCACGGTTGACACATACACGGTGGGTTAGGCAGTTCTCGACAAAGGTCTTGCCCAGGATAGCGTCTCCGCAGTATTTTTCGTTGGAGAGAATATTCCGCACGGTCGCCGTTGACCATACGTTTGTGCCCGTGGGCGTGAGGATGCAGTTTGTTGTCAATTTGACTGCGATATCCCGCATGCTGGTACCAGATAAGAATTCGGCATATATGCTTTGGACAATTAAGGCTTCTTCTGGCACAATCTCTGGCTGACCATCCTCGCCCTTGCGATAGCCCAAGAACGCCTTGTAGTTAAAGTGAACGCGGCCCTTCTCATGTGAACGCTGTATGCCCCACTTGACGTTCGCGCTGATATTTTCGCTCTCATTTTGCGCCATGCCAGCGAGCATGGTAAACATCATCTCGTCGGACATGCTTCTCGTGTCCAGCCCTTGGGTTTCGAAGATGATGCCCACGCCCATCGCTCGGAGCATACGACCATATTCGAGACTGTCGAGGGTGTTTCTCGCAAACCGTTGGACTGACTTAGTCAGGATCAAGTCGATTTTTCCCGCTTTGCAATCCGTTATCATCTGCATAAAGCCAGGTCGCTTGGCGGCGACCGTGCCGCTGATCCCCTTGTCTGCGTAAACCTTTGCCATCTGCCATTCAGGGTTGGTCATGATTTTGTCGGTGTAGACCGTTTGCTGAGTCTCAAAGCTGAGGTGCTGTTCATCCTTGTTGGTTGACACCCGGCAATAGGCTGCGACGCGCAGGCTTCTCCGTCCAGGTGTCTGTACGGAAAACTCTGCCTTGACGGGGATAAGTCGAACGGTCATTGGGGCGGTGAAGGGTGGTGGTTGGATGGTTGCAGCGGCTATTTGCATAGGGTCGCTCCTTATTGTATGTGTTGGCCATTCATCAGCACGAGGATGGGATTGTCGAATTCGTCAAACATCAGTTTGTCAGCGGCGTACTTCATTACCTCGGGCGAAAAAGAAGAGAGCGGAGTTTGTCGTTCAAACTCCGCTCTTAGCATGAGGGACACCGTCCCTTGACTGCTTATGTGTCGGTACCTTTCGGCGGCCAATGCGAGGATTGCGGCCTTAGCTGCCGCTTTCTCTATGCTAGGCGATTCCAGCAGACGTCCAACCTCGTTCTCCTGCCGCCTGACCTCCATCGGCGGTTCTTTTGGTGGAGTTGCTTCTGCGGTAATCAATCCGGGGTTGACGATAAGTTGGTTCAGTAGGCGGGTGATGGCCCCCAGCAGGGTGGCATCATTGATGTTGATCACACTCTTGCAATCGAGGTTCGTGCATGTCCACAAGTCCTGTGACGCCTTGCGTCGCGGGGCATGGCGTCGAACCATCTTTGCTCCGCAGACACATACTACCGGGCATGGCAAACAGCGCGAAACCTCAGCTGAATTTCGCGGGTGCGTGTTGTGCGAGAGTCTGATGGCCTGCGCTTTGCAGAAGTGATCCGCGTCGATAATAGTGGGGTATATAGAGGTTCCGAGATAGCGTGTATCTTCAAGGATGCGCTTGACGCGCCCCTTGTTCCAGTCACTTCGGCCTGGCTGAAACTCGACATTTGCTTGCTCGAGGTCTTTGGCGATGACCAAGAACGATTTCCCGCCGAGGTAGTCGACATAAATGCTCCGAATAATTGCACTCTCATCAGGTTGCACCAGGTGTTCACCATTTTGCACGAAGTAGCCGTATGGGATCACCCGGTTAGTTCGCATCGGGGTTTCACATCGTTCCATGCTCGCCTTCATCTCCTTTTCTGATAGTTTATACCCTCTGCCAGCTCTAGGCCGCCAACCAGCAGGAAGGAAAGTTCTGTAGAAGATACCACCCTGATTTTATCAATGATTTGCGCAAAGAGTTGCTCATCAAAAACCGTTTGCAATTTGGTCTGGCTGAGGATATCATTCAGCCCTCGCAGATCGTCCAGCATCTCGTCATCTTCGTCTGCTGCCAGCAACTCCCGGCGTTTGGCACGCAGGGCCGCTATTCTTCCATTGATGATACTGCTCTGTGTAGCGTATTCCGTTGCATCAAACCTCCCCTGCGCCCGAAATTGCGCTAGGGTATGCAACTGGCTGTTTTGCATTGCGATTTGTTTGTCGATGTCGCTGATTTTTTCCTGTGCCGCGCCGTTGCGGCTTTGCAGGCGTTCAAGCTGGGCGATCATCGGGATTATGATGGCTTCGCGGTTGATTATCAACTTGTTGACTAAAACGAGGAACGCATTATAAATCGCTTCTTCCGTAAACCTGTAGGTCTGGCATTGCTTGCGTCCTCTTGCCCTTTGACCGCACGTCCAGTACACGATATGATTAACCGTCACTTTGCGGAATGGGCGACCACAATCGGTGCAGATGATCTTTTTAGCCAGGGGGGCAATTTGTCGTTCCCCTACAGCCCGCTTTCTTCGCAACCGCTGAACAGCCGCAAAATCCTCCTGTGAGATAATTGGTTGGTGGCTGTTTTCCACATAATATTGCTGGCGTTCTCCCCTATTTCGCTTTTGCTGAAAGGGGAACCCCGTGAAGTATGATTTTTGTAGGAGTGCGTCACCAATGTATCTCTCGTTATAAAGAATATACCGCACAGCTTCTTCATTCCACAGGGTTCGCCCCTTTCTGCGTGGCACACCTTCAGCATTGAGGATATTTGCAATGGATTGCTTGCCCATGCCGCCGAGAAACATGGCGAAAATTCGGCGAACTACCACCGCTTCTGGCTCATATATCACGAGTTTTTTCGTATTAAAGCTATACCCATATGCCGGTGCACCAATAACCTGGCCGCGCTCCATCCGCCCCCGATAACTCCACCGCATGTTGTTGGACAGCGTCGTCGACTCAACCTGCGCCGCTACGCCGTGAGCCGTCAGGATGAATTCGTCGCTCATCTTGTCGGTATCGATTCCCTGTTCTTCAAAAAAGACGCTGACCTTGTAGCTTTTCAGCATCCTCACCAGCGCCAAGCAATCCCGAATATTTCGCGAGAACCGTGAAACCGATTTGACGATGATTCGGTCGACCTTACCCTTTCGGCAGTCCTTGATCAGCCGTTGCAAATCATCTCGTGTGTCGGCTTTGGTGCCAGTCAGCCCCTCGTCCGCATAAATATCGGCCAGTTCCCAATCCAGATGCTGGCCGATGTACTCGGTGTAATATTGAATCTGCGCGACATATGAGTTGAGTTGGTCTGCCGAGTCGCTTGATACACGGCAATAGGCGGCCACCCGCAAGGGGCCAGTATCAGGCAGGGCGGTTGGGTTGATTCGTTTCGCTTGGGCCATGATCGGGCCTCCTGTCTCAGCTTTCGCTGTGTTGTCACCAAGGTGTATATTGTTTTCCCTCGGCGTAGCACACACGATACCACATAAGTTCAAATATATCCAGCGTTCCAAAGGGCTTTTTGCATCTTTTTTAGCAATTACGAAACGTAAATCGCCGATCCGTAATGCTCGGCGCTAATCTTTTGGACTTTTCGGGTTTCCTCCGGGGTAATAAACCCCATATCACGAAGCCGCTGCAACATACAGACGCTCCAGTAAAAGGCACAGTCATTCGCGAGTTTTTGTTCATTGGTCATGGTTTTCTCCCTCCGAGTATGTCATTCCAATGCTGATGGCAGTGGCTTTCTCTACGCGCTTCATTTGAGCGGCGTCGAGGCGGCCAAGGGTGTCACCGAGGCGTTGCTTGTCGATGGTGCGAAGCTGCTCCAGTAGAACCGTACCAGGGGAAGTGTTGGAATCGCGATCCCCACATGGGTAGGCAGTTTTTTGTTCGGGGTTCTGTTTTTGATCGCCGCCACGATCACTGTGGGGCTGTATTTATTGCCGATGTTGTTCTGTAGTATCAGCACAGGCCGTAGCCCGCCCTGTTCCGAGCCAACCACCGGCTCCAAATCGGCGTAGTATATCTCGCCGCGCTTGATGTCGCTCATATGTTTCTCCTTGTCGGTGCAAGCACCAAGAGAGCAAACCCGGCTGGCTGCTCATAACAGCCAGCCGGATCACTTTTGTCGTTTTGCTCGTCCTATTTGTTCTCGACACCCCGGACGGGATGCAACACCAGTTGCATCGGGCATACAGCAGACGGCGCGGGTTACGCCTCATTGGAATCTCACCACCCCCAGGATCGCTGCGGGCTGCCCTCATTGCCTGCGACGGCTCACGCCTCTTTGTGTGGTGCTTGGCGCTGCACGCTCGGACTGTGACTGAGCAGAAGTATCATGATGCCGTATCTGTCACCCTCGCCGTGGGTTCCCTCCCCACGGTTGTGACCATCGCCGTTCTCGCTCGCCGCAACCGCCTTGCAGAGCATCGGGCCAAATTCATTTGGTGTGTTGTTGCCCGGTCTACAAAGGCGGTCACAGGTCATCGCGTGGCTGTCTTGTTGACAGATACGGGGTTGTGCCTGCTGTACCGATTATTCATTTTTCAAAGTCCAGGGAGGTGGCAATTCCGGAGCGATTTTGTGTCCTGTGTCGGTGGCTCCGAATTTTGCCCCTCACTTTTCATGCCGAAAAAACTGGGGGGTGATAACCAAAATTTCAAAAATTTTCTTGAGCAAATTTTAGATTTTCATCAAAGACCTAAGTTTTACAAGGACTTTTTGGATACGCTTGCGAACGGCTGGTTGGGTGATATTTAGATCATTTGCGAGTGACCGCTCGCTCTTGCCGAGAAAATACACGGCGGTAATCAACTCGACCTCGTCCCGATCCAGCTGTGCCATGCCCACACGCATGGCCTCGATCATCATCTTTTGCGCCACAGTATCCTCTGGCGACGGCGCCGGGTCTACCAGCGTGCTGTCGCCAGCCAATTCATCTGTATCCAGCGCTTCAAAAGACAGCTCTCCCGTTCGGATGGATTCTTCCGTCAGGTATTTCTGCCGGCGAACTCCCTTGTAGTAGTCCTTATACGCCGTTTCGCCGACTTCCATCAGCATCCCATGAAGCGGGATGAACCGCCGTTGCTTGTAGGACACATCAGCTTGCGCCCGTTCCGTCAGCTCGGCATATGTGATTTCCTCGTAGCCATTGGCCCCGAAGATAAAGCATTTTGTAAAAGTTTTCATTTGTGTTTCCTCCGATTTTTCGATTTTGGATGGGCGAATCGAAACCTCGGAGGAGGGGCTCGGGCATTGGCTATTAAGTAATACAAAAAAAGTCCTTTCCAGGAGTTGGAAAGGACTTCGGCAACCACGCGAGGCGGCTTAGAGAGTCAGCAAAAAGCACCGCTGAAACGAACACCCATTATCGTGTTTGCCGTCTCATATGGTGCTTTGCTGTCGCTCTCGTACTCCGCTTGCTGGGGTCTGAGGGGATTTGTTCATCAACTGGCCGGTCTAAGCTGACATCAGCTGAGGCTCGTTTTTTGTTATCTGCGCATTAAAAAATTCATGGCAATACCCAACCTTAATTACGCAATGTAAATATTACATTGCGTATGATAGTGCTGCCATGTTTATATGCGCGTTATGCTGAAATCGATGCGGTTTGCTCGTTGATGGTCTCGTATGCGGTTCCCTTGTACACTTTGTAGGTGGCTACCATGCGGTATGTGCCGCTGGAAACCCCGTACTCTTTATAGAGGATACCATCACAACGGTTAAAGGTTGCAGACCAGCTGGCCACATCAGACCAAAAGACGAGCAATGTCTTTTTCTGCAGCGTAAGAGTGATTTCTATCTTTGTGGTAATTCCTTGGTATCCCGTAACATCACCAAGAAGGTACGCTTTGCCAGAAGAAATCGACAGGAGGGTATAAATGTTATTTGTATATGCGAAATACAGCGTCAGTTCATCGCCGGCCTCCTGCTGTATCTCAGGCGGGTTTCCCGCCGCTTGAGCGGGGACAGCGAAGCCAAACAACAATGCGAGGGCGAGCAACAGTGCAACTACGGTATTTTTGCGCATCAGAACCACCTCTTTCGAATTGTCAGGGCAAAAAGATACCCCGCTTATAAACAACGAATGAGAAGCTCAAAAAGTAACGCAGATTGCAAAAATTTATTTGGTAGCGCGAGACTATATTTGCTATTCTTGAACTACAGATGCAGCGATTTTAAGCAAATCTACCGAGTCCGGTCCAGTAATTCTGAAGCTATAGCCTTGATGCAACCATAAAATATTTCCCATATCTTTGTTCGTGTAATACAATGCTTCGATTTCACCAATCATTACTTTTTCGGCAGAAATACCTTCAGTATCAAGCGTATGATGGCTAGATGCGATTATGGCTTGCTTGAAATATAATAGTGTGCCTGTGGCAGTCTCGGTGTACTTTAGCTGATACATCATTGGTAAGTCAGTAGTTTCAGTCAGCTCATACGCATCCGGAATATCCGTCGGTGCATATTTCGTTTCAATAACAATAGGAAAGGGCTCATCTTTCCCTGAATCCGACACGAAGACATGCGAGAATTTCTCGTACACGGCGACCACAAAATCAACAAACCCTTCGCGCAATGCACTTACGCTGGTCACCGTAACGGAAAGACTGATAAATACAGCTACGATTATGATGGCTGCTCGCCGGGCGCGGGTGCGAATAAAGCGATAGTATGGTTTCTCGCTCCGTGCAAATAGTTTTTGCATCCTCCTCTCGTGTTTCTCAGAAAAGGTGCCATCGACATGTGGTAAAGCATCTATTTGTTCCTCAAGATACAGGAGTAAGGCCTCTTCCAAGACCGAACGGTCAATAACATTCATGGGTTATCCTCCCTGATAATAGTATTCAACGCCAGTTGGGCACGTTTTAGTCGCATTTTCACGGCGCCTTGTGAAATATTCAAAGCATCCGCAATGCTCTTAATATCCAAATCATGGATGTATTTCAGAACCAGCACATCAACATATAGTGGATTTATCTCGTGTAAGCTTTTCAAGGCCTGCTCGACATCCAACACCACAATAATATCCTCCTCTGAACGCTCTGCGTCAGAATCGCTCATCGGCGCGTGGTCATCGTCCAAGGGAACGAAAGTTATCCTTTTCTGCCGTCGCAAGTAATCAAGGATCGAGCGTCGCAAAACAAGAAAAAGGAAACCTCTGACCACACGCTCTGATTCTGTCATCAACTTTTCCTTATGGTTAATGAGTTTGACAAAGGCATCATGCACAAATTCTTCAGCGCGATGTGGGTCGCGGGTCATGCCAAGCGCGAGATCTCGTAACACTGTATAATTCTTTTCATAAACTTCTTGGAACTTTGATCGTTCTCCTTCTGTCTCCAGCATAGATAAGTAAAATGATAGCATAGGCACTCTCCGCTTCCAATATTAAGGTCTGACCCTTCGCTGGCGGCTCTGCGTTAATCGCAAATGGCCACAAAACAGACCCCGCGTCACACTACCATATTTAAGCAGGAGTTGCAATGATTCTACATAATTTTCCACCTGAATGCGCTGAAGTGATCGTAGGCTGGCATTTGCAGATAATATGCCAGCAGATTGCAAGACTTTTTCACCTCCTTACTTATATAACGAATGAGGTTGTAAAAAAGTAACGCCGCTTTTCTCGCGTTATAATTTTGCCCAAATACAATGACCGTTCCGAAAAGACTAGCCTGCATCTACGTCGCGCATATCGACTAATGAAGTTTTTAATGTACGCAATGTCTTCATAATAACGGCTACTTCTGCCTGTGTACAGTCCTGCAAGAACGTGGAAAATTCGTTCTGAATCAATGCCCTGCCAACCACCAAGCTATCGCAGAGCAGTTCGTCGACCGAGACTTGCAAGGCATTGGCCAGGGCGACGAGTGTAGGCAAACTCAGCTTTGTCTTGCCTGTCTCAATATTGCTAAAATGCGATGCAGATATGTTGACCATTTCCGTTATCCGCTCTTGCGTCAGCCCCTTTTGCTTGCGGGCTTCCCGAATGCGCGTTCCAATGTCCTCATAGTTTAACTCCATGCAAAGCCTCCTCGCTAGTATGCTTCTATTGTATAAATACTTTTCGCCTGGCATAATAGCGCACATGCAATAATGCTTCATGGAGCATATATTTTCGGACGGGGTTATTGGCCGATATATAAAGATTATGTACTATGACTTGCACTATGAGCAAAAAAGCCAAATGCCCTAGACATAAAGTCTTGAGCGCTCGGCTTTGGTGTGGGATATTGTGGACCACCCTTTGGGGACGGTCGCAGCATACAACGCAAGGACAAAACACTTTTGTATGCAAAGAATATTCCGTGCAGAGGGTTTTACCTTCATGCTGAAAACAGGCCAGTATTACGGCAAAAGTGGTCCGCTGGTGTCAAGGCTGCCAAATGACGAAGTAAAACCCTTGGAACGATTATATTTGGGACAATTAGCATTGGACATGCAGTAGCGTAAGCCGCCTGCGCCCCCATAGGGGCGTACCCAATTCGGATTGTTGTGGACTTAGCCCTGGTGGTTAAAGATGCAGAATTTGCTTCTGTGTGGTATCGGCACAGCCTAATAAATCGTTCAATCCGGAGCGTGCGCGCGCGGTTCCCCGCGGATTTACGACTAATATTATGTCAGCAAGCGTTATCATGTGCACATCAAGCAAAACTACAGGGGGCTCAGCTGATTTTTCTTGCAAATAGATACGTGAATCACATGCCTTTAAGGCATCGTCATATCGCCAACGATATATATCATCATCTGGATGCAGTGGTTGGTTCCTATAAAGAACAGCGTGTAACTTGATGTCGGGGTTGTCTTGTTTGAATGAAGCAACAATCTCAGCGCACCAAAGGTTGACGCCATATTTCAGGTTTGTGAAAAAGTCTGTGACGCCAGCCTTGCATAACTCGTCGATTTTTGTAATAAGGCGTATCAGCAGGGCATCGCGGTCAAAGACCGCTTCAACCTGTTGCAGTGTTTGTTGTTCTACCACGATAAAGGCACATTTCATCAATAATCCCCTCAAAATCTGTAGCACATGCATGAACCATGCATACAGGCCATTATATCATGCGAAAACTATTCATACAATAGAAGTGCAATCGATGAGTGGTTGTAGAAAGGACGTTGACCATGGAGTTGAATTATCGAGATATTGGGGATCGCATTCGGGCGGCCCGTCAGAAACGTGGGATGACACAGGACGTGGCATCCGAACTGGTGGGGATATCAGCGTCCCACCTTGGGAATATCGAAAATGGGAAAACGAAACCAGGGCTGAAAACGATCGTTGCCCTATCAGACGCTTTAGACATCTCAATTGATGAGATGCTATGTAGTAGTATGCGTCGCCGGAACAAAATCATTCAGTCGGATATTTCCATGTTGCTTGATGAGTGTACTGTGGCCGAGGCCTCCATCATCCTGGCTACAGTGCGGACTTTGACGCAAAAATTACGCGAAGCCCAACGGAGCCCTATAGGGTAACCGTTTTTTATAATTTTTGCGCAAACACTGCCAGCGCATGCAAGCTAATCCCGCTCATGTGATTCGCAAAATTCTCGCGTAGCGTTACTTTTTCGACATCTCATTCGTTGTAAATATATAAGGTGTTCCTTGTAGTTTATAACGGAAGAGGTGTTTTTTGTTGCGGTACATTATGAATGTACGTCGAGGCAACCGTGGGCTGCTGTAGGCGCTTTGCGCTATATCCATTTGTTTTCGTCATTTTTCATTGGGCAGATTGCATACACGCTGCCTCGCGCTCTTGAATCCGAAAAATGCATTACTTTTCGACAACCTCATTCGCTGTAAACATGCAGGGATATCCTTGCGGGTTTACAGCGAATGAGGTTTTTATGGAGCCGCGCAAATGAAGAAATGTAGAATCAATCCCGATAATAGTCCGCCCTCCTTTTGTCAAACCACGGCAAAAAACAGGCGCACGAAAGCTGCAGAATTTTTCTCAAATGTTCGATAAACCCGTACATTTGACCGTTATAGTAAACGTGCGCCGAGCAATGAAGGAGGACTTGCTCGTGACTCCAAGCCCGTAGCTCACTCATCCCATGCACATGACACCCCTCTGACGTTTCCGTTTATTGCCAGCAAGCCAAAGGAAACGGAGGTGATACCATGACGGCAACTGAGCGTCGAAGCGAAATCATGCGGATTTTGATCAGCCGCCGCCACGTAACCATGGTTCATCTCGCAGGCGAGTTCGGTGTCCGGCGTGGGGCCATCGTAAACGACATCACAGCTCTTACCTCTGAGTACCCAATCGAAACTGTTCGCGGAAATGGCGGCGGTGTCAGGCTGCCCGATTGGTACAGACCACACAGCAACACCCTCACGGCAAACCAACAGACCGCGCTGATTCAATTGCTGGACACGGCTGACGAATTTCAGCGCAAGGCCATCTTCGAGATTCTGACCAGCCACGGCTCGCCGGGCATCCGTGAGAAGTTGCCTCCCCACATGTAGTTCTTCGCAATGGCAGACGTGCCGTCGCAAAAAACACTTGCCCAAAACTTGCTGAAGGCATTAAAAGCTGCATGGAATTATCGTCATACGGACGTAAAACGGTGGAGGACATATGAGCAACAAGAAATTTTCGCAAGCCGAGGTCAACCGTATCGTCGCCATTCGCGTCAATCGCGAGCACGACCGGCTGACAAAAGCCTTCGAGAACCAAATGAAACGCTGTATGGCCTCTATACATCTCATGCTGCATCAGGAGATGTGTGCCCTGAAACGAGATTTGGCGGCCGACATGATGGAGCCATTGCTCCCGGCCATTGCGCCAACACCGCGGCCCGACCAATCTCCATCGCAGGGCCCTCAGCAAAATTAACCGAAAGAGGTGAACGACCATGGCGCATAACATTCCAGTCAATTGTTTGATGGAACGAACGTGGGATACGGTTGACAGAGCGTGGGACGGTGTACTGGACCCGGGAATTCTGATCGACTTTTCTACCCAAACCGCTGATGACAACTCTGGAAAGATCATCCCCGTCGGCATCGTTTTGCTGGAGGACGACACAATCCAAAGCCTGCCGCTGGAATTTATCTTTCAATTGAGCTGAGGATTCAGCGAAACAATCAATAATTTTAAGGAGAACTCACATGCGTTACAGTGCAAATCAAACCAAACTTTTCTACTCGACCGACGAAACCCCTTTGACCGAGCTGTTGCTCCTGATGGAAGTGCCCGAGTTCGGCGGCACGCCCGAGAAGATTGACGTCACCGTCCTTTCGGACACGTCCAAGAAATACATCAACGGCATCAAGGATTTCGGCGACCTGGTGTTCAAGTTCCTGTACGACAACACCGATGAGGGCAATTACCGTGTGCTCAAAGGCTTGGCTGACAACGACACCGAGGCCACCTTCCAGCTGGCCTACCCTGACGGCACCGCCCACCAGTTTGTCGCCATTCCCGCTGTCAAGATGGACGCTGGTGCCATCAACGGCGCGCTGACCTTCACCGCCACCATGACCATGACCGGCGACGTCACGATGGTCGAGGCCACCAATCCCTAATCCTTCGCAAGCGATTCGGGCAGTCCGGGGGCCTTGCGCCCCCGGCTCCGCCCCTCCTGTGCAGCATTTGATTTTGAAAGGAACTTTATCATGAAAAACTTCTACACCTTCTGCGTCGGCGGCGAGGAATACAAACTGCGACTGACTGCCAGCGCCATCATGTCCATCGAGAAGAAACTGGGCAAGCCCTTGTTTTCCGCGTTGGAGAACATCCAGGAAAACATGGTCGAGACGATCATCGCGATTCTGTGGGGTGCTATGCAGCCTTTTAACCACGGTTGGTCCTATGAAAAAACTACCGACCTCTTCGATCAATACATTGATGACGGACACTCCATTGAAGAACTGATGCTGGAAATCAACAGCTTGTTTGAATCCTCTGGTTTTTTCAAAAAGGGTCAGGAGCAATAACGCCTGACCCTGCTACAAATTACGCACAGTATCTGCTGTATACCGCACTAAACGCTGGCATCTCCTTTCAAGATATAGGCGGTATGGTGACAAATGATATCGCGCTCGCAGTCCAAGTTCGCCAAGAACAGCAAAAGGAATTTGCCCAGCTTTTAGCATGGATTGCCTATAATGGAGCTGCCCTGACTAGCGTAGCAATCAACGATCCGAAAAAATTCCCAAAAATCGAAGATGCTTTTCCAAATTTGTTCGAACACACGGAGCAACAAGATTGGCGCGTGATGAAACAACGGATTGAGGATTGGGCAGTAGCAAAACAGAATTCTGAGAATTGATGATACTGGCAAAAATATGGAAGGAGGCATATAAATGGCATATTTAACATTAGATTTGAACCAATCCAAATCAGACCTTGATGCCTTTAAGCAACAAGCTGATACTACACTTTCGGGAATAAAGGCGGCTGGAGAAATCGTGGTTGCGCAAATGCGCACAAATTTTGCAGCCGCTGCAGCACAAATGGATCAGTCATTTTATCAAGCGAGCACAGGCATTGGGAATTCGTTTAGCGCAACCTTTGCGTCAATGCAGGAAGGGTCGAATGGTTTTTGGGGGGGGATGTGGCAAAGTGCTACGGCATGCTGGGATCAACTGTGCACTGGGTTTGCTACAACATGGAGCAGGGTTCACGAAAGTGCTGCTGCTTTTTGGATTCTGCTCAATGAGGGTTTTCTCGGAAGCTGGCTCAGCATAAACGAAAGCACTGCTGGATTCATTGCTGGACTTAATGAGGGGTTTGCCTCATTATGGTTGGGCTTGAATGAAGGGGCAGCTACAACATGGCTCAGCATGGGTGAAGGCGCCACTACATTCTGTACCATGCTTAACGAAAACTTTGCCATGCTTTGGGCGGGCTTAAACGAAGGGTTTACGGCATTATGGGCTTCTATCGCTGAAGGCTCCGACCTTTTGCTTGCATCTATGAATGAGAGTGCCACTCTTTTTTGGGCTAGCCAAAACGAAGGCTTTGCACTGCTCTGGGCTGCCCTAAATGAGGGAACCAGCAACTTGTGGATTGCAATTAACGAAGGAGCTGCTTTTGTGCACCAAAGCTTAAACGAAAGCTTTGCGGCACTTTGGACTGGACTCAATCAAGGGGCCGCTACCGCATGGGAATTGATGAATTCAGGTGCTTCCGCGCTATTGGATAGCTTGAATTCAGGTTTTTCCGCGTTATGGACTTCCGCACAAACGGATTCCGATGCTTTGTTTGAAATACTACGCAATAGTTCGTCAGACCTGTGGACCTGGTTACGCGAAGGATTTGCATCCGTGTGGGACGATACCAAGTCCGGAACCGATGATTTATGGGACACAATATATAAGAGCGCAATCTCTTTATGGGCTGATTTACATGAGGGGTTCAGCAGCCTTTGGAGTTTGGTCGACGAGCTTTATGCCGGCTTCACTTCCCTTTGGGACAGGGTAAACGACCTCAGCAAAGGCTTTACTGAGTTGTGGGATAAAATCGACAAGCGATTCGATGAGCTATGGAAAAACATAGAAAAAGGAAATGCCGCTCTATGGGATAGCACAGATGCTGAATCCGCCGAGTTGGTAGACAGAACAACAACTAAATTTTCTGAAATGGGAGACCAAATCAGAAAAGAAAATTCCAACTTGTGGAGCGATACTGAAAAAGGCTCTGCTGATTTAATTGAAGGCATGCGCGACAGTTTCAGCAAGTTGTGGAAGGATATCCCGACAGGCATGAAAACCATGGTTTCGGAGATCGTGTCGATATTCAACACTTTGATTGGTTCGGCCAATGACAATATCGGAGAATTGAACAGAATGCCGTTTGTTGATCTTCCCAAACTTGAAAAACAAGCGCCCCCCAGATTTGCGCAAGGTGGGTTCCCCGCGCAGGGACAAATGTTCATCGCGCGCGAAGCCGGTCCAGAGCTCGTTGGCAGCATTGGCAGTCGCAGTGCAGTCGTCAACAATGACCAAATTGTCGAGTCTGTATCACAGGGCGTTTATGCCGCGGTTACCGCCGCTATGTCGGGTGGAAAAGCTGGAACGCCCCTCGAAATCAACTTGCATCTGGAAGGCAAAGAGATTACAGCAGCGGTAGAGCGCGTACAAAGGGATCGCGGGTTGTCGCTGTTAGGAAACAAAACAGTATTTGCATAACCAAAATAAAGCATGCCTATTTTTGAGGGGGCTGTTACGATGAAAAAGAACGCCACTGGTATCTTTTTACCGATCTCAATCCTTCTAGTGATGCTGCACACATTACGTGGCCACGACCTCACCTTTACTGTTGCTGGTCGACTCCCGTACATCCTGTATTACGCCACCATGGGTGCGTATGGACTAGGGCTTTTGCGGTATGGATATCATGTTGTCAAAATGCTGTGTGTCAAAATCGGAAAAAACCGCCAACGATCATGAGTCTTTTACGAAATCCACAAAGGTAAAATGTTTTTTCCATGTGCTGTAAGTGAGCGTTCCAGTATCCCCCGCTTGCACATCCTGATACACCCTTGACGGAACATCCCACTCTTTCTCTGTTCCATCGGGATATTTGAACGTGACATACCAAACGCTTCTATTATGGACTCTTTGAAACTTTCTCGTTTCAATAACCTCCACATGCACCGTTTGTGTAGGTTGACTTTTCCTGATTGCTAGGAAGATATACGAGGGAACCATGACGGCGATGCCAATCATGGCTAATATGAGAATTTTTCCCAAATCCGTTTTCCAAAACATTCGCAATTCCCCCTAAAATTGAATTCATTTAAGTATACCATGGTTTCGCATTGTTTGCTACTAACTTTTTAGAAAGGAGGTTATTATTTTTGGAAGAAGAAAAGACTACATTCGATAAGTTGCTAGAACGCCTTGGCGACATTGAACAAGTTGCCGGATTCATTGGTGATGTGAAAACACATATAGATTCCGTCAAACAGTTCCAAGACATCGGGGCCCTCTACCAAAATGCCAGTAACCTGGGAAAACTGTACTACTACGGAGAACAACTCATTTTAGTGAGTAGTAATTGCGCTCTTGATGAAGTTTGTGATACTATCCGCTTGCCGCCGAGTGCTCTTGACAAAACCTTGGGTGGTTTCAAAGCCGCGATTGGTGCATGTGAAATTATAAATGCATTTACCAAAGAGACCGTAGATGGGTGGAAAGTGGCTACGGGCACTTTAGACATGCTTTCGGGGCTTGCTAATTTTGTGAAGTTTGCGCCTGGTGTTGGGAATATTGTCAAGGGTTCTTTAGATGCAGCCTCAGCATTCATTAAGATGGGACTTGCGATAGCTGACGGAGAGGACGGAACAGTAATAGCGAGTTACGCATTAGATGGGGCTGCAGGGTTACTTACACTTGGCGCCGGAATTGCGGCTCTTATTCCTGGTGGGCAAATCGTTGCCGCCGCACTATTGCTTGTTGCCGGATTGTGCAAGTTGGCGTCCCTCATAGTCAAACACTGGGACGCAATTGTTCAAGCATTAGAGGTAATTGCTTACGTTGTTGCTGAAGTGCTATTAGTAGTAACAGTCGTTGTCGCTATGGCAATCGGGATTGCAGTAGCCGTTACTGCGGCAATCGTCATCGGGGTACTATCAATGGTTACGCTTGGAGCGATAGCCGCCGCCATTGTGGTATGGAGGCTAATGTTAACCGCAGCCGCTGCAGCGTTAATTACACTCCTTGTCGCTGGGTTAATGATACTGGCTGTTGGCGTGGTGCTGCTCGTTGGAATAGTCGCTATTGGCTTGCTAATATTTAGTGGAGCGGTAGCAATTGCGAAGGCAGTCATTGGCTGGTTGTCGGGCTTGTTCTCACGCCAGAAAGACATAGCAACTGAAGCAAAGAAATGGTGGAAGGCAATTGCTAAAAAGCTGAAAAAAGCAGTGGAAAATGCCGCTAAAGAGGCTGCGCGAGATTATGAAAATGGTGTTGTGCGAATCATCAATGGACAAATCAGGGTCGTTGAAAGATATGCCCAAGGCGGGTTCCCCAGCACAGGCCAAACCTTTCTTGCTCGCGAAGCCGGGCCCGAGCTCGTCGGCACCATTGGCAACCGTAATGCCGTCGTGAACAACGATCAGATTGTTGAATCCGTGTCACGCGGTGTCTACGGCGCATTCATGTCGGCCCTAAGCAGCCAAAACTCAGGTGCATCTGCGCATGCCACCCTATATCTTGACGGCAAGAAAATCTCATCCGCAGTCTGCTAAGGAATAGCAATCACACACAAAAAACACAGGAGGTACAACAAATGGCAACCAAACAAGCGTTGGTAACAATCATCCGCGAGAATACTGCGGAGAGTTATGACTTGCCGGAGCCGGCGAGTTATAGCGGAACGACGTCCACCGTCATCGACAGCGGCACCAGCGTCAGCGGCAAGCTGCTGGGCGCGGTGGTGCGGGAGGATGTGGCAAAGGTCAGCCTGTCCTGGCGATACCTGACCGCCGATCAGTGGGCACAAATCAATGGCCTGTTCAAGGACAAGGGCAGCGGGTTGCGGTTCATCAACAAGGTGTCCTTTTTCGACCAAACCATCGGCGACTGGCAGGAGCGCGACATGTTTGTCAGCGACCGCAGTGCCGGCATGTGGCGGCGGGGCGAGGACGGCGGCGTGTTGGGATGGACGGATTGCTCGCTGGAACTGACGGAGGTGTAACATGCAACCCATTCCCTCCCCCGAAAAATTCAGCCCCGCGTGGGAAGACAACCAAAATCAGCCCCTGACCAGCGAAGGCTTTGTCGAGGTCACTTATCAGATCGACGACCCGGAAGCCACCGTGGAAGACGTGACCACCGCAGACGCCCCGCCGCTGCCAATCTCGGACACCGACGAGCTGGCCGACGGCACCGCCCAAGAGGTGATCCCCTACGCCACGCTGGAGCAAAACCTTTGGCTGCTCAACGGCAAAAAAACCACCANCCCCGCCAACCCGGACGACTATCGCTACAGCGGCTACGTCAGCACGGCACTGTGCAACGAGCAAGCCGAGTTCACCGGCCCCCGGCCCAGCGTGACGATCCGGTTCGAAGACACCGTCAAGATTCTGCCTGGCCTGACCATCATCTGGGGCGAGGTGCACGGCGATTACCCGACCGCCTATACCATTCACCTGTCCGACGAAGATGGGCACACTCGCTCCTACGAGCAAATCGGCGAAGGCACGACGTCTATTGTCGAGCAGGAGCTGGCGAAGTTTAACGCCATCACCATCGAGGTTGTCTCATGGAACCGCCCCGGCCGTCGCGCGCGCATCGCGGAGATTTTTCCCGGCATCAAGAAAGTGTACAACAAACAAAACCTGTTGAGCTTCAGTTGCGCGGAAAGCCTGGATCCCGTCTCGGCCAGCCTGCCCAAGTATTCGGTGCAGTTCGAGATCGACAACACCGACGATGCCTTCAACCCCAACAACCCCGAGGGCCTGGCCAAATACATGATCGAACGGCAAAAGATCCAAACGCGATACGGATTCCGTCTGGGCGACGAAGTAGCCTGGATCCCCGGAGGCGTCTACTACCTCTCCGAATGGAGTGCCCCGCAAAACGGCCTGTCTGCCTCCTTCGCGGCGCGAGATTTGCTGGGGTTCATGAACGGAACCTACTACAGGGGCAAGTTCGCCAAAGATCCTGCAAATTTGCTTGAGCTGGCGGAAGATGTCTTGAAAGTGGCCAATCTTCCCCCTGTCCGCAGCGAACAGGAGCAATGGGTGCTCGACACCGAAGCCTTGGGCAACACTTACACAACCGCTCCTCTGCCGGTGGCATCCTGTGGCGAATGCTTGCAGCTGATCGCAAACGCCGCCGGATGCACCATCTTCTTCGACCGCAAGGGCGTGCTGCACATCGCAAAACTCGCCGCCCCCACCTTTGACGATCCCGAAACCCAAGAGGAGTACCTGTCCATCCACGACGGCAACAGCTATTCCAAGGCGGAAATCAGCCTGACCAAGCCGCTCAAGCAAGTCGATGTCAGCGTGTACAGTTTTGTCGTCGAGGAAACACCAAAGGAATTGGACACCAAGCAGCTGCGCTTGAAAGCCGGAGAAAACACCTTTCTTCTGGAGTATGCCGACTCAACCATGGCAAAGAATGTCACAGTAAGTGCAAATGGCCGCCCGATCCCACCCAAGAAAGACGTAAATGGAGCCGAGTATGTGTCATGTTATGCCAAACACTGCGAGTTGGTGCTTTGGGGCAGTAGCGACGGCGAAATGTGCACGGTTGTCTTCACGGGGACTGTTGTCAAGCAAACCGAAACCATCGTGCCCGTCACCTGCGCCACAACGGGCGAAACCCAGCCGCTGAAAAATGCGCTGATTACCGACATGGATCATGCGACGACGATTGGCCAATGGGTCGGAGACCACCTCAAGCTGCGCAAGCAGTTTGCCGCCGACTGGCGGGTTGATCCGCGGTTGGATGCCGGGGACTGCATCAAGATTTTCGGCGAACTGCCCGATGATCCTGAACTGCCCAAGCCGCCCGGGACACCCATGCGCGTGACATCCTCCAACTTCAGTTTCAGCGGCGCGTTCAAAGGAAAAAGCGAGGGGGTAGCCATCGAATGAGTGCAACATGGATCACGCCAATCACCGACCGGCAGGAAGCCGACATCGTCAACCAAACCGCCAAGGCCTATCTCAACGCGGCGGATTTCAACCGCATCGAGGGCAACATCGCCTATCTGCAAGCGGAGTTACGGGCCTTGCAATACCCTGTCGCCATTGAGGCACCCAAGAGCGATTGGACGCAGCAGGATCTGCCTAACACGAACGACATGAGGCGCATTTGCCAATCGGTCATGGCCTTCGCCACGCAATACTGCCGCCCCTCGGGCTTCGCCGACGTTTCCAACCTGCCCAATGCCCCGCTGGAGTACACCGGCGTCAATCGGCTGGAGAAGGACCTGCTGCTCATCAAACAAGCCATGGACGCCATGGTGGCCAGTTTCAAGCAATCGCCGTTCAAGTCTGGCGCAACCCTATTTTCACCTAAGAGGAGAGTATAAAAATGGCTTACACACCCAGAGTAATCACCGACCGCATCGCCCAAGGGGACGACATTTTCAAGACCGAGAACCTGCCCAATGGCCGCATTCGCCTGATCCCCGATCCCGACAGCGTGACCCTGCCCGGCACCAACGTCAACCGCGAGCTCATGCAACCGTGGGAGAACGGTTTGGCGGACATGGCGCAGATCAAGGAAACCTTGTACTGGTGCAACGGTACAGATGACACCGCCGCCCTGCAAGCCATCATTAACGACTTGTTTGCCTTTGACGCGGCCAAGCAAAACTTGTCGCTGCGCATCATTGGGACGCTTGGCATTTCGCCCGAGCCCGCTGAATACTGTCTGGCCATCCCGCGCAATCGTTCGGGCAATCGACTGCGGCTGGACTTTTCGGGTTGCACAGTCCCCGAACTCACCACGCCCGAGCGGTGCTTCTTGCAGCTCGAGCAAATGCAACAGTATTTGGTTGTCACAGGCTTGCGCGTCGTCAGCCAAGGCATTTGCTTGAACGAAGTCTCCTATTCCGGCGGCAACGGAAACAACGCTTTCATCGACTGCGATTTTTATAGCAAGGGCGCCAGTGCCTATCGGCAAAGCGGCATGACCAAGGAATGCGCCTTTATCCGCTGTAACTTCCAAACCGACAACGGCGGCGTGGAGGGCGCGGTTTTCCTCGACCGGGGAGCGCTGATGCATTTTGGCGACTGTTCCTTCAACGCTTCGCCGGGCAACACGGAGTACGCCATCAACATGCGGCAAAACTCCCTGCTCCAGTTTGTCGGCTGTGACTTCGTCGGCGGTGACATCGAAAGTGTCCACTTGCAGGAAGCCGGGCTGACTCTGAACAACGTCTTGTTTTCGGGATGCAAACTCACCAGCGCGGGCATTGGCTGGGGCACGACGACGATGGATTCCATCATCTTTGACAACTGCGACGCCAAATGGCTCAAGCTCGGCAGTGGTCACAACGTCATCGTCCGCAACTGCCTGTTGTCTGGAGAGACGGACCACGCGACAATCTATGTCTCGAGCAACGTGCAAAATGTCCATCTCGACGGCAACATCATCAACAGCACGGGCGACTTCCTTTACAGCGGGTTGGTTGCCGAAGCCGTCACCAGCACCGGTGGCACGAAGGGCTATCTGCGTATCACAAACAACGTCTTTACGGGAACCACAGGTTCCATCTATCAGCATGGGACGCAGCAAACGCGTTGGTATATCATGGGCAATCGAATCGCCGGCGACGCGCGGATATGTGCTCTCCCCACGCAAAATGAAATCAGCCAATACGTTTACATGCCGCAATACGCCAATCACTTCTCCTCATAAGGGAGGCGGCGATATGAGCATAGAACTGACTGTCCTCATTTCATCTGCCGCGGGGATTGTCGGTATGGTGGGCGCGGTGGCTGCGATGCAACGCAACGCACGTCATGACCGCGACAAACAATCCACGGCACTGCATGATCTCAAGGCTGAGCAAGCCATCATCAACACCAAGATTGATCACCTCACCGTGCTGATTGCCGGGTTGAATGGCTTTAGCGAACGCCTCATTGTCGCTGAACAAGCCGGCAAGCAAGCCCTCAAACGCATCGAAGAGCTTGCTTCCGTTGTGGCCGGCCTACAGAAAAGCTAATCCCTGCACACATACTCACTTTCGCTGCCGTCTGAAGTTTTCCTAGGCGGCAGCGAAAATTTTTAACCCAATCATCGTTACAAGGAGGAAGAGGCCAATGAATAACAGCTTGCTTTTCGCGTTGATTTTTTGCGCAGTGGTGATGGAGGGAATCATCACCTACACCAAGACCTTTTTCGTCGACAACAAACCTCAATGGCAGATGCTCGTTGGCATTGCCTTGGGTGTGCTGGTTGCCGTCGCCTATCGTCTTGACCTATTCGCTCTCGCGGGCATGACTCCTTCGGTGCGTGGGCTATCATGGCTGGGCTGTGCGCTGACGGGTGTACTGCTGTCGCGCGGAAGTAACTATATCTTTGATTTGGTCAAGCTCATCGGCGAGTTGACAACGAGATTTAAGCCTCATGACCCGCCCTCTGCGGAGATGGAGGAGGAGCAATGATCATTCAAAAAATGTTAACCCCGCTGACCGTCAACAACCAATCCTGCCGCCCCACCCGCACCATGGCACCAACCTCCATCACCATCCACAACACGGGCAACCCCTCCGCCAACGCCCTGCAACACGCAAACGCTCAATCGCGGGGACAACTGGCCTCCATGCAGATGGCGGTGCATTATTATGTCGATGACACCAATACCATTTTTCAGTGCTTGGAAAACAATCAGCAGGGCTGGCATGCAGGGGACGGGACGCTTGCCACGGGCGGCAACTATACCAGTATTGCCATCGAAATCTGTCAGCAAAAGGGTATCAACCAGGTTTTGGCGTTCAAAAACGCCGCGTGGCTGGCCGCCCAATTGCTCGTGCAATATGGCTGGGGCACGACCGCCATCAAACAGCACCACGATTGGAAATCCGCAAAATACCCCACCGGCAAAGACTGCCCCTGCCTCCTGCGCCACGCGACCAACGGAATCAACTGGCAAGGCTTTTTGACCATGGTTGAAACTGCTATAAGCGAAGGAACAGCACCACAACCAACACCGCCCATTCTCTCATATCCCTGTGCTGGCATCGTGACCACCAATGACAAATCCCTAAACCTCCGCGCCGCCCCAAACACAAGCGCAACCATCCTGACGAGCATGGAAAAAGGCGCGAAGCTCACCGTGCTTGCCTCTGCCCAAAATGGCTGGAGTCAGGTCGCGTATGATGGAAGGACGGGATATGCCAGCGCGCAGTATATCACGTTAAACCCCGTCCCAGAACAACCTGCTACCCTCGCCTGGTACCGCGTCCAAGTCGGTGCCTACACAAAAAAATCCAACGCCGATGCCATGTCCACCACCCTCAATCTTGCCGGATATGACACTTTCGTGGCCTTCGCCAATGGCTACCACAAAGTGCAAACGGGGGCCTTCACCAACAAAGCGAATGCCGAGCGACTGGCCGAAGAATTAAAGCAAAAGGGCTTTGACGTGATGATCGTTGCGCCATCAGCCTAAACAATTCTTCGTCGCATAGTTATGCCTCCCGCCTCATTAGCAGCACCTCGAGCGGGGGATTCCCGCGCAAACCTAACCAGTCGCACTCAAACATTTCTTATTTTCCCTGTCAGTAAAACCGTTTCTTAAAGTGGGATTTTCCTTGGGGTGTTATGCTGAACCATCCCTCGGGTCAGGTAAAGTGTATAGTCCCCCCTTGGCGGGAAATCAGGATTTTTGCGACACTATTTTTCGAGATAATAACGGTTGCTTGTATGGCTCCCGTTTTTCCGGAACGCCATTTCTTTGCGTACATACCCCGCGCAGGCAAGGTCGTGGATGGCCCGCTTCACCGTGCTGCGGGATAACGACAAATCTTCTGCAATTCTCTGTATCCCCGGCCACGCCTTGTGTTCGCTGTCCATGCGGTCGTGCAGATAGATATAGACCAGCTTCGCCCTGTGCGGAAGCTGGCCATCATCGTACAAGAGACCATAAATAGGCATATGCAAACCTCCCATTATTACGTCTTGATTCGCGGAGAACCCGCAGGCCGTTTACGGGGCGTCATTTTGGCCCCTGCGCCGCTTCCATTTTCATCCCCATCGTCACCCGCACCACGCGTGGAAAACGGCACACGGCGGCCTGTGGGGGGCGGAGTGGCTTCAGCATCGGGCAGCGGCGGGAACTTCTCGAGCATAGCATCTTCGATCTGAGTTTTTGACACATAGGCGACCTCACGGGTACCTTTGTCATCGATCGTGTAAGGGGCGGCTTCATCAAACTTGATCCCCCAATGGAAGAACAGCTTCAGTTTGGAAACAAAGGGAGTGCACCCCGTTTTCAGAACGATAAATCGCCCCTTCTTCATAGACTTCAGCTCGGATGGTGTCATCAGCGGGCGCTCTATCATTTGTAGGGATTGGCTTGGGTCATTTTTGCTCCGGCTGACCGAGCCGCTCATGACCGTTCGGCTGCCCATCGCCTTGCTGATCACCTCCGCGCTCTCGCTCCCCGGCGCAAAACCACCGGCAATCGTCAGCTGACAGTTGTCAACAATAATTGCCGCCCCCTCGCGGCCATAATTCTTTTCAAGCTGTTGGTGGCTTTGGATGATGCTGACGATACTCAGCCGCCGTGACCGGCTGGCGGAGTACATCATCTCAGCGGAAGAGATGGGCGGTAAGGTTCCGAACTCGTCACAAAAGAACATAATTCGGTTACTGAGTTTGCCACCATTGGCATCGGCGACGGAGAGAATTTCCCGATATAACTGTTGGATTATCAGGCTGATCATGAAAAACTTATTCGGATCCTCTTCCGGCATGACCACAAACACAGCGGACTTCTCCGTACAGAACTTCTCCGCGTCAATGGCGGTGTCAAAGCACAGAATCTGCTCCAGCTCCGAGTCGAGAAAGGCGTTGAGCCGAGAGAGTGCCGTGGACATGACCGACTGCATCGCCTGGTCGCCGGTGTTGAGCGCGGCCCCGGCAAACCACTTGCTTTTGTGCTCGCTCGGGAGCTTTTCCATCAACAGCTGAAATTGGTTCTTGCCTTTGACCCCGCTGGGAGCCAGCAAGTCTTGGATCAACTTGAACACCGACACAATGTGACGTTGTTCCTTGGGCGCAAATTCCGCGATCAACAGGATGGTAGCAGTCAGGAGCCCCTCGGCGGCATCGTAGAAAAAGGCGTTTTGTCCGTAGCTTGAATTATCGCCGCCCGAGCTGATAATGGTCTTGGCGGTGATCTTGGCGTACTTTTCGGCTTTGGCTTTGGCCGCGAGGTCGTCTGGGTTGGCGAGGTAGGCATCGGTGTACTTGTTGACCAGGTGCAGAAGATTGTTCCCATCTGACCGGGTGGGGTTACGCAAGTCGATTAGCGCGACATTGTACCCATAAAAGTCCTTTGCGATTTTTCCATAATGTCGTACCAAGTCACCCTTGGTGTCAGTCGCCAAAAAACTCATCCCGCTGGCGCAAGCAAACTCCAAGTTGGGGTATAGGAAGAAGGCGGTTTTGCCGCACCCAGCCGCGCCGATCATCATGGCATGGACGTCGCCTTCATCCACCATGGCAACGGTACCGCCTCTCTTATTTTTACACCCCACCACAATTCCCTGGGTGGTGGGCAGGTTCATCCCCTTGCGCCATTGCTCCGGCTCAAAGGGGATTGCTTTGTAAGTGCGCCGTAGTTCCGAGCTGGAAGCAAACCGCGCGGTACCGTGTTGGCCGTCGCCGACCGTTTTGCTTTTGATGCCATTCAAGTTATAGATATGGGCAAGCAGCGATATCCCACCGAGGACGGCGAATATGCCGCCGCCCACGAGGATTAGGATGTATAGATTTTGCATATGAATCAACCCTTTCATTGGTTTGGGGCAAAAAAAATTGTGACGGTCTTGCCG
>JGI994J12354_10000891_pt1 | contig 30553 bp, 25 predicted proteins | sample IntmicLarv3ML3BL_FD_12354 | JGI IMG/M metagenome (IMG submission 12354) | reverse complement strand
CATAATAATAGCTAATAACATCGCTACTACTCTGTTTAAAGTTATTATCTTTTCCATTTTCTACCTTCTTTCCTAATTTTGTTTGATAATGTTTTTGACAATTTTTACTTGGGATTTTATTACTTAGATTATTGGTGTTACAATCCCAAAGCCAAGCTTAGCGCCTTGCTTTTGCTATTGTAACGATAGACATGGTTAGATAGGACTTCGTCGTCCAATAAGAACTGTTGATTCATTTCAATCACTAGACTTTGTAAGTTATCGGCTGACACGCCGCCAACATCTGGCATAATAATAATTTCATGGATACTACTTGGCAAAACAAAGAATTCCACTTTCAACTTATGATAGACCTCCTCCAGCAACCCCGGATACAGACAACATCCTGCCCCAAAATATTTGTCCCGATTGGTCATCACATACATTCGCTCCTGCGGCTCTTCTTCACTGGTAAAAAGCAAATTCTCCTCATCAGCTATACCACCCATGACTTGCTCAATCGTCTGAAAAACCGGTGGTAATAGCTTCTCAGTATTCTCTTTCGCCAGTTCGTAAAGCTCGTCAATACTTACTTGCCACTGCTTCATAAACTTGTGGCAAATAATGGTTATCATCTCCTCATTAGAACTGCCACTATCCTTGTAATAGAACAAGACAGCTAAGTCTAATACCTCGATGTGCGGGTGCGCTTTAAGCACCCTACAATTTGTTTCGCGATTAACTAAACGAAAACAAATTTCATTTTTGATTTTTGCAAAATTTTTCAAAAATCTTCCTCCTTTTTAATATTTTCCATGACAAAATAGACCATTAGAATGTTGTGAAGGAATAATTTCATGGCGAATCATTAAAGAAGTTATTAAATTAATTAAATTTGGTTTGGTTTGAAAATTATGCACGAATGTGCTTGGATGTTGCGATTAGTTATACTATAACTAGTAAACCTGTTTAAATAAAGAATTAATGTCTTATACCCTTGAAAGATATTAACCTATCAATCCTAAGCTTATCACCTTGATTGATAAATGATGGTACTTCCCTTTAATGGTACGCTCTAAAAGATGCATCCTTCACTATGTTATATCTTATAATATTTAATATCTTTTTTCAACTTATTTTTACTTGACTTCCCGGTCTTTCTTATCCACAAACAATTAACTATCCATTAAAACACAGTTTAACACAGGACTATTAAGGTACCAATTTTTCCATTTGAATAATTCAAAAAGAATCTTTTGGCACCTTTTTTACCCATTTTTCAAGCTCACGAACGATTAATTTTCTTTATCATTTCTTTTGGCACTTTTTCTTCTCTTTCATATGTTAATAATCCATTTATTTCTTGTTCAACATCTGTCAATTGAGTATAGCAAAAACCTTGTACATGTGGTGACTCTAGGATTGGTTCAATAACATCACGATAACGCTTAATAAATTCTTCCTCCGAAGCTGCTGAAGTGTATCCCCAACCTTTTGTTTCTGTTTTTTGATATGATATTCCCCCAAATTCGGTCACCATAATCGGCTGATTGTTATACTTCCAACCTTCTGCATATAATGGTCTGCCAGCTGGCTGTGCCGCTAAAATAGACTCCAACTGCTTATACCGCTCTGCTAATACTTCCCTCGCACCTTCATAATCATGAATTGTCAAAATATCGCTATATGTATGCTCCCAACCATCATTTGAAATGACCAGTCTTGTCTCATCTAATGATTTCGTCAAATAGTACATTGCTGCTGAATGACTTTGTTGTTGTTTGTTCTGATTTATTTCCAAAACGCCCCACGATTCATTCAACGGTACCCACGTTACAACACACGGATGATTATAGTCTCTTTTTACTGCTTCAATCCATTCCTTGGTCATTCTTTCTGCATAATCCCTCGAATAAACATATGCCGCGCCTATCTCACCCCATACTAATAACCCCATTTTATCGGCATGATATAAAAAGCGTGGGTCTTCAACCTTTTGATGTTTACGTACACCATTATATCCCAAATCTTTTGCATGCTGAATATCTTTTATAAAGGCTTCATCTGTTGGTGCCGTCCACAAAGAGTCTTTCCAATATCCTTGGTCTAACAATAATTTTTGATAATAAACTCTATTATTTAACATGATTTTTCCATTGCAAATCGATATTTTCCTCATCCCGAAATAAGACTTTGTTTCATCCACGACTACATCATTCTTTTTCACCCGAAAAGCAACATCAAACAACCTTGGATGCTCAGGACTCCATGCCAAATCCTCTACGAAATTCCATGACTTTAATGTTGATTGAGCTAATTGCACAACAAAGCAATCTGACATATTTGACGTTTTCATATTTATTTTTGTCACAAATTTACCCTGATAGGTTATTTCCACTTCGAAATCTACATTAGGCTGTCCTTTTAATTCATATTCTATTTTGACAGCTTTTTCATCTAACATTGGCGTTATGAAGACCTGATGCAGATAAGTCTCCTCCACCGCCTCAATCCAGACGCTTTGCCAAATCCCCATGATAGGTGTATAGAAAATCCCTTCAGATTCCTCTTGCCAAAACTGTTTTCCTCTTGGTATTTCCAAATCCAATGGCCTATCTTCTACTTTCACTTCAATAACATTTTCTATATTCTGACTCAAATTTTCTGTTATATCCAGCGAGAAACCAACCTGCCCACCTTCATGCATACCAACAAACTTGTCATTAATATATATATAACAGATATAATCAACCGCACCAAAATGTAATAATATCTTTTTATCTAGCATATCTTCTGGTACTGAAAAAGCTTTCTTATACCACACAACCTCATGGAATTCTTTATTCTCAATTCCCGACAATTTAGTCTGATATGTAAAAGGTACTATTATTTTCTTATCATATTCCTTGTTATCAAAAGAAAATTCCCATTCTCCATTTAATGATTGCCACAGTTCTCTACATAGTTGCGGTCTTGGATACTCTATTCTCAACATTCATTTTCTCCTAACATATTTATCCTTTTATTCCACTCGTTGCAAACGACTCAACAAAATATTTTTGACAAGTTAAAAATAATATCAACACTGGCAATATCGCAACAACTGATGCTGCCATGACTACCGGGAAATCGGTTTGCTCTGAATAATATGAACTCAGTGATGCAATTACAACTTGTACTGTCGCCTTCTTTGGCGAATGTACGAACACCAGTGGTGCTAAATAATCATTCCACGTCGCCATAAACAACAAAATTACATTTGCCGCTATTGCTGTTTTACTTAATGGCAAAAATATTCGGGCATATATCCCAAAATAGTTGCAGCCATCAATTTTCGCAGCATCTATTAATTCTGTTGGCAGACCTGCCATATATTGCCGCAGAAAAAACGTCATCATTGTCGTTCCTAACAACCCCGAAACAATCAATGGCTTCAAGGTGTCAATCCACCCGATTCTCGCGTATATAAAAAATTGCGGTATTAACAAGACAACGCCTGGTATCATCATCGACGATAAAAGCATCATGAATAATTTATTTTTATGGGGAAATGTCAGCTTCGCAAAAGAAAAGGCAGCCATACTAGCAATACCAGTTCCTATTCCTACTACTGATACTGTAACAATTGCACTATTAAGTAATCCTCGCCCCAGTTCTATCACTTGCCATATCTCAATATAATTATCCCAGTCTACTGGATTTGGTATCCATTGTGGCGGAAATCGAAATACGTCTTTTGCCTCTTTTAAAGAAGTAGATATCATCCACACAAAGGGAATTATCATGGTCAGTCCTACGAGAAGCAATACTATGGATATCGTCACATTAGGTATCGTATATTTCTTCTTCATTCCCTTAGTCCTCCTCATATACCCAGTTTTTCGAAATCTTAAATTGTAAAATTGTTATCAACAAAATTATCAACCCAAATAGCATTGCCATACTACATGCGTAACCCATTTCATTATATTTAAATGCTTTTTCCCAAATATAATAAACAACCGTTCCTACACCATAACCACGCCCTCCATCGCTTGTAAATAATTGTACCTCCACAAAGGTTTGCAAAGAACCAATCAATCCCACAATCACTAAAAAGAAGGTTGTTGGTGTTATCAGCGGAAATGTGATTCGTGTAAATACTTGAAATGGTGTTGCACCATCTAATTTAGCCGATTCATAGTAACTTTGAGGGATTTTCTTTAATGCCGCCAAATAGTAAATAGATGTCGGACCTATCATCTTCCACGAAATCATAATTGCGATAGTCCTTTTAATCCATTGCGGCTCACCTAGCCAATTTGGTCCTCTCATTCCTGTAATTGTTGTAAATGCGTGATTTACCAATCCATATTCCGAATTAAACAACCATTGCCACAAAATAACTAACGCCACAATTGATGATACATATGGCAGATAGTATATCACTTTATATATTTTATTCCCTGGTACTTCCCTATTACATGCCAATGCAAAAAGCAACGCCAATGTCATATATATCGGTATTGGTATAAGCATATAAATTGTATTACCAATGGCTTTTATGAATTTAAAATCTGATACCAGAGCAACAAAATTTATACCGCCAACAAAATTAGTTGTACGTGACAACACATTCCAATCTGTGAAACTTGCTCCAATAGATATAAGAAGTGGTATGAAAAAGAAACAAATAAAAAGTGCCATTATAGGTACAACAAATATTATCCCCCAAAACGACTCTCCCTTTACCCATCTTTCTTGTTTCAAGCTTTTTCCTCCTTTAACCTTTACCTACATCACTCAAAATGCTGGGTGATGTAGGTCAGTTTTAAGTATGCTTATTTTCGTGCTGCCTCTTGCTTTTCAATTCCTGAATCTAGTAAATTTTGCATTACTTCTTTTACGTCATCAGAATACTCTTGTGCTGTCATTTCACCTGACCACACTGCTGATACTCCCGAATTAAATTCTCCAAACCACTCACTATCATATGTGTATGTTTGTGTTGCACGTCTTCCATAATGCTCATCTTCAAGAATATCAATAAATTCTTGTTTGTTTTCAGGGGCATTATCCATCTTCATGTACTCATCAAATGTCATATCTTTTAAGTTTGGAATTGCTTGACCCATTTCGAAATTGGTTCTTTGGGCAGCCTCGTCAAATGCAAAAAATGCTGCTAAGTTACACGCTGCTTCAATATCTTTACTTGCTGGATTTACACCAAACCCGATACCGCCATACCAAATTGCATGTTCGCCCGTCGAATCACTTACTGGCCAAGGCATCAAATCCCATTCAAAGTCACACTCACTCCAGAACTGCCCTTGACTCCAAGGCCCAATTCCCATCATTCCTATTTTCCCTTCTAGCCATCTTTGATAACTGCTAAGTGCCGCTTCTTCTTCAGCATTTGGCATCACTCCATGTACTAAAGCTAAATCCGCCATCCATTGAACTGCTTCCACGAATTTCTCATCATCAACAGTAACTTTCGTTTTGCTAGCATCCAACCAATCCGCTCCATTAGACCACACTGCTGATTCTAATGAATATTGTGCACTTCCGTATACTTTGTCTGGTCCTTCTCCTTGTGTCAATTTCTTAGCGTTTTCCACAAACTCTGACCATCTCCATGCTTCGTCATTATCTGGTAATTCTATATTAGCCGCTTCAAATAATGTCTTATTATATGCCAATGCAAATGGGCCAATATCCTTTGGCAACCCATAAATCGCTCCTTCTCCTGGCATTACGCCATCATAACGATACATATTTAATGCCTTTTCCCAAATATTTTCTTCATTAAATATTTCGTTATTTGCTACATATTCTGACATATCATACACATTCTCAGTATCTGCGAATTTACCAACATTTTCTGGTCTTAGATAGAACACATCTGGTTGTTGGCCTGCTGCTATCATTGTTTGTAATTTCGTATCATACTCCGAATCAGGGACGTTGATATACTCTACTTTTACACTTGGATACGCTTCTTCGTATTGCTTAATCATTGTTTGGAACACTTCTACCTCTGCTGGGCTTCCCCATCCCATAAATGTGATATTTGTTTCTCCTTCACTCGCTTCGTCTGTTTTACTAGCTTCACTTGTCTGCGCACCTTCCTTCTTTTCCGCTCCACAAGCTGTAAGTGCTGCTAAACTCATAGCTAACGCCAATACTGTTGCCAATACTCTTTTCTTCATTCTTTTTTCCTCCTTCATTTTATATAAATTTATTTCATTCACACTTCCTATTGCCATATACTCTCAAATGTTGCATCTTCTTGTCCACACCTTATTTCATTGAACTCCCCATTGAAGCGATTATTGATTTCTAATAATCTATCTCCTGTCGCTACAAATGTTCCACTCCAGCCACTTCCTACTTGCTCCTGTCTCACAGCAGTTAATGGGGCCTCTATCAATTCCCATGTTGCACCATTGTCTTTACTTGAATAACAAAGACTTGGCGAACACTGATCATTCATTCCTCTTACAATAATGCGACCATTTATGCTCCCATCTTCAACCAAAGTAATTAACGGACACTGTCGACAATGTTTTCCATTTGCTGTAATAAACATTCCTGCATCTTCTGGATCACCCCAATTAATCCCATCTTCGGATATTCTAAAGCTGTTAATTCCTGCTGGTTCAAAATGAATATTCTCATGAACTAACATATATCTTCCGTCAATAAGCCTAATTACTCTCGGCATCCCTGGTCGCCACTCTGGTGGGCTAACCCCTGGCTCCCAACCCTCAATATACTTCCCAATGATAATCGTTTCACCTGACCATGTAACACCGCCATCTTCTGATGTCTCTAACACAATACATTGATCATAACCCGCTTGCCTTTCATCCGAATAATAACAAACTAATCTCCCATCGGCACTAATAATGAACTCTGGTTCCCATGTATTTCTTGATCCTCTTGGCGCAAGAGAACTATGCTTCTTCCAGGTCACACCGTGGTCTTCACTTCTCCATATATTAATTGTGTATTCACTATTTTCATGCCAATCTGTATTAGCAAAAAGAATTGTTCCTGCTGGAAAACCAGCTAGCTCTTGTGGCAATACATACATCCCTGGCATCCCTTGTTTATTACGATTAAGTCCAAAATCAACGGGGTCCAGCTCACTTAGAAAGCTCCATGTTACACCCCCATCTTGGCTCTTATAGAAATAATAGCTTTTTGTGCCATCCCAATCATCCACAATGGGAAAGCTTCTCATCCATGTTGCCAGCAAATCACCATTTTCTAATATGACCATTCGCTCATAAAAACACCTATCATCTATTGCATCTCCATAGATAAATGTCCCTACTGCATCATATGTGTTTTCTAGCATCGCTACTCCTCCTTAAAAATACTTTTACTGTTTCTTTATTCCTTTACTTTATATTTTTAATTGGTTTCGGTCAATACTTTGCGTATTTTTATTTTATTTTTGGCTATTTTCACGTGTTTGCAACAAATTTTATGTTGTAAATGCTTTTTTTATTGATTTTTTCAAAATTATTTTTGTTGCTAATCTAGTATTTCGCCTTTTTTTCATGTTATACTGTTGAAATAGATGTTTTGTTAGGAGGTCAATATGCCTAAAAATTTAAAAATCACTATTGATGAAGAAAAAAAGCTTACTGAAATTGGAAAAGCATTGTCTTCCCCAGTACGTTTGCAAATACTCAAACTTCTCCATGACAATAGTTATAATATTGCCGAAATATCCGAACACTTAAACATTCCCGCCTCAAGTGCCGCTCTACATATTAGAATTTTAGAAAATGTTGATTTGGTAAATATAAAAATACAACCCGGCTTACATGGCACCATGAAGCTTTGCAGCCGCAAAAAAGATGATTTACATATCCTTTTAGCTCGCGCTCGCCAAGATATCGACCATGTAAAAAGCTTCTCCATGCCCATCGGCTCTTATACCGATTGTTCCGTCACGCCAACTTGTGGTATCGTCAATGAACATCGTTTCATTTCCGAAGATGATACCCCCTCTGGCTTCTTTCTTCCCGAAAGACTAAGCGCACAGCTTTTGTGGTCTTCAAGTGGTTATGTGGAATATAAATTCCCATACCCTTTCACCCAGCCACAATCCATAAAACGCCTTGTCCTTTCATTTGAAATTTGTTCTGAAGCGCCCAATTTTCAAGAAAACTGGAAATCCGATATAACAATCTGGATTAACGGTGTTGAATGTGGCACTTGGACTTCTCCTGGCGATTTTGGTAGTCGCCGTGGTCGTCTCAATCCCGATTGGTGGGAAAGCGGCGCCACACAACACGGACTTTTAACTACTCTGGAAATAACACCTGCCAAGACCTACCTAAACCAGCGAGTTGTTTCTGCCGTTTCTTTAACATCTTTAAACCTACAAAACGCTTCAAATATCACCGTCCGAATCGGCAATAAAGAAGACGCTAAAAACAAACGCGGCTTTTCTCTTTTTGGTGAAAAATTTGGCGATTTTGAGCAGGCTATTTTACTTTCTTTAGTATATAACAACTTTTCCTAATCATAGAAACTGCTACGCCAAGCGTTTTAGCTTTATAGGAGCACTTTCCTATAAAAAAAGCGTGGAAAACGAACGTTTTCCACGCTTAAAATATTGCCTCCTAACCCTCGACAAAAGAGCTTTTATCATCAATTAAACATCCTTCTTAATAAACCCAAAAGGCTCGTCAGTCGCCAAGAAATGCATCATCATATAAGAACAAAACACTGCTACATTCTCTTCTTTTAGAATTCTACGCACTTCTTCTTTATCAGCAATGATAACTTGAATTTCTTCATTTTCTTCCATATAATCCGCTGATATTTCACCATCAGCATAACCATAAACGGTAGCACAAGCCTCATCAGACATCCCGATGGTTGTATAATAAGGTCGCTCATAACGAGCATCTGCTTCAATCGGGGTAAGCACAAGTCCTGTCTCTTCTTTCATCTCGCGGACTGCTGCTGCATGAAAGTCTTCATTATCGTCGACTAAGCCTGCTGGAAATTCATAAACATAATCACCAATTGTATAGCGGAACTGGCGAACCAACACCACCTTATCACGCTTCTTGCCATACAAACTATAGATAATCACACCATCCGCTTTATTCGTGCGGGTCGTTATCTTTAGCTGAGCCAATGTTCGTGCCCTTGATGCTACAAAGTAATTGATTTCCTTACTTTTCTTATTCTCACCCTTAAAGTGATAAAGATTCACATAAGGAGTGTCTGTCAACTTCACTATTTCCTTTACTTTTCCCATCCGTACCCCCTTTTTACAATATCATACTCAGTCCGATTCGCTTTTTCGCTAAATCAAGACTAATTACCTTCACTTCCACAATATCACCAACACTAACCACTTCAAGTGGATGCTTGATGAACTTCTTGTTCGTTAGCTTGGAAATATGTACCAGTCCATCCTGATGAACACCGATATCGACAAACGCCCCAAAATCAATAACATTACGTACCGTTCCCTTTAAAACCATGCCCTCCTTTAAGTCTTTCATATCTAGAACATCACTGCGTAGTACTGGCAATGGCATATCCTCACGAGGGTCACGCCCTGGCTTACATAACTCTTTGACAATATCTCTAAGTGTCGGCTCACCAATTCCTAGTGCTTCTGCCTTTTGCTGGTAATCATTAATAGTAATACTTTTGGCACCAGCTTTTGTAATCCAATCTAAGTCATACCCCAACCCTGCCAACACTTGCTCAGCAGCTTTGTAGCTTTCAGGATGAATACTGGTCATATCAAGAGGATTCTTACCTCCTGCTATCCGTAAGAATCCGGCACATTGTTCATATGCTTTAGGCCCCAGCTTAGCCACCTTTAAAAGCCCTCGACGATTCTTAAACACACCATTTTCCTCACGATAAGCAACAATATTTCTAGCTATCACCTTGCTTATTCCTGAAATATGCTCAAGCAATGATGCCGATGCCGTATTAAGATTAACGCCAACTTTATTCACACTATCTTCAACTACACCATCTAAGGCTTCACCTAACTTCTTCTGATTCATGTCATGCTGATACTGTCCAACCCCAATTGCTTTGGGATCTATTTTCACCAACTCAGCTAACGGGTCTTGCAAACGTCTCGCGATTGAAGTCGCACTTCGTTGACCAACATCAAACTGTGGAAATTCTTCTGTTGCTAATTTGCTAGCCGAATAAACCGATGCCCCTGCTTCATTAGTAATAATATACTGCACTTTCTCTGGTATTTCTTTGAATAACTCGACAATAAACTGTTCCGACTCTCTTGATGCGGTTCCATTCCCTACCGAAAATAATGTAACATTATACTTCTTGATTAATTTCTTCAACACTTCCCGCGCCGCCGCTTGTTTCGCTTCGGTCGTCGGTGCTGTTGGATAAATAACCGTCGTATCAAGAACTTTACCCGTTGCATCAACCACCGCTAATTTACAACCCGTTCTAAAAGCCGGATCCCAACCTAGAACCACCTCACCTGCAATTGGTGGTTGCATCAAAAGCTGCTCAAGATTCTTGCCAAAGACTTTAATCGCACCATCCTCCGCCTTCTCAGTTAGTTCATTACGCACCTCCCGTTCAATTGCTGGCGCAATTAATCGTTTGTAGCTATCTTCTATTGCTGTCTTAATTAATGGTGTGGTATTGACATTATCATGTGTGATGGTCTGCTTTTGGAGATATCCGATAATTTCTTCTTCGGGCGCTGTTACCTTAACATTTAGCAGCTTCTCCTTTTCCCCACGGTTAAGTGCTAGAATTCGATGACCCGCAATCTTTGCTAATGGTTCTTCAAATTGATAATACATCTCATAAACCGATTGCTCTTTTTCATCCTTTGCCGTCGAAATGATTTGACCTTCTCTCATCGTTCGGTTACGTGTGTAAGTTCGATATTCAGCCTCGTCAGAAATCATTTCAGCAATGATATCACTGGCACCCGCTAATGCTTCGGCGACTGTTAAAACTTCTTTTTCTTCGGAAATAAAAGCTTTTGCCTCTACTTCTAGTGATTGTTCTGTCAGCTGAAGCATAATAATATTTGCTAATGGCTCTAAACCCTTTTCTTTCGCCACTGTTGCCCTCGTCCTTCGCTTAGGACGATATGGACGGTATAAATCTTCAACCGCAACTAGGGTCTGTGCGGATAATATTTCTTGGCGTAATTCTTCTGTTAATTTGCCCTGTTCTTCAATGCTACCGATTACTTGTTCTTTCTTCTCTTCAAGATTACGTAAGTATGATAATCGTTCATGTAAATCTCTTAATACCTCATCATTTAACTCGCCCGTCACTTCTTTGCGATATCGTGAAATAAAGGGAATCGTATTCCCCTCATCAATCAATTGTACTGTTGCTTCTACCTGCCATTGCTGGATTGCCAATTCCTCGGCTAACTTCTTAATAATGTTCATTCTCTATCTCCTGTAATTTCACTAATATATGTCTTATCTCCACCTTAACGACCCCTTCTTCATTTGTCAATACTTGTTGCTGTTGCCATTTGAATATGATACAATTCAAGTTAGGATTAACAATGGGAAGGAGACGGCAACATGGACAATTTTAACAATGCAAATAATTTTCAAAGCCCAGCACCAATACCCTCGCAGGAACAAGAGGCACCCGCACCAGATAGCAATGGTCTTTCAACAGTTTCATTAGTCCTGGGAATCTGTTCGTTAGTGTTTATATGCTGTGGTGGTGGTATTGTACTTGGCTCTTTGGGATTATTGTTTGCACTGCTTTCAAGAGGTGCTACCAAGATGAGCACTCAAGCTAAAGTAGGTCTTGGATTATCAATTGGTGGTTTTGTTCTATCACTTATTATTCTTTTTATATACATCCCTAGCATAATTTTATCTGCCGAATTTCAAGATAGCTTTTATCGTGAGTTTAATCGCCAGTACAATTATTACTATGACGATGAATACTATGATTATGATTATTGGGGCGACGAATACTGGGATGACGAGTATTGGGATGATGAGTACTGGGACGATGAATATTGGGATGACGAATACTGGGAAGACTCCGATTTTAGCTTTCCACCTGTTAACAACAAAGGTGATGCCTAGCCAATAGTAATCCCCCAACCTAGCTGTAGAATATTTCGTAAGAGCCAATTTACAATAACAATTATTGCCGCGATACTAATAAGTGTTGTTTGTTTCAGTATTGGAATATTTACTTTTCCACCGGAGATGGCTTTCGTAGCTCGCTTCGTAAAATACCACACAAAACAAACCACTGTATAGACAATCAGCGGATGATAATAAAATGATTTGAAGATTTGACCGTGGCTAAGTGCCACAAACGCCCTAGTTCCTCCACATCCTGGACAATATAAGCCAGTAAAAGAATGGAGTATACATGGCGGCATGATATCTAATATAAAATCCATTTGCAACCTCTCTTACTTAAATACTTTATGCTATATATTTATTTTTAGCAAGCTTTATTAATTATTTTTAACTTTGTATAATTAAAGTATCTTCTTTAAACACCAAAATATAGAAATGGAGTAAATCAAATGAATCGTTCCTCTTCTGAATTAAAAAAGCTCGCCCGCACAACATTGCAGGGCAAATACGGCACCTTCATTGGTACTTTCATAATCTTTGAATTAATTTTTATTGCAACATCATTTATTATTGCTTTCGTATCCCCGGTATCCATATCACGCATTGGAATTCTCATTCAATTAGGAATGCATTTGGCGATGTCTATTATCTTGACCGTCTTTCAAGCTGGTTTTACCCACCAAGCACTGAATGCCACCCGCCAAAAAGCAATTGGTGTCGGCAATCTCTTCTATGCCTTTGGTCACCATCCAGACCGCTTTATTGTCGTGACTTTATTACAAAGCTTAATTGCATTAGTGTGCTTTATTCCGGTAATTGCTTTTACAATATATAGCTACCTGACACTCAATATCGACATTTTTTCTTCTTTCTTCATCTATCTACTATTATTATTTGTCGGTGCAGTACTGTCTTTTATCATCTCATTAGGATTCTCACTATCCTTCTATTTGATTCTAGACAATCCCGATATGGGTGCTATTGATTCAATCCGTATCAGCTTCAAATTAATGAAGGGTAATAAATGGCGAATCTTCTACTTATCACTATCATTTATTGGAATGTCAATCCTAGGCGTTTTATCCTTCGGTATTGGTATGCTGTGGATAGCACCATACATAAATGTCACCTCAGCTTTCTTCTATCTTGATGTTATTGGTGAATTAGATGTTGCCGCAGCTCCGTTAGTCGAACCAACTATCACCTTTGTTGAACCAGTTGTTGTTCCAACCGAACCTATAGCTACTCCTGTTGAACCAGTTGTTAATTCAACCGAACCTATCGCTACTCCTGTTGAACCAATTGTTAATTCAACCGAACCTATCGCTACTGAATCCACTGATACCCCAGTAGATAACACTCAGGAATAGACTACCTTTTGAAACACCCAAAACAAAATCAACCTAAAAAATAGCCCCTGCAAGATATCCTTGCAAGGGCTATTTTCATAACTGTCTCTATCCTATGAAATGTTCCATCAACGCACATCCACTGACATACTCATTGGCACTGGCAATCGCTTCTTTCTCGTTATACTTCCATGAATGTTGTTTAATATCGGTACTATCATATAATAAATATGGTACCGCTTCACTAGTATGAGTCCGAATCCTAAGCGGAGTTGGATGATCTGGCAATATTATCATTCGATAATCTACTCCCGCAGCATCCAAACCTTCTTTGGCAACCTTAATCACTCGTTCATCGAGGTATTCAATCGCCTTAATCTTCTTCTCAAGACTTCCTTGATGACCCATCTCATCTGGTGCTTCTATATGTACATAGACGAAATCATAACCATCCTTGGTCAAAGCTTCTACTGCTGCTTTGGCTTTTCCTTCATAATTAGTGTTCAGTCCACCATTAGCACCTTCAACATTGATGTTGTGAAGTCCTGCGCCAACAGCAATACCTTTAAGTAAATCAACGGCTGAAATCATCACACCCTTTTTGCCACGCTTTTCTTCAAAGCTATCAAGTGACGGCTTCGTTCCCGCTCCCCAGAACCACAGGCTATTAGCTGGATTTAATCCCTTATCACGCCTAGCTTGGTTAATCGGATGATTCACTAGAATCTCGTAGCTAAGCTTTTGCATTTGTAGAAAGCTGTCATTGGTTGGCAAATACTTGGTGATGCTTTGTTCAAGGATATCATGTGGCTGGGCATATTCAAGAACTTCACCATTTTTCCAAATTAGGCAATGACGATAACTTGTCCCTAAATAAAACTTGAATTCGTCATCTTGCAGCTTCGCTCTAACCGCCTCTAATAAAATAGCCGCCTCTTCGGTGCTTATCTCATCAGCACTATGATCAACCATTGTTCTATCTTCGTAACTATCTTCATCTTCTGAAAGTGTCACAATATTACATCTAATAGCTACATCGCTATCCTCCATCTTCACCCCGATACTAAGAGCTTCAAGGGGCGAACGGCCAGAATAATATTGTTTTGGGTCATACCCTAAGACGGATAGATTCGCTACATCGCTACCAGGGCTCATCCCTTCAGGAATTGTATTGACAATCCCAATCTCACCTTGCCCTGCGAGTTCGTCCATCGTTGGTGTCTTGGCATATTCCATAGGGGTTGCATTATTTAATTGTTCGATTGGTTCATCAGACATTCCATCGCCTAAGATTACTATATGTTTCATAGTCAGCCCTTTCTTTTAAGCACATCTGCCGTCATTAAATAACAGCAAATGCTCATTTCATTAATACTTAAGCTCTTACTAATAAGGATTGTTATACCCTCGTTCTAATCATTGCGATAATTCCTTCAATACTTTTAGCTTTTTCTTGATAGCTAGCTTCAGTCATCGTCGTTGTAATAAAAGCAAATTCGTCTTTTAGTTCTGGTAATTCGATAAACTTCACTTCACCAAAGAGTTTTTTAACTTCATCCCCTCTATCGCTTACATTACCGCTTAGTCTAACAAAGAATTTGCTGGTTACTTTACCGATATCCATTAATTCAAGCTTCTCACTCGTCCAATTAGTCATAATATTACAATCTAAGTGTCTAGCAATGTCAACTACATCTGCTACTACGGCACTAGCCGTTGGTAGCTTACCAGCCCCACTACCATAGAACATCGCATCGCCTAGAACATTTCCATGAACAAAAATGGCATTAAATACGTCGTTTACACCGTAAAGAGGTGTATCAGTACCAATCATAACTGGTGAAACCATCGCATAGAATCCGTCTTTTGTTTTCTTACTTGTTGCTAAAAGCTTAATACTCGCACCTAAGGCTTTAGCATATTTGATGTCAGTTGCACTAATCTTAGTGATTCCTTCAGTATATACTTCTTTGTAATCAACATGACGACCAAATGCTAGTGATGATAAAATAGCAATCTTACGACAAGCATCATGACCTTCGACATCAGCTTCCGGATTACGTTCTGCATAACCTTTATCTTGTGCTTCTTTTAAGACATCAGCAAAATCCGAACCTTTGGCTTGCATCTCGCTTAAAATGTAATTCGTAGTCCCATTTAAAATACCAGTGATTTCATCAATCTCATCCGCTGTTAGAGAAGAGTTTAGGGGGCGAATAATTGGGATTCCTCCACCACAGCTAGCTTCAAATAAAAAGTTAATATCCTTATCTCGCGCAATATTTAGAAGCTCTAAGCCATGTTGTGCAACCAATTCTTTATTAGAGGTACAAACACTTTTGCCATTTTCTAAGGCACTCTTAACGAAATTATATGCTGGATTGATTCCACCCATCACTTCAACAACAATCGAAACCTCTGGGTCATTAATAATTGTTTCGAAATCATGAACAATTTTATCTTGAATCGGATCTCCTGGAAAATCACGCAAATCAAGTACATATTTGACATTAATTTCTGCACCCGCCTTTTTATTGATGCTGTCATGGTTGGTGTTAATAACTTCTACTACGCCTGAACCAACTGTACCATAACCTAACACTGCAATATTAATCATTGTTCTTCTCCTTACTTTTTCAACGCTATCCATTTTAAGTATGCATTTATAAATGGGTCAATCGCCCCGTCCATTACTTGGTCAACATTCCCTCGTTCTTCGTTTGTTCGATGGTCTTTAACCATCGTATATGGTTGCATAACATACGACCGAATCTGATTGCCCCAGCCGATGTCGGTCACTTCACCACGAATACCTGTTAATTTCTCTTCGTTTTCCTGTTGCCTTAAAAGATAAAGCTTTGCCTTTAGCATCTGCATTGCTTTTTCTTTATTCATATGCTGTGAGCGTTCATTCTGACACTGCACTACAATTTTGCTTGGAAAATGAGTTATTCGAATCGCTGATGAGGTCTTATTGATATGTTGCCCACCCGCCCCACTTGAACGGTAGGTATCAATTCTAATGTCATCATCCTTTACTTCAATATCAACATCGTCTTCAATATCTGGCATAACATCACAAGATACAAATGATGTCTGTCGCTTTCCAGCGGCGTTAAATGGTGATATTCGGACTAGTCGATGAACACCCTTCTCAGACTTTAGGTAGCCGTAAGCATTCTCTCCTTGTACCTCAAAGGTAACTGATTTAATTCCTGCTTCATCGCCATCTAGATAATCTAGAACTTCTAGTTCAAAACCTTTTCGTTCTGCCCATCTATTGTACATCCGATATAACATACTCGCCCAATCGCAAGACTCGGTTCCTCCAGCTCCAGCATGTAAGGTCACGATTGCACTATCCTTATCATACTCGCCTGATAGCAATGTCTTAACGCGAATAGCTTCGTATTTGTCTTCGAATTCGGTTAATAACTCTTGGATATCAGCAATAACGGCGGAATCATTTTCCTCATAACCCATCTCGATTAAGGTCTCCATATCTTCTTTCATTGATACTAGCTCTTGATAACCTTCACGGTCATTTTTGAGGTCTTTTAACTCCTTCATCAGCACTTGTGATTTATCTGGATTATCCCAGAAATCAGGTGCTTCCATTTCTAGCTCTAATTCTTGTATCCGTTGCTCTTTGTTAGCCAAGTCAAAGTGAATCCCTCACTTCCACTAATGGCCCTGTATATCCATTTAAAGTATATTTAAATTGGTCTAACTCAACCACAGCTTCACCTCTTTTCTATTCTTTTATTCGCCTAACGGCGGCCACAGCACTGTTTGTATTTCTTACCACTGCCACATGGACAAGGGTCGTTTGGATAAACCTTTTCTGATTCACGTTGCTTTGGTTGCTTTGGTCCACTATTGTCTTTGTTAGTTCCCGTTACCTTAGCAACTTCCTCACGCTCTACTTTTTGCTCTATCTTCACATGATATAGTAATCGTAAAGTATCCTCTTGAATCGCTTCAGTCATACTATCAAACATATCATACGCGGTCATCTTGTATTCCACTTTAGGGTCTTTTTGACCGTAAGCTTGCAGACCAATACCCTGACGTAAATGATCCATGTCATCGATATGGTCCATCCAACGCTGGTCAATTACTTTTAGTAAAATAACTCGCTCTAGCTCACGAAGTTGTTCTATTTCGGCAAATTCGGCTTCTTTTTCTTCGTATAACTTAACAGCTTCTTCTTTTAGTTTATGCTTTAGCTTGTTCTTACTAAGACTACCATCTTTTTCTTCGGTGATTCGCGCTAACGGAATAATTGGCAACAATACTTGATTCAACTCGCCCGCACTAAAGTCATCACCAGCCTCATCATTTAGACACATATCAACGGAATTTTCGACCGTTTCCATAATCATATTGTAAATCGAATCGCGCATGCTTTCGCCTTCTAAGACACGACGACGTTCTTTGTAAATAATCTCTCGTTGCTCGTTATTAACTTGGTCATAATCAAGCAAGCTTTTACGCATTCCGTAGTTATTGCTCTCAATCTTCTTCTGCGCTTTCTCGATAGCATTAGATAACATCTTATGCTCAAGTTCTTCATTTTCTGCTACACCCATCGTCTTAAATATCGTCATCAAACGTTCGGAACCAAAGAGACGCATTAAATCGTCCTCTAGCGAAATATAAAATCGCGATTCACCTGGGTCACCTTGTCGCCCTGAACGACCACGTAACTGATTATCGATACGACGTGATTCGTGACGCTCCGTACCAATAATCTTAAGACCACCCGCTTCGCGAGCCACTTCATCAAGCTTAATATCGGTACCACGACCAGCCATATTGGTCGCAATTGTAACCGCCCCAGCGATTCCAGCTTGTTCAACTATCTCCGCCTCTTGCTCATGGAACTTGGCATTTAAGACATTATGAGGTACCCCTTGTCGCTTGAGTAAAGTACTTAAAAGTTCCGAGGTCTCAATCGTAATTGTACCAACAAGGACTGGCTGTTTCTTCTCATATGCTCGTCTAATCTCTTCAACAACGGCTAGATATTTTTCTTTTTGGGTCATATATACCGCATCATTATCATCGATACGGGCAATCGGTCTATTCGTTGGAATCTCAACAACATCCATACCATAGATATCACGGAATTCTTGTTCTTCGGTTAAAGCAGTACCTGTCATCCCACTTTTCTTGTCGTATTTATTGAAAAAGTTCTGGAAGGTAATTGTTGCTAGAGTCTTACTCTCACGTTTTACTTTCACGTGTTCTTTCGCTTCAATTGCTTGGTGAAGACCATCAGAATAGCGTCTTCCTGGCATGATACGACCCGTAAATTCATCGACGATTAGAACTTCATCATCCTTTACTACATAATCTTGGTCACGGTGCATTAGATTATGGGCACGTAATGCTAGAATTGTGTTGTGTTGAATCTCTAGATTCTCAGGGTCTGCAAGGTTATCGATACTAAAAAATTTCTCGACTCTTTTTACCCCTTCCTCAGTTAAGTTAACCACCTTTTCTTTTTCGTTAACGATAAAGTCACCAGTCTCGGTAATCTCTTCACCCATTAACGCCGCCATCTTCGTCATCTCACCGCTGACTTCACCACGATTTAATTGTTGTGCTAAGATATCACATACTTCATAAAGCTTCGTTGATTTGCCACTTTGTCCTGAAATAATCAATGGTGTTCTCGCCTCATCAATCAATACTGAATCGACCTCATCGATAATTGCATAGTGAAGCTTTCGCTGCACCAACTGTTCCTTATAAATAACCATATTATCACGAAGATAATCAAATCCTAATTCATTGTTAGTGATATAAGTAATATCACAAGCATAAGCAGCTCTGCGCTCTTCTTTTTCCATGCTATTAAGCACGACTCCAACTGTTAGTCCCAAGAATTCATGAACCTTCCCCATCCATTCCGAGTCACGATGAGCTAGGTAATCATTGACGGTAACGACTTGAACGCCTTCGCCTTCAAGAGCATTTAGATAAGCTGGCAAGGTTGAAACAAGCGTCTTACCTTCACCCGTCTTCATCTCAGCAATCCGTCCTTGATGCAAGATGATTCCACCGATTAACTGCACCCTGTAAGGTTCCATCCCAAGAGCTCGCTTCGCGCCTTCGCGAACAACGGCAAATGCTTCTGGCAAAATGTCATCAAGGGTCTCGCCATTAGCCAAACGTTCTTTGAATTTCCGTGTCTTATCACGTAATTCACCATCACTTAATCCTTGCATCTGTGGTCTTAAGCTTTCGATTTTATCGACAATCGGCATAATTCTTTTAAGTTCTCGAGAACTATGTGTTCCAAATATATTTTTTATAATACCCATATTCTATACTCCTACTGGTTTACAAGTCTACATATCACTCTATATTTTAACATCTTTGAGTACACAAAACAATCCCCAAGCGAGTGCTCCTTCTATTGTATCGCCCCTGTAAAAATCTTTTGGCACTGGTATCTTAATAAACAACAAAGTGATGCAATAGTAGCTTATCCACCACTGCATCACCTCTTATCGTTATCTTGTCTTTATTTACATTGACTTACGTTCCCCAATTTCCGCCATCTTAGCTTCATTCAACCTTGTTTCACCATGAACTCTACTGTACGAAAGATATCCATTCATTCTATCTATTTTAGTTAAATTAGCCGAACCACATTCGGGACAGCTCTCCATCTCTAGCTCTTGATGACCGCAGTCGTCACAATATGCTAACGATAGATTTACACCTTCATAATAGCCTAACTCCATTGCTCGATACACCAATGTTCGAATCGCCTTTTTGTTGTAACCAATTGGATAGCGGACATATTGTATCTTACCGCCATTGCAAAGCTCCCAGAAGCGCCCCTCTAAATCTTGCTTCTCAATCGGAGTAATCTCTTCGGTTACATGACAGTGAAAGCTATTGCTAACGTATTTCTTATCTGACACCCCATGAACAATACCGTATAGCTTTCTAAATTGATCTACCTGCAATCCGCAAAGACTCTCTGCTGGCGTACCATAAATAGCATATAAAATATTATCAGCCTTCTTAAATTCCGCTATCTTTACGTTGATATATTCCATTACTTCTATCGCGAACTTCCCATCTTCAACAAGCGATTTGCCATTATAAAGCATCTGTAGTTCGTTAAGCGCCGTAATGCCAAAAGAAGCTGTCATTGGCTTTAGTAATTCTCTAATCTTCTCGGTTGGCTTTAAATCACCCCCATAAAAGCCGCCTTCACAATATCCCAACGGATTAGTCGATGCCCGCATCTCACCTAGATAATCAAAAGTTCTTCGATGTAAGCCTCGAATCATCTCCAAATACACATCTAAAGTCTTATAAAAATCTTGATTCTCTGCCATTGCCTTAGCTAAAATCATTGGCAGGTGAAGACTTACCGCTCCGATATTAAAGCGCCCTACAAAGACTGGCTTATCGTTCTCATCGGCTGGCTCCATGCCACCTTTTTCATACCATGGGCTTAAGAATGCCCGGCATCCCATTGGACTAATTACACGCCCAAACTTCTTATACATATCACATATATATCCTTCCCCAGTCATTGATAGCCAGTCTGGATACATCGTCTTCGTTGAACACTCAAGTCCTGCCTCAAAAACATCTTCGCAACTACAGCCAGGAAGATGTAGCTCCTTATCAAATAGGAAAACAATCTTAGGGAAGAGTACCGGCTTCTTATGTCCCTTCTTGCCTTGCCCTTCTTCATGGACCTTCATCAATGAAATTGATAACATCTTCTCAAAGCGGTCTGTTCCTAAGCCAAGGGTCACGGTCACAAACGGATAATCTCCACGTGAGGAACCAACGGTATTTAACTTATATTCAATCCCTTGCCAGCCCTGGTCACAATCTCGCTTCACTTTATCTAAGGCATATTGAACCGCCTTTTCTTCGGTTTTGCTCCATGATGGGTCAACATATTCCAAGAATTCAGAATAGTATTTATCGTAACTCTTCTGCGCATAAGGACCTAATATCTTATCTACTTCTGGTACCGTAAAGCCGCCATATTGTTGTGCTGCCGTACTTAGAATGATATCCCCCATTACGTCAAATGCCGTATCTAGGGTCTTAGGCTCATTGTACCAAACATTACCCATCTCGAAACCGTCTCTTAGCACTGATGCCACATCAAAAAGACAACAGTTCATCGTATCTAGTCGCGCTGATTGGTCATGAATATAAATGTATCCATCTTTGCAGGCTTGTAATTCATTCCGATTCATAAAAAACTTGCGATACAGTTCTTTATTCAATTCATTAAAAATCAAGCTACGCTTGGTCGCCACTAAGGCACTATCAGTATTGGCATTACTTTTGTCACCAATATAGCGAATCGATTGACTCTTCGTATAGACATCATCCATCATATGAATAAAATCAATCTTATAATTACGATAATCGCGATAACTTTTAGCTACATCTGAATTAACATCCTCTAGAGCTCCTTCAACAATATTATGCATCTCTTGAATCGGGATATCCTCTTTCTTAGTATCTGCTGCTCTCTTAGTCGCATACTTGCAGATAAATTCAATCTCTTCTTCTGTAAATGTGTACAAAATTCTTGCCGCTGACTTATTGACAGCACGCACAATCTTATCAGTTGTAAATGGCTCTCTTGTACCATCTTTCTTGATAATGTTAATCATTACTACTTCTCCTTTACCCACCATATATAGTACCGATATGTCAAATCCATCACGATTACATCAATATCTTGTGAAGATAGTATAGCATGGAAATGTAGGCTTGGAAACCCCTCTTATGAAATATTACAAACAAATTTGAAGGTATCTTGATATTCACTTGTTTCTATCTTTATAGCAAAAGGGACGGCAAACTGCGCCATCCCTTTCACTTTTTTGAAGCATAAACTTCAGATTTATTTTTTTATTACTAATAGATTATATCGTAAGTATCTCTATTACTTAATAGCATCTATCATATCTATCCTTTTTTGATGACGCTCTCCTTCAAATTCCCCTTTTAACCACTCATCAACAATCATCTTTGCTAACTCGATTCCAATTACACGTGCTCCAAAGGCCAGAATATTGGTATTATTATGCTGTCTTGATAATCTAGCTGAATATGGCTCACTACATACTATAGCACGAATACCTGGCACCTTATTCGCGGATATGGAAATTCCTACCCCCGTTCCACATATTAGTATTCCCTTATCTACTTCACCAGCAACGACAGCTCGTGCCACTTTCTCGCCATATATTGGATAATCCGCCCGCGCTTCACTATTTGTCCCATAGTGAATAACCTCGTATCCCTTGCCTTTTAAGTACTCCATAATCTCTGCCGACATCTGCACTGCCACATGGTCATTGCCAACCCCGATTTTCATTCCTTTATTCATCCTTCCTTCTCCTCACACTTATTGATGTTTTTAAAGCCACAAATCCCCGCTCCAATAACGCCGTTTTCTTGTTCTTCTTCTGAATATATAAACACCAAATTCTGTTCTGGGTATGGTTTTCTCACATATTTTCTAATGCTTTCTTCCAACAATTCCTTCGGAAAAGCTGGCATCTGTACAACTCCGCCGCCGATAATTATATAATCTGGGTCTAAAATATTTATTTCCGTTGCCAAAGGAATTGACAAATCATCTATAAATTTTTGGATTACTGGATTATCAGTGCATTGCTCAAAGACCTTCTTTATTGGCACCCCTTGTAATTTCGTCTCACATAATTCCTCTAAGCGTTTTCCTGATGCGATAATCTCCACACAAGAAGCGTTACCACAACCACATTCACCATGTATCCCTCGGATTGGAATATGTCCTAATTCTCCCGCAACACCACTTTTTCCAATGAGCATTTCACCATTAATGCTAATCGCATTTCCAATCCCCGTGCCAAGATAGAATCCTACCGTCACACCTTTAGCTGGAATCTGCTTATTTTGAATATCATATTGCATCAACATATTTACATCTGTATCAATGAAAACTGGTATCTCTAATATCTCACCCATTTTATCAACGATTTTGACATCGTCTAATCCCGAGATATTAGGCGTCGATAATATAACCTTTCTGCTCTTGTCAATAATCGATGGAAAGCCCAAAGAGACGGCAATAATCTCATATTCCGCCCTCAGCGACTCTTGGTATTGCTGTACAAAATCGATAATCCGCATCATCTCTTGTCCCTTAATAATGACATTTCGCGTTCTTTCGATTTTATATTCTCGCAATTCATTTTCTCTGCTTATCAAGCCAATGCGGATATTAGTCCCACCAATATCTACCCCTATAATATATTTCTCTTTTGTCATACTAAACAGCCTCCAGACTATATTAATGCCTCATCAATTTCTTCATACATCTTGTCACAAGCAGTATTTAAATTTTCATCCAAATAGAATAATCCTGACGTTCCAACTACGAGTACATCTGCACCAGCTTCAATAAGACGCTTGTACGTATTTTTATTACAAGAGCCATCTATTTGTATCTGATATTGATACCCTTTCTCTTCTCGAATACGCTTAGCTTCTCTTATCTTATCTAGCATCTCTTCAATAAAAGGTTGCCCCGCAAATCCCACATCAACGGTCATAAGCGTTAGCAGGTCAATTCTATTAAGATAATGTTCAATGTATGATAGTGGTGTCGCAGGATTCAATACAATCCCTGTTTGACAGCCCTTGCCTTTAATATAATCCAGTACCCGATACGCTTCTACATTAATCGTCTCGGCATGAGGGGAAATACAACCTGCCCCTGCTTCTACTAACGCATCTATCCAATCCATCGGATTCTCTGTCATCAAATGACAATCAATTGGTTTGCTGGTTATCTTGCCAAACGCTTTAATCAAATCTGGCGATAATGTTATATTTTTACAAAAATGTCCATCCATAATATCGGCATGATACATATTAACTCGCTCATTTAAAATCGATATTTGTTCCTCTATTTTCAGAAAGTCCATACACATCAATGATGGTGAAATCCCTATTCCCATAATCTTCTCCTTACTTATTTTTGCTGGCACCGAAGAATCGGTCCAATGTAACTGCTACTACAATCAATGTCCCCATCGCAATCTGCTGATAGTATGATGAGAGACCTACCATATTTAAGCCATTATTAATTACACCAATGATTAATCCCCCAATCACCGCTTTCCAAATGACCCCTTGTCCGCCAAAAAATGACGTCCCGCCAATGACAACCGCCGCAATTGCAAAGGTCTCATAACCTGTCCCCGCATTAGGTTCAGCCGAGCCAAGTCTAGCAATATTGACCATTCCTGCTAAAGACGCACAGATACCAGAGATTACAAAACACATAAGTTGATGTCTCTTCGTCGTGATACCAGCAAAATATGCTGACATTACATTGCCACCTAGCGCATAGATATTTCTTCCCGCTCTAGTTTTCATCGTAAAGAAAACCAAGAACGCCGCTACTGTTAGCGATATCACAATTGGCATAGGAACAACTCCACCAACCTTTCCACCTACGAATTTCGTAAAACCTATCGAAAATCCCGACACTGAACGAGCATCACTCAAGATATATGTAAATCCTCTAAATATCGATTGTGTCCCCAGGGTAATAATAAACGGTGGTAGACCTGTCACATTAATCAAAGTCCCATTAATTGCTCCTACTAATGCCCCAAAGAGGAAAATACCAACCAAAACAGCCAGCACTGGTGGCCAACCCGCTACCATCAGCTTTGCCGTTACGACTCCCGACAATGCCATAACAGAGCCAACGGATAAATCAATCCCGCCCAAGATAATGCCAAAAAATTCGCCACATGCTAATAAAATTGTAATCGAACTTTGTTCAATAATTTTCACATAATTATTTGCACTTAAAAATGCTTTTGGCTTTAGTACACTAAAGACCGCTACCATCAATATCAAAATGACGACCGTGCTATATGAGCTCCAATAATCACTAAATGTTTTCTTTTTTATATCTATACTTGTTTTCATTTTCACTCTTTTATCCTTTCGCCTGACCAACCGTGGCTGCCTTAACCAATTCTTCCTCACTTGTTTCTATTGATAAGAACTCGCCTCTTATCGTACCTTCGTTGAACACAATAATACGGTCACATGTCGATAATAATTCTGGCAACTCCGAGGATACCACGATTACACCTATGCCATTCTCCGCTGACTTTCTCATCAATTTATAAATTTCTGACTTTGTTCCAACATCGATGCCTTTTGTTGGTTCATCAAAAATAATTATTTTTGGCAATGATGCCATCCATCTGCCCAAAATTACTTTTTGTTGATTCCCACCAGAGAGTTCTGTAATAATCTGTTCCGCCGAAGAACATTTGATTTGCATTGCACTTTTCTGTTCTCTTGTTACCTTTTCTTCCATTTTACGATTAACCAATCCAGCCATTCCACCGAAGCCACTTTCTTTTAAGTACTTTGCCTGGATTAAATTTTGCTGGATACTAAAATATGGTGCGAATCCTGTCTCGCGGCGATTCTCAGTCACTAATGCAATTCCTGCCTTCAGTGCATCATAAGGTTGATTAACACTAATCACCTCACCAAACAAAGTAATCTCTCCTGATACCTTCGGCTCTGCTCCATAGATAGCTTCCATTAACTCGGTCCGTCCAGCACCTACCAAGCCAGAAAAACCCAAAATTTCCCCTGCTTTTAATTGGAAGCTAATATTTTCTACATATCTATCTTTTCGTGTAAGATTCTTCACCTCAAAAATAACTTTATTCCCATAATCTTTATTGGGATCTTGTAAATAAGAGCCTTTAATCTCTCGTCCTACCATCAGCTTTACTAACTTGTCCTGATTCATTTCAGCTATTGGAAAAGTCCCCATGTATTTTCCATCTTTTAGTACGCTAACTCTATCACCAATCGCTAATACTTCGTCTAATTTGTGGGAAATAAATACAATTCCTTTGCCTTGCTTTTTCAACCGTTCTATAATGTCAAATAAATGGTTTATCTCTCCTTCCGACAGTGAAGATGTCGGTTCATCCATGATAATTACTTTGGCATCAAATGCCACCGCTTTCGCAATTTCAACCATTTGCTTTTCTGAAATTGATAACTGTCCTACTTTAGTATTCGGACTTCTCTTCAAACCTACCTCTGCCAATACTTCTTCGGTCTTTCTTCGCATTGCCTCATTGTCAATAATCTTCATTCCCATAAGAGATTTTGTGAGTAACTTGCCTACAAATATATTCTCTTGAATACTAATCTCGTTAATAACACTTAATTCTTGATAGATAATACTGATTCCATTTTCCTGTGATATGCGCGGGGTGAATCTAGGAAATTCTTTCCCATTTGCTACCATCGTTCCTTCTGTTGGTTCGTATGCACCACTCAACATCTTCATAAGTGTTGATTTACCTGCTCCGTTTTCCCCTAAAAGGATATGTACTTCTCCTGCTCTCACATCAAAATTCACGCCACTTAACGCTGTTACTCCTGGGAATCTTTTTGTAATATCACGCATTTCCACTAAACTAATCATATATACCATCTTTCCACTGCGTATTTTAAATCGAAAAGTGCACCAACGATGCACCTTTCGATTTGCTACAAATCTTAGTTCTCGTCTTTTGTCACAAGAATTGGTGAAACTCTCTCATCAACTCTTTCTTTATCGCCTGGTTTGTCACCTGCACGATACGCTTCTACTAATAATTCCAAACTTCTTGCCCCAATTTCTCCTGGGTTCTGTGCAACTGTTGCCGTTAGACCACCAGCCTTTACTGATTCAATTGCATCACTATTACCGTCTGTTCCAACAACGATAATATCTTTGCCAGAATTTGCTACTGCTTCTTGTGCACCCATTGCCATTGTATCGTTAGCACAATAGATTGCTTTCAAATTCTCATTTTTACTGATTAAATTGGTTGCAAGGTCATATGCCTTAGTTTTATCCCAATCTGCTGGTTGGCTATCTACAATAGTAAGGTTAGCTTCTTCAAATGCTTCACGACATCCCTCTTTACGAGCTTCTCCTGATGTTGCACCAGCTTTTCCTTCGATAATTGCCACTTCGTCACCTTCATTTAAAAGAGAGACAATATATTCTCCAGCCGTTTTTCCTACTATTTTATTATCTGTTGTAATAAAACTAATAACTGAACCACCTTGGGCTGCTAGTGTTTCTGGATTCACTTCTTCATCTGCATTTGCTACAAGATAGCCTGCCTCATTTGCCTCAACCACGGTATTAACCAAGTTAGCATCCGATAGTGGTGCCACTACAAAGGCATTATACTCACCAGATTGTATCATTGTCTCAAATACTGTTACTTGACCTTCTACATCATCTTCTGAATTAGCAGCCAATATCTCTACTTCTACACCAAGTTCCTTGGCTTTGTCTTCAACTCCTTGTTTCATTGATTGCCAAAACTCTGAACTTAATACCTTGATAACGACCCCATATTTTTCATTTCCACTAGCCGTCTCATTCTCTGTTTCTTCTTCTGGTGTTACTTCTTCTTTTGTTGGCTCTGTTTCCTTAGTTTCTGTTTTTGCTCCTTGGCCTCCACACCCTGTCAAAAGTGCTGCCCCCATTGCAATAGTTAACATTGTTACAATTAGCTTCTTCATTTTACTTCCTCCTTTTTGATGGTTTGTTTTTATTGTCAAGAGCTTCACAAGTATGTCTGTTATTATGTCCGTTATTAAGCTCAAACAATCTTACTTTTGTGATACCGTAGTTGAGTAATCGTTTACTCTTTCAGATGTTATTCTTGTTATTCTTGTTATTCTTGTTATTCTTGTTATTCTTGTTATTCTTGTTATTCGAAAGTTTAAATTATACCGTGAGTAAACGTTTACTCATGCTGAAAAGAATTTCTCGAGCAGATTTCCCCACCCGAGGTAGTTGCATTTTATACTTGTTTCATATTCACTTAAGATACTTATGTAGAACTTCTAACCACAAGTTCTATTGGTACCTGAAAATGTCTTTTTGAAATCGGCTGATTATGTATCAACTCTATCATCAACTCTACTGCTAACTTGCCAATCTCCTCAACTGATTGCCTTACTGTTGTAAGTGGTGGCACTGCATATTCGCTAACTGATGTATCATCAAATCCAACAATCTTAAGCTGCTCTGGTATCTTTAGACCAAGGTCATCTGCTGCTTTGATTGCCCCTATCGCTAAGATATCTGTTGTGCAGAAAATCCCATCAATCTCTGGTCTTTTAGAAAGTAGCTCTGTCACTTTGCTTCTACTCTCTTCGAAATTAACACTGTGTACTTTAATTAAATTATCTGGTTCTTCTCTCATCTCATGTTTCTTCAAAGTAGTTCGATAAGCACCAACACGTCCACCATGGGTAGAAAGCGCTTCATTAAAGCAAACGCACGCGATATTTTTACAACCTTTTCCTATAAGTTCTTCTGTAGCAAGTACTCCACCTTGAAAGTTATCACTTTCTATCAATACATAGTCTGCTACTTCGCCTTTTTTCAATACTGGTTCTCTATCAATATATACGGTGGGAACTTGGACATTTACTCTCGCCTTAGTATTACCAGAGACATATATCATACCACTCACCTGTTGACTTCGGAATGCATTCATCTGTAGTTTTTCAACTTTTTCATCTTCGTTTGTGTTAAAGATTATCGTAATGTATCCTTCTTCAAAAAAACATTTTTGCATTTCAGCTATAATCTGAACAAAGAACTCATTGGTAATATCTGGTACTAGAATCCCTATCGTCTTCGTCTCATTTGTACGTAATCCTCGTGCAAGTTGATTGGGCTGAAAATTAGTCTTTCTAATAACTTCTCTGACGCGAGCCTCTGTTTCTTCAGAAAATCTTCCATTTTGATTAATAACCCGTGAAACAGTAGCCACGGATACTCCTGCCATATCGGCAATATCCTTTACAGAATATGTTGATTTCTTCAATATTATTACTCCCTCTAAACCTTTTGAGTAATGGTTTACTCAAAAATACTACATTTAATTTTCATTGTCAATACTTCTTTTGTATTTTTGTCGATATTGCTCTTAATTCATGGTCTCTATTATGCAATTTCACCAATAAAAAAGAATTTCAATTTCGCTATCTCTCGTTTTCATTAAGTTCCTTCGCCTAATCTTCGTACTAAACTCAATCTTCACTTCATTCACTTTCACTAAGTACTCTAGATTTCTAGACCTGCAATCTATCGTTAACACATTAGGCCCAATCACATGAGCTGTGACCACTTGGCTTCCTGCTGATGTGTTAAATCGACATTAGCAAAGCAACTCAAGGAGAGCGTTCTTTCTATATGTAGGTAAAAGCTTAATCTTATTTTGCCTTTTTCAAAAGATAAAGAAGCCGTATCTCACCATTTCGGATAAAATACGACCTCTCTTTTAACTACTTATTAATTATCTTGCTAAACTTTATTTACTTGCTTGTCTTCGGCGTTTCTTAACACTGATTACAACGATACTAAGTCCTGAGATTAATAACAAGCTTACTAATAACATTAGATTATTAGTATCGCCAGTCTTAGCACCCATAATTGTGCCAACGCGGGCTGGACTAGTGTTACCAACATTAGTTGTTCCTGGTCTTACTGTACCAGTGTTATTATTGCCACTGCCAGTATTGTTGTTTCCAGTACCGTTGTTATTATTTCCAGTACTATTATTGTTGTTATTGTTACCAGTACCATCATTTCCGGTACCTGTGTTGCCAGTTCCAGTATTACCATTTCCGTCTCCGGTACTTCCTGTTCCGTTTCCGGTTGTTCCACTTCCAGTATTGCTACTTCCGTCTCCTGTACTTCCTATTCCATCTCCTGTACTTCCGCTTCCGTTTCCGGTACTTCCGTTTCCGGTGCTTCCTGTTCCGTCTCCTGTACTTCCGCTTCCGTCTCCAGTACTTCCACTTCCGTCTCCAGTACTTCCTGTTCCGTCTCCAGTCGCCACCTTCACCCAGCTTCCTTTAACTTCAACATTCCTAGCTGGGACCACAAATGCTCCATTAGTAATGGTTACATTACTAGTCGTAAAGCCATTAAAGGTATATCCTGAGACACTAGCTACTGCTGGCAATGTTACTTCTTCGCCAAATTCCTTGGTTAAG